>JACCEE010656656.1_pt1 | contig 16945 bp, 12 predicted proteins | sample 7449931 | NCBI WGS metagenome assembly JACCEE01 (sample SAMN15323457, study PRJNA562643) | freshwater metagenome | isolation source: river surface water | place: USA:Blue River Watershed | collected 2017-08-19 | reverse complement strand
GCCGTAACCTTCACCAATAAAGCAGCACGCGAAATGAAAGAGCGTGCTAATAAATTATTACGCAGCGGCGAAAGTAATGGATTAACGGTTTCCACGTTTCATAATTTGGGTCTTAATATCATTCGGCGCGAGCATAACATTTTAGGATATAAATCCGGCTTTTCTATTTTCGATGAAGGTGATGTGCGTACATTGCTCACCGATTTAATGCACAAAGAATATGCCGGAGATGACGGCGTTGATGCGGTACAACAACGCATCGGCCAATGGAAAAATGACCTTATTTTACCCGAAACGGCATTAGAACAGGCGCGTAACCCCGCAGAACAAACAGCAGCGGTTATTTATTTACATTACCAGCGCACGCTGCGCGCTTATAACGCTGTGGACTTTGATGATTTAATTTTATTGCCCGTTTTATTATTTCAACAACATCCAGACGTATTGCAACGCTGGCAACGGCGCGTGCGTTATTTATTAGTGGACGAATATCAAGACACCAACGCCAGCCAATATTTATTGGTAAAATTATTGGTTTCGGAACGCGCGCAATTCACCGTTGTAGGTGATGATGACCAATCTATTTACGCATGGCGCGGCGCACGTCCAGAAAATTTATTGCAATTACGCGACGACTTTCCCAGCTTAAAAGTAATTATGCTGGAGCAAAATTATCGTTCTACCAGCCGCATTTTACGCTGTGCAAACCAACTCATTGCCAATAATCCGCATGTCTTTGAAAAACAATTATGGAGTGAAATGGGATACGGCGATGAAATTCGGGTGGTACGCTGTAAAAACGAAGAGGTTGAATGTGAACGCATTGCGCTGGATATATTAACCACACATTTACGCACCGGAAGCCCTTATCGTGATTTTGCCATTTTATACCGTGGCAATTATCAAGCACGGCTAATGGAATTAAAATTGCAACACCATCAGATTCCTTATCGTTTATCAGGCGGCACCAGCTTTTTTGCACGTCAAGAAGTTAAGGATTTAATGAGTTACTTTCGTTTATTAGTAAACCCTGATGACGACAACGCATTTTTGCGAGTGATTAACGTACCGCGCCGTGAAATTGGTTCTACTACCCTAGAAAAACTCGGTAATTACGCCAACGCGCGGCATATTTCTATGTATGAAGCCTGTGGCGAATTTGGTTTATCTGCACACTTAGAGCCACGCTTTCTTGAACGATTACAGCGTTTTCAACATTTTTTAAATAACGTGCGTCGCCGTTGCGCTGAAGATGACCCTATTGCAGCCCTGCGCGAAATGATTACCGATTTAGATTATGAGAATTGGATTCGTCAAAATAGCTCCAGTGATAAATCAGCTGAATATAAAATCAGTAACGTATGGTTTTTAGTGGATGCCTTAAAAGATACGCTGGCAAAAGATGAAGATGGCGAAATGACTATTGAGCAAGCCATCGGCAAATTAGTATTGCGCGATATGCTCGAACGCCAACAAGAAGACCGCGACGGCGCAGAAGGCGTACAAATGATGACACTTCACGCCTCAAAAGGGCTGGAATTTCCGCGTGTTTATATTATGGGCATGGAAGAAGAATTATTACCGCATCGCTCAAGCATTGAAGCTGATACGGTAGAAGAAGAACGGCGTTTGGCTTATGTCGGTATTACACGCGCGCGCGAATATTTAACATTTACGTTCGCAGCCAAACGCAAACAATACGGCGATATTATTAATTGTGCGCCCAGCCGTTTTCTTCAAGAATTACCGCCCAATGATTTGCACTGGGAAGGGCTAGAAAAAGCTTCAGAAGAAACCCGACTCGCGCGCGGTAAAAGTGCATTAGCCGATATTCGGGCATTATTAAAACGCTGAGAGGTCATCCACCTCCCAGCGTTGGCGGGCGTTATGGATTCACTTTCTGCAAGATTTTCAAGAACTTATCTTCAGGTGTGAAACCAATCACCCGTGCGGCTTTCAGTTCTTGCCCTTGGCTATCAAAGAAAATCATGCCGGGCGGGCCAAATAAACCAAAGCGTTTCAGCAGCGCCGCATCAGCGGCTGTGTTAGCGGTAACGTCCGCTTTCAACAGCACAAACGATTGCAGTGCTGCTTTAACGGCAGGTTTTGCGAAGGTATCACGCTCCATTTCTTTGCAGCTCACGCACCAATCTGCATAAAAATCAAGGATAACCGGCTTGCCTAAACGCTGCGCTTCGGCCAATTCTGCCGTCAGCGCCTCGACCGTTGGCACGCGCTTAAATGCAGAAGCCTCCGCCGGGTGCATACCGAAAAACGCGGCAATCGGCGCAGGCAACCAACGCGCATACAGCGGCGACGTGACCCACAAAGCCATGCCCAACAACAGCACGCCGAAGGCCATTTTGACGCGCTCCATCCATGCACCGGGGCGCGGCATTAAACGGTGGGTGAAAACGCCGAGCAAAATCAACGGCGCGCCAATACCTAACGCCATGATAAATAAGGCCATTCCGCCAAATAACGCATCGCCCGTGCTGGCAATGTACAGCAGCGCGCCCGCTAATGGTGCAGCCACACAAGGCCCGGCAATCAGCGCCGATAATGCGCCCATTAACGCCACGCCCCAATAAGCGCCGCCTTGTTGATGATTGGCCAATGTCGATAAACGATTTTGTAGCGCGGCAGGCATTTGTAATTGATACCAACCAAACATAGCGCCCGCTAATACCACAAAAATCAGCGCGAAAATAATTAAAACCGGCGGGCTCTGCAACGCAGAAGATAATAAAGTACCTGTTAAACCCGCCGCAACACCGACAGAAGCATAGGTCGCGGCCATGCCCAGCACATACATAAATGATAATAACGCGGCACGACGGCGCGAAATATCACGACCCTGACCGATAATAATACCGGACAAAATAGGCATCAACGGGAATACGCAGGGCGTAAATGCCAGTAATAAACCAAAACCAAAAAAGCTAATTAATGCCACGCCATAAGAACGGCCTTTCAACATATTAGCAATTTGTGATGTTTCATCCAGTGCAACATCATTGCTGGCCGTTGCCGTAGACGTAACAGGTTGCGCAACAACTACAGGTGTAGTATTTCCTTTTAAATCAAAGTGTTGTGTTTGTGTTTGCGGCTGATAACAAACACCCAAATCCGCACAACCTTGCGCCGTTACGGTTAGCGTAAATTGCGTAATATCCGCAGGTGCCGTTACGGTAATGGGTACAATCACTTCATTGCGATACGTTTCAACTTCGCCAAAGAAGTCATCATGTTTCATTTTACCGCTTGGCATTGTCGCCGTTACTTTTACCGTGCTTGGCTCCGCTGAAAAAGCAAAGCGCGGCTTATACATATAATAACCGGGAGCAATTTGATAACGCACTTCAATTTTTGTTGCATCAATTAATGTGGCGCTATAACGAAAGGCTTGCTCGGGGTCAAGCGGCTCTTCTTCAGCATGAGCTATTAAAGAAGTAAATACGCTCGACAAAAGCAGAGCACATAGCAAAAAGATGGAATAATTTACTCTAAAATGTCGGAATGAAAGTGCCAGTGCATTCATTTAATGAGACCGCCCATGTTATATAAAAAACACTGCGTGCTGACTGACTATAACGAACAGCCAGCGCGCAATACGAGCGTAATTACAGAATAATATCTGTCGTTGCAAATGCACTGATACCCGTTAGCTTAATTTGGATTTCAGCAGTTAAATCGGTGTCTGTACTGGCATTCAATACACCATTAGCAAACCATACGGCACCATTAGCATTAGCCGCTGTTAACGCTGATGCTGCAATTAATTTAAAGACATCGTTAGCGGTGCCGCCTGTTTTTGCATCAATGGCAGATAAATCTATCTTATCTGAACCGCGTGCGAAGTCAGTAATAGTATCTCGTGTCGTTAAGGTTAAACCAGAATCAACACTATTAATGAATTTGAAAATATCTTGCCCTGTACCGCCTGTTAATAAGTCAGCGCCTTGACCACCCGTGAGCGTGTCATTTCCTGAACCACTATCTAGCGTGTCATTGCCCGCTAACCCAGCTATTGAGTCATTGCCAGCACCCGCGTAAATATTATTATTTACCGCATTACCAACAACGATGTCATCCCATCTACTCGTTACCACATTTTCGATGCTTACTAATAAATCAGTTCCTATATTAGCTGCATCACTTTGTATCGAATTAGCCGCACTACGCGACAAATCAACGCGCACACCTGCCAACGCACTTAAATAACTAACGGTATCAGTCCCCACATCACCGTTTAAGCGGTCATTACCTGCACCGCCACTTAATGTATCATTTCCCGAACCGCCGCTCAGTGTATCATTGCCTGCTAAACCAACGATGGAATCATCACCGGCACCGGCATACAAATTGTTATCAGCTATATTACCTACAACAATATCGTTAAACGCACCGGCAATTACGTTTTCAATACCCGATAATATATCACTGCCTATATCAGCTACATCGGCCTGAATAGAATTGGCTATGCTTTGCGACAAATCGACACGCACCCCAGCTAACGCACCTGCATAATTAACGGTATCTATTCCAGCTTCACCATTCAAACGGTCGTTACCCGAACCACCATTTAATGTGTCATTACCAGAACCACCGTTTAGCGTATCGTTTCCAGATAAACCTATTAAAGAATCATTGCCCACCCCAGCGATCAACACATCATTTCCATTGCTACCATTAACAACGGGCGTTTCATTAATAGTTAATGAAAATTGCGTTGACGCAGATAACCCCGTTTTATCTGTAGCAATTACTTCAATTTGATAAGAACCAGCTGCCGCATAATCGGAATATCCAGAAATTTGCTTGGTAACGGCATCAAACTGAAAACCAACGGGTAAGTTATTGACGGATAGCGTTAAAGCATCGCCAGTATCTACATCATTAAACGTCGTTGCCGGTAGTGTAAAAGAAAAAGGCTCACCTTCATTTACAGATTGGGTCGCAATTAATTCATTAACAGTAGGGGCATGAGCCACAGGAACCACGGGTGTAGATTCCCATTTTACAATACCGTTATAAATAATCTTTTCAAACCCAGTCAAATATACTTTAGTGCTGGAAGTGGAAATAGTCGCTATTCCATTAGTAACACTAACTGCAAACCCCCTTAATTCTCGATCAGCATCTAATACTTGGAATGTATCAATACCTTCAGAACCATTCATTGAACGCCCACGAAAACTTTTCCACGCACCTTCGCCACGCACGATGAAAAGGTCATCGCCCGTTGTTCCAGCAGGTGTGTATCTATCGTAAGTTGCCATTTTTTAGCCTCTCTTAATACTTCCGTCAGATTTAATAATTAAATACTTAATATCATACTGCGCTAAAAAAGATTCCGGCTCTTGCATTAACATAGCTACCGTTGAACAGCAACCGGCATAAATTGCAGCGTCAGCTACTACGGAGACAGAGCTAGAAAAATTCACCGGATATCCTGTACGAGGGTGAATAATATGCGTGTAGCGAGAACCATTTATTTCAAAAAATCGCTCATAATCGCCACTGGTCGTTAATGCACCAGCCGTTAATGGCATCATCGCAATAATACCATCTGCTTTATTTGGATTTCTTACACCTATATTCCAAGGAGCACCATCGGGCTGTGCGCCTACAATGCCAACATCCCCCCCGAAATTTAAATAACCATGGGTAAAGCCTATTTTTTTCAATAACCTAACAGCACTGTCTACTGCATACTCTTTACCAATTCCGCCGAAATCTATTTCCATGCCTTTAATCGGTAAATACACAGTATGCTCAGTTAAATTAACTTTATCCCAACCGACATAGGCTAATAGCTCAGACAGCCGTTCTTGCGTAGGAATTTCTTTTTTCTGAAAATCCCACGCCCGACTCACAACGCCCGTTGTTAAATCAAACAAACCATGGCTACTTTCATATACAGCATGTGCAAAACTTAATAACCATGCTGTTTCTGTATCAATTTCGGTAGGCTGCCCAGAACCCGCACCTCGATTAATAAACGACGTTATACTGTCATTACGATAGCGCGAAAATTTGGATTCAATACGCGCAACTTCCTCCGCGACAAGAGCGATTGCTTTTTTAGCATTCTCTTCTTGCGAGGCTACTAATACAACTTCACATTGAGTTCCCATCGCAGGAAATGTTGCGCTAATAATCTGCATAAATTTCACTAAAATTAAAAGAAATGCGTTATACCGAATTGCCAAACTTTGGCATCGAAAGTGTCAATTCCGGGGCTATTGCCACTCAATGCCCACTTACTTTTTTGTTGGTAATCCTCATATTTAACATCAAATAACCAATTTTTACCCCATTGGCGTGCTACTTTCATTCCCAACGTTCTCGCACCGAATGCAGATAACCGCTGATCTTGCGAGAAATAAGGGCTGTTACTTATATTAAATGTCGGCAAAGGTGCATTCTGTGGATCGACATAAAATGCTGCGGCTGTTTGCGTATAAAGACGCAATGACGGTGTAAATGACCATGCTTGATAAGGAATAACCCACTCACCTGTAACCGTATGCGAGCGAATATCAAACGAGTCACGATAATAACGATACGAAGTTCGTAAAGTTGTGCCATTATCTACAAAATGATGATTCCACTTACCTAAAAGTGCAGCGCCCTCACGATGACGTGGACGACCATATTCTAACTCGCCTTGTTTATAAGGATCAGAATAAAATCCACGGCCATTATAAGCCGTCATACTCACTTGAAAAATATCAACTGGCGTAATTACCTGGGTAATACCCAGCATTATATCAATCGTATTCTTTTTTCTATCATTAACATCAAACGCCGGTACATTGATTGTATCTTTAGCCTCCCCTATTCCCCAACTAAAAGTAGTATTTCTGCTTTCCGTACTGTATGTACCAGATACTGATTGAGCATCAGAAATATAATCGCTTTCAGAAGAACGAGTACGGCTTACGCTGACTGTACTATTTTGAAAGTAGCGTGTAATACGTAAATCTTTTACTGTGCGCTCATCTTCTAAAGACGCCGCCGAAGTTTTTTCGCTGTGATATGTCGGTGTAGCACCAGAAATAGCATCAAACGTTAACCCTGCGTCAATAACCCATTCATCAGCAAATGGTAATAAAACTCGCGCCGAAGGCGCTTTTACAGAAACGCGCTCTAAGCCGGGTTGACTGTCTTTGTAATCCAAGTACTTAAAGCTGATAGACGCTCGCTCAGGAATATTTTCTGCATGAACAAATGTAGGTAATATGGCCAAACCTGCTAAAAGTGTTGCTTTCATATTAGTTGCAGCCACAACCACCTCCACCGACGCCAGACCCACCTACTGAGGCTTCTTTACTGAAATAAATATGCTCGTCGTAAGCTGTTTCTAATTTGTCATTTTCAAATGTCATCGCAGGCACTGACAAATAAGCTTTTTCCCATGGCATGACAGGTTCTATCAAGTTACAACCTGATAAAGCTAAACTGACTATGATAAGAATAGGCATCTTATTATTCATCGAGATGCTCCTAACTGCTGAGAAATTAATTTATCTAACTCATCTGCTTTATTTGTATTAAAGCCTGTGTATTGAAAAATAACTTTTCCGTCTGGGCTAATGAGCAAGCTGCTTGGCATTCCTTTTACTGCATACAACTTGGGTGTTATTCCTTTGCTATCGAAAGCAATTTCAAAGTGGGCCGGTACTTCCGCAAGAAATTTGTTTGCGTCTGCTTGATTGACATCTAAATTAATAGCCAGTATTCGCAGATTTTTATCTTTATATTTTTCTTGTAATGCGTTCATCCAAGGGAAAGATTGGCGGCAAGGACCGCACCACGAAGCCCAAAAATCAATATAAGTGTAACTTCCGCGCAAACTTTCTGACGTGATTTTAGTATCTTTGTTTGTTTCTAATTCAAATGCGGGAATTTGCTCTCCTTTTTCCAGAGCAAAAGCCACATGGCAAATAGACAGCAAGGAAATGAGCACAGCAAAACCAATTTTAATGTTCATAATAATGCTCTGTTTTACGGTACTTTTATTTTGAGCAAAAAACCTTAACAAATACTTAACAAAAATAAGGCAAGACTTTTAAGTCCTGCCTTATTTTTAACATTATTAAAATAAAGTTACAGAATTATGTCAGCAGCACTGAAGGTTTTAATGCCTGAAAGTTCAATCTGAATTTCAGCAGTAAGGTCACGGTCCGTACTGGCATTGAGTACACCATTAGAAAACCACACTGCACCGTTAGCGTTTTTAATACTTAATGCCGACGCATTTACAAAAGAAAATGAATCATTTAGCGTATTACCTGTGCGCGCATCAATAGCAGATAAATCAATTTTGTCTTGACCACGCTGAAAATCTAAAATTTTGTCGCGCAGCGTCAGGCTGGCCATAGACTCATTCACAGATAGCACTTTAAATATATCTTTACCCGCCTCACCACTTAATAAATCACGTCCAGCACCGCCAATAATGGTATCATTACCTGCGCCTGCTTTTATTTCATTATTAGCACTATTGCCTGTCAAAAAGTCGTTAAAAGCTCCAGAAATAATATTTTCGATACCACTTAAAACATCGTTACCAATATTCGCCTTATCGGCCTGACGCGAATTCGCTGTACCTGTTTGTAAATTGACGCGAATGCCTGATAAGGCGCTAGTGTATTTTACCGTATCAGTACCTGCGCCCCCCTCATACTGGTCATTACCAGCACCATCACCACCGATAATTAAATCGTTACCATCGCCTGCAATAACAGTGTCTTGACCAACGCCTGAATAAAGTAGGTCATCACCAAGACCACCATCTAAATAATCATCACCGTCATTGCCTGTTAAACTATCGTTACCGTCACCACCCCATAAATCATCATGGCCTAAACCACTGTCTAAATTGTCATTACCAATACCACCTGCATAATAATCATCGCGCTCATCACCTTGCCAATCGTCGTCGTCATGCAAGCGTGAAAAATCTTGGTTCCAATTAATTACCGTACCATCTATCGCCGTATAACTACGCGCGCTCACACTGTATAAACCATCACCATCAATATCACTGTAAGTTTCAACTTCAACCATACCGCGCTCGGTCTCAGTTTTAACAATCTCACTACCCCGTAAACTCCAAACTTCATCCCAATCAATATCATCACGCTTTAAGCGGCCATTTTCTATTTCATAAATAGCTGTTATGCTGCCGTTCACTATATCAAAACGATACATTTCAGGACTGTATGCAATAACCGTGTCTATTACCGTTTCAGTATCTGTCGTGGGTGTAAGTACAGCGGGCGCGTTATATCCTTCATAGATTTGCTGATAAATACCATCAGCGTTTGCATCTTCATAAATAGAATATTCGTAACGACCGTCGTCCCACTCCGTATTAATAACTTGATTACCATTCACCGTCCACGTTTCATCACGATCAATGCGCTCCAATGTCCAGCGATTACGCTCTTGTTCAAAAATGTGCGTCACACTGTCATTAAGGAATGTGAATTTATAATTTTTGCCGTAACTCATGATAAATCCTCTGCTTTTGAGATTTTGGCCATCTTTTCTAGATAAAATTAACCATTCCTTAAAAGGAAAAGCGGGTTACTCCACAACCCGACCAACGGTCTCCCACCCTCACATACACTTTTTTCCTATGTATATTTCTGACTTTTACACCCGCTTAAATACCATCGGCGCTCAACCTTGCCACCGCGAACGCATTACCCGCGCGTGGTTACAAGGCAAATCCCTCGAATACGGCCCCCGCAAACAACTCGCCGCTGATTTTTTCCCCTTGCGGGTTCGTCACGAACTGCCAGCCATTTCTAACGAATTAAATCAATTAGCGCAGCTCCATACCGAGCACCCTGCTCATGACGGCTCGGCACGTTTATTAATTCGTTTGCACGATGGTCAAATGGTAGAAAGTGTTTTATTGCCGCGCGACGGTGTTTGCGTCTCCACGCAAGTAGGCTGTGCTGTAGGCTGCGTTTTTTGTATGACGGGAAAAAGCGGTTTATTAAGACAAGTCAGTAATATGGAAATACTCGCGCAGGTTGCGTTAGCGCGTCGAATTCGCCCCGTCAAAAAAGTGGTTTTTATGGGCATGGGTGAACCGGCTCATAATTTAGATAATGTTTTAGATGCCATTCATTTACTCGGTACAGAAGGCGGTATCGCACATAAAAATTTAGTTTTTTCAACGGTAGGAGACAAACGTGTCTTTGAACGCTTACCTCAGCAGCATGTAAAGCCCGCACTCGCATTGTCATTACATACCACACGCGCTGATTTACGCCGCGAATTATTGCCACGCGCGCCTATTATTTCTCCTGCCGACTTGATTAGCTGGGGCGAAAATTACGCACGCTCGGTTAATTATCCCATTCAATATCAGTGGACTTTACTTAAAGGCATTAACGACAGCCTCGAAGAAATGGATGCTATTATTCATTTATTACGCGGAAAATATGCCGTATTAAATTTAATACCCTATAACAGTTTGGAAGGCGATATATTCCAGCGCCCCGATGGAGAGCGTATCGTACACATGGTGCATTATTTACATCGCAACGGCGTATTGACCAAAGTGCGTAATAGTGCAGGGCAAGACGTTGACGGGGGTTGCGGTCAATTAAGGGCGCGGGCAGAAATTATAAAGCGCACGCGCTAATTTTAACGCCAGCCGCGCACTATGTTATATATCTCTTCACTGTCGCAAATTAGCCATAATACCGCGATAGACTGTCTACTACGCCCGTCGGGCTTTGGAGTATGCCGTGAGCACTAACACCGCCAATCGTCTGTTTCCCGCGACCCGTTTGCGTCGTAACCGCTTTGATGAATTTTCGCGTCGCTTGGTGCGTGAAAATGTACTGACCGCTAACGATTTGATTTTGCCGGTGTTTGTGCTGGACGGCGAAAACCGTCGTGAGGCCATTCCTTCAATGCCCGGCGTAGAGCGGCTGTCGATTGATGTGCTGCTGCAAGAGGCTGAAGAACTGGTGGCGTTGGGCATTCCGGCGGTCGCGTTGTTTCCGGTGACGCCCTTGGAGAAAAAATCGTTGGATGCCGCTGAAGCGTGGAACCCCGACGGCATCGCGCAACGTGCAACCCGTGCGCTGCGGGCGCGTTTCCCCGAATTGGGCGTGATTACCGACGTGGCGTTAGACCCTTTCACGACGCACGGCCAAGACGGAATTATTGATGAAACCGGCTATGTATTGAACGACGTCACGATTGATGCGCTGGTGAAACAAGCGTTGTCACATGCAGATGCAGGCGCACAAGTCGTCGCACCGTCGGACATGATGGATGGCCGCATTCAAGCCATTCGTGAAGCCTTGGAAGTGGCGGGGCATCACAATGTACGCATCATGGCGTATTCGGCGAAGTACGCCAGCGCCTATTACGGCCCCTTCCGGGATGCGGTCGGTTCTGCGGGCAACCTTGGCAAGGGCAACAAAGCCACTTACCAAATGGACCCCGCCAACGGCGATGAAGCCTTGCACGAAGTCGGGTTGGATTTGGCTGAAGGCGCTGACATGGTGATGGTCAAGCCGGGTATGCCGTACCTCGACATTGTGCGTCGCGTAAAAGATGAATTTCGTGCGCCCACGTTTGTCTATCAAGTCAGTGGTGAATACGCCATGCACATGGCGGCGATTCAAAACGGCTGGCTGTCAGACGCCGTTATTTTGGAATCGCTTTTGGCATTTAAGCGCGCCGGTGCTGACGGCATTCTGACCTATTTTGCCAAGCGCGCTGCCCAGCAACTTAAACAGGGTTAATCGTGCAGGAATCCAAATCTATGACTACTCAGGACGCCACGCCCGCGCCACTGGATGCGTCGGTTGAGACGCCGCCTTTCGTGCCCTCGGTGGATGACAGCAGCCTGTACATTCATCGGGAACTGTCGCAGCTACAGTTTAATATCCGGGTGTTGGAGCAAGCGTTAAACGAATCCACGCCCTTGCTGGAGCGGCTGAAATTTTTGCTGATTTTCTCCAGCAATTTGGATGAATTTTTTGAAATTCGCGTTTCTGGGCTGAAAAAACAGGTGGCATTTGCGCGCGAACAAGCGGGTGCCGATGGTTTGTTACCGCAGCAGGCGTTAGCGCGTATCGCGGAAGTGGTGCATGAACAAGTGGCGCGGCAGTACGCCATCCTGAATGACATCCTGTTGCCAGAGCTGGACAAGCACAACATTCGTTTCATCCGCCGTCGCAACTGGACGCCCAGCATTAAAACGTGGGTGGCGCGTTATTTCACTGAAGAAATCGCGCCCTTGATGACGCCCATCGGTCTTGACCCTACGCACCCATTTCCGTTGCTGGTCAATAAAAGCCTGAATTTCATCGTGGAATTGGAAGGCATTGACGCCTTCGGACGTGATTCGGGTTTAGCGATTTTGCCCGCGCCGCGTTTGTTGCCGCGCCTGATTCGTTTGCCGGAAGACATCGCCGGGCCGGGGGATAATTTCGTTTTCCTGTCGTCGATGATTCACGCGCACGCGGATGAGCTGTTTCATGGTATGCGCGTCAAAGGCTGCTACCAATTTCGTCTCACGCGCAACGCGGATTTATCCGTTGATGAAGACGTGGATGACCTCGCGCGTGCGTTGCGTGGCGAGCTGTATTCGCGGCGTTTTGGTGATGCGGTACGGTTGGAAGTGGCGGATAACTGCCCGGCCAATCTCACGGAATACCTGTTACGGCAGTTTGGGTTATCAGCGGCGGAGTTGTATCAGGTCAATGGGCCGGTCAACTTGATTCGCTTGTTTTCCATTACCGGGCTGGACAGTCAGCGCAGCCTGCAATACAGCCCGCTCACACCGACGATTCCCAAGGCGCTGCAAAACAGTGAAAAACTGTTCAGCGTGGTGGGCAAGCAAGATGTGTTGTTGCTGCATCCGTTTGAGTCGTTTACGCCGGTTGTGGATATGTTGCGCCAAGCCGCAAAAGACCCCAACGTGTTGGCTATTCGCCAGACTTTGTACCGTTCAGGCGCGAACTCCGAGATTGTCGATGCGCTGGTGGATGCGGCGCGTAATGGCAAAGAGGTCACGGCGGTAATCGAATTACGCGCGCGCTTTGATGAAGAATCCAACTTGGCGCTGGCCAGTCGCTTGCAGCAAGCGGGCGCGGTGGTGATTTACGGCGTCATTGGCTTCAAAACGCACGCCAAAATGATGCTGATTTTGCGGCGTGAAAATGGCGATTTGCGGCGTTACGCGCACTTGGGCACCGGCAATTACCACACCGGCAACGCGCGTTTGTACACCGATTACAGCTTATTGACCGCCGACCCCATTCTCTGCGAAGACATGTCACGGCTGTTTAATCAGCTTATTGGCATGGGTAAACCCTTGAAAATGAAGAAGTTGCTACACGCACCCTTCACGCTCAAGAAAACCCTCCTCGACCTGATTGCGCGTGAAGCACAAAACGCCAGCGAAGGAAAACCCGCGCATATCATCGCCAAAATGAACGCGCTCACCGACGCCAAGGTGATTCGTGCGCTGTACCGCGCCAGCCAAGCCGGGGTGAAAATTGAATTGATTGTGCGGGGAATGTGCTGCTTACGTCCGGGAATTCCGGGGGTTTCGCACAATATCCGCGTGCGTTCGATTATTGGCCGTTTTTTGGAACATACGCGCGCGTACTATTTCCTCAACGATGGCGAAGAACAGATTTATTTGGCCAGCGCCGACTGGATGGAGCGCAACCTCGACCGCCGCGTCGAAACCTGCTTCCCGCTGGAAGGTAAGCGCCTGATTTCGCGTGTAAAACGTGAGCTAGAAGCGTATGTAGCGGACAACACTCAAGCGTGGGAAATGCACAGTGATGGGCATTATCAGCGCGTACAACCGACCGGCCATCAGGTGGCGCGCAATGCTCAGGCGTTGCTGATGGAGCGCCTCTGTAGCCCAACGCTGTAACGCGCTCGTTTGACGCAAAAGGCGGCTAATTAGCCGCCTTTTTTTGCACAATCGCGCCGGTTAGCGCGCATTTAACACATAGCCGATACGGGTGAGCCATTGCGCTTCGGCGTCAATATCGGCGCGGGTGAGCGGGTGCTCATCCAGCCAGCCTTCGGGGAAAATCGCCTCTAAACGACGCGGCCCGACCACGAAACGCACGTCGGGCATTTCCTGAATGCCACGAATGTGATGGAACAAAATGGCAAAACGCAGCACCACGCACAGGCGCAATAAGCGGTCGCCTTCATCGCCCAGTTCCTCGAAGCGGTCAACGGGGATATTCCGACGATGGCCGCGCACCAACAGCGCCAACATCTGTTGGTCGATGCGAGAAAATCCCGCTAAATCAGCATGTTCTAAAATATACGCGCCGTGTTTATGGTAGTGATAATGCGCGATGTCGAGGCCAATTTCATGGACACGCGCCGCCCATGACAACAGCTCGCGGTGCCAATCGTCATTCAAATCCCATGCGTCACCGACCTTGGCCAAAATAGACAGCGCCTTATTTTCAACGCGCGCCGCTTGTTCGCGGTCAACGTGGCAGCGTTCCATCAGCGCCGACAAGGTACGTTCGCGCACGTCTTCGTGGCTGTGGCGTCCAATCATGTCGTACAACACGCCTTCGCGCAGCGCGCCTTCCGTGTGCTGCATCGACTGAATACCCAACGCATCAAAAACCGCATTCAGAATGGCTAAACCGGCGGGCAAAATGAGCTGACGTTCGGCTTTCACGCCATCAATCGACAAATCAGCCAAATGTTCACAGCGCAAAATACGTTGTTTGAGCCACGCGATACCGGCCAGCGTGATTTCGCCATCGGTCTTTTCAGCGGCTTTGAGGGCTTGGCTAATCGCGCGAATCGTGCCCGATGAACCAACCGCCTGCGCCCAGCCTAACCGCAAAATAGATTGCTCAAAGTGCATCAATTCCAAGCGTGCAGCGGTATACGCCTGCTCGTAGCGTTCGGCGCTGATACGCCCGTCGCTGAAAAAACGCTTGCTGTAACTGACGCAGCCCATTTGTTGGCTTTCGCGCAATAACGATTCAAAGCGTTCACCGACGATAAATTCAGTGCTGCCGCCGCCAATATCCACCACGAGGCGTTTTCCGCCCGCATCCGGCAAGCTGTGCGAGACGCCCAGATAAATCAAACGCGCTTCTTCGCGGCCTGAAACCACCTCAACCTGATGCCCTAAAATGTCTTCTGCCTGACGAATAAACACCGCACGGTTACGCGCTTCGCGCAGGGCGTTGGTCGCTACGACGCGCACCGCGCCGTGTGGTAAGCCATTGATAAGCTGGGCAAAACGTCGCAGGCACGCTAAACCGCGCTGCATGGAGGCTTCATCAAGGTTGCGCTGTGCATCAATACCGGCGGCCAGTTGCACCTTGTCACCTAACCGCTCAACAAGACGAATTTCGCCTTGGTCTACGCGAGCCAGAACCATGTGAATGCTGTTTGAGCCAATATCAATGGCTGCAATCAGTGGGAAAGACTGGGCGGGCGTGTATGGCATAAAGGGGTCTCGTAAAAAGGCAAGTAAGGCGCATCATAGAGGAAAGCCTACGACGGCCGTATGACAGTCGTCATAGCACTACCGGGTGGCTTTCAGAGTAGACACTCTAGGGCTATGATGACACCCACTTTTTGCTCTTCTTTTCGCCTCAAACTCACGGAGACACCCATGAGCGAATACATCACGAATATCAGCGACGACAGCTTTGAAGAAGACGTGCTGAACGCCGCCGGTCCTGTGCTGGTTGATTACTGGGCCGAGTGGTGTGGTCCGTGCAAAATGATTGCCCCTGTGCTGGACGAAATCGCCCGCGATTACCAAGGCAAGGTCAAGGTGTGCAAATTGAACATCGACCACAACCAAGACACGCCTGCGCGTTTTGGCGTGCGCGGTATCCCAACGCTGATGCTGTTCAAAAACGGCAATGTTGAAGCCACCAAAGTGGGTGCTTTGAGCAAATCTCAGTTGGCGGCGTTCCTCGATAGCCACCTCTAAGCGGTGAAAACCCCGTCCTTGACGGGGTTTTTTATGCCAAAACTAGACGCCAGCGCCGCTGACGGGTTACATTCGGCGCGCCGCTGGCATCAGTGGCCCCTCACATGCTCGTAGCCGCAACCTCCTGAAATATTCCAAAAACTCGCTGTCGCGCGCTGCGTCCCAGTGGCATGGGCCACATGGGTTGATTGCATTTACCTCGCAACCACACGTCACTTATGAATCTGACTGAACTCAAGAAAAAGCCTATCCCCGAACTGTTGGAGATGGCCGATCAAATGGGCCTTGAAAACATGGCTCGGTCGCGCAAACAGGACATCATCTTCGCACTGCTAAAAAAACACGCACGAGGCGGTGAGGAAATCTCCGGGGATGGCGTGCTAGAGATTCTCCAAGACGGTTTTGGTTTCTTACGTAGTGCTGACTCCTCCTATGTTTCTGGCCCCGACGATATTTATGTTTCGCCCAGCCAAATACGCCGCTTTAATTTGCGGACTGGCGATACCATCATCGGAAAAATAAGGCCGCCCAAAGAAGGCGAGCGATATTTCGCCTTACTTAAAGTTGATACCATCAACTTTGACCGGCCTGAAAGCGTTAGAAATAAAATACTGTTCGAAAATTTAACACCGCTGTTTGCCACCAAGCGCATGAAAATGGAAGTTGGCAACGGCTCTACAGAAGATTTAACAGGCCGCGTAATTGATTTATGCGCCCCGATTGGTAAAGGACAACGCGGTTTGATTGTAGCCCCGCCCAAAGCAGGCAAAACAATCATGTTGCAGAATATTGCTTCTAATATCGCGCGCAATAATCCTGAATGTTATTTAATTGTTTTATTAATTGATGAGCGTCCCGAAGAAGTTACTGAAATGCAGCGTACAGTACGCGGCGAAGTGGTAGCTTCAACGTTCGACGAACCCCCTTCGCGCCATGTACAGCTTGCGG
>JACCEE010809500.1_pt1 | contig 16947 bp, 14 predicted proteins | sample 7449931 | NCBI WGS metagenome assembly JACCEE01 (sample SAMN15323457, study PRJNA562643) | freshwater metagenome | isolation source: river surface water | place: USA:Blue River Watershed | collected 2017-08-19 | reverse complement strand
GAACGTGTGCCTTCGAGTTGCACCGTATGATTGTCTTCAACCACACCCAGCGAAGCCAAATGGGTGAGTGCCGCTTTAAAACCGGTACACCAGATCACAGCATCTATTTTTTGTGATGTTCCATCTTGCCACACCACACCCTCTGAGCTAAATGCAGCAAATGGCGGCCGACTATGTAATACGCCACGTGCTCGTGCTTCTTTAACAGAATCAATCATCACAATGTCGCCAAACCCACCAGGTAATTGTTGAATGCTACGCCCTTGCTGTTGTGCTTTCAGACGTTCAGTCGCCCTCAAGAATAGAACCCGCCCATCAACATCATCCGGCAAGAATTGGGGAGGTGTGGGCGTAATCCATAGAGTTTCAGCGACCTGCGACACTTCAGCCAAAATTTGTGCACCCGAATTGCCGCCCCCCACAATCATGACACGCTGACCTCGAAATGCCTCGGCGTTTTGATACTGGGCCGAATGCAATTGTACCCCTTGGAATTTTTCCTGACCGGGATAGCAAGGAATATACGGATGGCTCCAGGTCCCGGTAGCACTCACCACAGCCTTGGCCTGCCAGCATTGTTCACCGGCATATACGCTCAGCCTTGAACCATCGGCCTGCACACGATCCACATGGACTGGACGGATAATCGGAAAATGATAACGCTGTTCATATTGGGTTAAATAGCTCACCACTTCATCACGCGTGGGATAATTCTGTTCTGTGCCAGGCATCATCCAGCCGGGTAAAGAGCTCCAACTATTTGGAGAAAACAAACGTAAGGATTCCCACGCATGCAGCCAGGCTCCCCCTGCTTGCGGCTGGTCATCCAAGATCAGGAAAGAGAGTCCGCTACGTTTGAGGAAATATGCCGTTGCTAAGGCTGCTTGTCCACCACCAATAATAATGACATCTGTTGTAACTGTTGACATGTTGCCCCCCTGCATCAGCCCGTCATCTTATTCAACCTGAAACACTATAGGATCACAAGCATAACGCTTTATTTTTAGCAGCTTCTAGGATCTTGCATAGATCATCGTACGCTGTGTTTTGTTTGATAAGGGATGTACTCAGCTTAAAAGATGAGTAGTCTGAAAATTGTCACTGGCCAAGTTATCCACCCGCTTGCTTTCAGACCATATGGCACTTGGAGTGATTCATCACGCAATGTTGTGCATAATCCGCAGATTCCAGTTGTACGGTAATATGCTGAAGATCAAAGCGCTCATGTAAACAATGATGGAGATGATCCAGCAACTCATCTGCAGGCTGAAGATGAGCATCATAAACAACATGAACGGTCAGCGCGTGTTCTTGGGTGCTCATGCTCCAGATATGCAGGTCATGCAAATCACTCACCGCCGGAATAGCCAACAAACATTCCTGTACCGCCGGTACGGAAATATGTTCAGGGACACCATCAAACAGCAAATGCAAAGACTGATGGAACAAGGACCAGGTTCCCCAGATAATCAGCAGTGAAATAATGAGCCCAAGCACCGCGTCAATCCACAACCAGCCTTGCCAAAGATACAAGGCACCCGCCACGACCACGCCTAGGGAGACGGCTGCATCGGCAGCCATATGCAAAAAAGCCCCACGAATATTCAAATCATGGGCGCTGTCTTTTTGAAACAGCCAAGCCGTCAGCGCATTCACGCCCACACCAATCGCTGCCACCAGCATCATGGTCGAGGCTTCTACGGGACTTGGCGTTTGAATACGTTGCAGGGATTCCCAAGCCAACACCAACATCGCCAATAGAATCAGTACGGCATTGATAAAACTGGCCAGAATCGAGGCTTTTCGCCAACCATACGTATGTCGCTGATTGGCATGGATACGTGCAGCACGATAAGCGGCCCATGCCAGTAACAACCCACCCACATCCGTCAAGTTATGGCCTGCATCCGCGAGTAATGCCATAGACCCTGCTTGCCAACCATAAAAGGCCTCAATCAATACAAAACCCAAATTCAGCAAAATCCCAATCGCAAAAGCACGACCATAATGGGTATGACTGTGCGCATGCGAATGTCCATGTGCCATGCTCTAGGGTGCTCCTGCAAGTTCTTTAAGCAAGTCTTATCGGATTTTAAAATGAAATGCAACCGAGGAAAGAAGAGAGACGTTTTTCAAATAGCTTGCTATAAAAATTCATATCGCCGCATTTTGCAGAAAAGCACGATGTCATAGCTATATACCTATAAAAAAACCCAGTCAAATGACTGGGTTTTTTGAATTCTGGCGGAAGCGGTGAGATTCGAACTCACGGAGGGCGTGAACCCTCGTCGGTTTTCAAGACCGGTGCATTAAACCACTCTGCCACGCTTCCAACGAGCGCTATCATATAAATAAAATTTCAGCTTGGCAAATCTTTTTATCAACCTTAACGCTCAACCGATCAAAATAGATACAATTTTATTTTTCTAGCCGTTTTCTGGAACCTCATAACGAATGGCATTGATATACCATAATTTTTTACCAGAGGGCGTCAGCACTTCCACTTCATCGTCCACCTGTTTGGATAGCAACGCTCGTGCCATCGGAGAATCAATCGAAATATGCTGCGGATGGTGGTCATAAATTTCATCCACACCGACAATTCTCAAGCGCTTCTGTTCACCCTGTTCATTCTCAATCTCTACCCAGGCACCAAAATAGACTTTACCTGCCTGCTGAGGGGAATAATCAACAATTTTCAGTTCTTCCAGGCGTTTTCCCAAGTAACGCACGCGACGGTCAATCTTGCGTAGCAGTTGCTTGTTATATTGATAATCCGCGTTTTCACTACGATCTCCGAGACTCGCAGCCCAGTTCACTTTACGGGTAATTTCAGGACGTTCTTCATGCCATAAATGCTTTAGTTCGGCCACCAATTTATCATGGCCAGAACGGGTGATTAAGTTTGATTTCATGATCAAAACCGTATTGAAACTTACATTTCATTTACAAGATGCCGCATTTTATGCTCTATTTCACCACAACTAAAGTGTATAAAAGTTTTTTATTTTTTAAATCATATTGTTATGAAACACCATCTACTCAAAAAATGTACAAAATTTGACAATGCATTTTTCAGCCAGTATTATGCGATCTCTTTTTATTATCGCTTATTTTTTAGACTATGTAGTTATTCTACATAATTTCCTTTTTATCTCATGTCATTCTGAATGACGTCATGACTGCCCACCCTTATTGAATTTATCAACTTGTTAAAAGTTTCAGGCTGACTTTTGCTGAACTTTTAAGGGCATAAATTACTTGTAGCGGAGACAACATGCACAGTAGTTCATCTTCGGGATCGAGGCTTAGCCTTAGCTCTCTGATTTCTTCTCTCCCGGTTAAAATCCTTGCGTTTAGTACAGTTTTCATCCCTTTCCACAGCATCAACGCCAGTAAGGCCTACCAGTATGATTCTGTGGTCAACAACAATCGCCTCACCGTGGTGGCGGTTGAAGATCCCAGCACAGTTTTCCAAGATGGAAAATTGATGCACGGCTTCGGTTATGACCTTGCACGTAACTATGCGCAAAGTCTCAATGTAAAGCTAGACTTTACAACCGTTCCGGATAATGCAACCGCTTTGCGATGGGTTGCGCAAGGCAAAGCCAATTTTGCGATGACAACAGCAAGTGTGGAAACTATTGAGGACAAAAAGCTTAGCTCGTTCTCGGCAACTTGTGGTGACTTCAGCAGTCTGGAACAAAATGGACTGAATCCTGAACTCAACTGGGTGTTTAAACACGCAGAAGATCCGTTAACACAAACTGCGAGCGGATTTATCTGTCAAGGGAAACAAAATGGTGCTATTCACCAGTTAGCTTCTTTTTACAACCAGAATGTGGTGCGTCCTGAATCCTGGAAAACGATCCAGCGTGATCTCAGTCAGCGTATGCCGATCTATCAGGCCAGTTTCAAGCAGACCGCTGAACAATACGATCTGGATTGGCACTTACTGGCTGCGATTGGTTATCAGGAATCCTACCTCAAACCAAACTCGGTTTCTCCCACGGGCGTACGCGGTCTGATGATGCTGACCAACAGCACAGCCAAAGCTATGGGCGTAAGCAACCGTAATGATCCGATTCAGAGCATTCAAGGCGGTGCGAAGTATTATGACCGTATGCTGGACTTGTATGCCGAGGTTCCCTTACCAGATCGTAATTGGTATGCACTAGTCGCATATAATATGGGGCCAGGAGCCGTACAACAAATTCAGAAGCGTTTAACTGCACAGGGAAAAAATCCCAACAACTGGGTGAACCTGTATAGCTATTTGGACCGTAACAAGGCCGCCAATGGCCGTTACCGTCAGGCTGTACAGTATGTCACGCGTATTCGTGCTTATGTAGAGCATATTAAAAGCACACCAGATCTGGTGCAGCTTTAAGGCATAAAAAAAGCTTACCTTTCTCGGTAAGCTTTTTTTTATGGAATCAATCCAATCCGACTTAGTTGGTTTCTGCCAGAATTTGTTTGAACAATGTTTTCTGTTCTTGACTTGGTTTCACGGTTTGCAATGCCATCAATTGTGACATATCCCCTTGTACTTTGATTTTACCTGCCATAAACGCCTGCATCGCTGCAGCCATATCAAACTCCAGGAAAACTTTGCGCACAGTCTCAGCATCCATACTGAGTGTCGTTTTGGCATTGTCGACCAAACCCTTCTGGATTCTACCGCCAGCGAGAGAAGCTTCTTTGTCACCTTCTGGACCAGTCACCACGAGGTTAATTGCCAGATTGGCCAACGCAGGCGGTAAGTTTAAGTCCCCTGCTGCCGCTGTTAATTTTTCTACAGTTGCAAACCAATCATCAGTTAAAAATGCAGGCATGATTTATCCTCAAGTTATTTGTTCATTCTTGTGTTGCCGATTATAGAACGACGTCAATCGCGCGATTACGCAAGTTTGTTCTTATAGCATGTAAATGAAAAAGCTGACGATAGAATTTTGCACAGCCCATTCATTTTTTAAAATAATCCAACAATCTCTCACAGAACAGACACCTTTAACCATTAGGATAAAGGTGCTGTATCCATGATGACTTAATCCGCAGCGAAGCCTAGGTTCACCATATCAATGCGTTTTTGACCCGCCTCAGTATCACAAGCGGTAAAATCAAATTCACGCTGACTATCCAAAGCTTCAAAATCGAAGAGTTCGCGGTCAGCCAATTGTGATGGCGATACATTTTGCAAGGCACCGAAAATACTGTGTAAGCGCTTCGGATGGGCTTTATCCCAGTCACGCAACATATCGTTGATAATCGCACGCTGCAGATTTTCCTGCGAACCACACAAGTTACACGGAATAATCGGGAACTGGCGCAGTTCAGCATATTTGATGATGTCTTTCTCTTCCACATAGGCCAGTGGTCGGATCAGAATATTTTTCTTGTCAGATGACAACAGCTTTGGCGGCATCGCCTTTAGACTGCCCCCATGGAACAAGTTCAGGAAGAAAGTGGCCAAGATATCATCACGGTGGTGACCCAACGCTACTTTGGTCGCCCCAATTTCCTGTGCAAAACCATACAAAGAACCACGGCGCAAACGCGAGCATACAGCACAGTAGGTTTTGCCTTCAGGCGTCAAACGTTTGGTAATGCTATAGGTATCTTTTTCCAGGATGTAATACGGAATGTTATTTTCTTCCATATAACGCGGCAACACATCTTCCGGGAATCCAGGCTGCTTCTGATCCAGATTCACTGCCACCACATCAAAATTGATCGGTGCGATACGTTTAAACTGCAACAAAATGTCCAGCAAGGTATAACTGTCCTTACCCCCAGAAACGCAGACCATGACCTTGTCGCCGTCTTCGATCATTTTAAAGTCACGAATGGCATGACCTACTTGGCGGCGCAGCTTTTTCAACAAACGATAATAAGCAGAGCTTGTTGGAAGTTCTGGTTTGAAATTAAATCCTTGTTCGGACTCAACTGGCGAGTACATAGACGAGATTCACCTATAAAAAAATACCGCGCAATTTTAGCCCATTCAGACAACAATCGCACCTAAAGAATATGCTTTTCTTCGCCTATAGCGATCTGGTCATCCGTCTGTCATTTCTGACCGGCTAAATTGGGTATTTTGCTGTTTAAAACAACAAACTGTTGAAGTTTTATACTTTTCCACAGTTGTCCACAAAAGCTGTGGATAAAATTGTGGATTTCTTCAGGCTTGACACAGCGATTAATTGAAATATGAAGGGTTCCCTTTAAATTGATTATTTTTTAACCAGTTAATTTAAGTTAATAAAATCATAGACTTAAATAAGTCAACCCATCTATAGACAAAAAAAATTAAAAAAATTTTTTGATTATTCTGCCAACTGTAGGCCTTGATTTTTTAAGTTTACATTGTTAAAAACCCCACGCTTTATCTTTCTATCTTGCTATTTTTTGTTAAACTCATTTACAAACGGTTTGACTGAATACGTTTCTTATACAATGAATAAATATTTAAAACTTTCTGCTTTGGCAGTTTTGGGGTATTTCACTAGTCTAGCGCTCCCGGCAACAGCTATGGCTGGGCAAATGGTCTATCAAATGCGTGATGCTAATGGTGCGACACTGTTTACCAATAAAAAAAGCAAATACAGTCACCTAAAAGTTGAGAAAAAAACCTATTTTCCCGACAGTAATATTCATAGCTACTCCAACTGGGGAAGTTCAGAAGCCTCGGTATTGCCAAGTTACAGTAAAAATAAAAATGCCTTTGACCATCTGATCCGTCAGGCCGCTCAGCATCATGGTGTGTCAGAAGGCTTAATCAAGGCCGTGATGCACACGGAATCAGGCTTTAATACCAATGCCCGCTCACCCGTAGGTGCCCAAGGTTTAATGCAACTGATGCCAGCCACAGCCCGACGCTTTAAAGTAGCCAATGTCTATGATCCTCAGCAAAATATCTTTGGGGGGGCTAAATACCTAAGCTGGTTACTTAAGCGTTTTAATGGCAACACCTCACTGGCACTGGCCGCCTATAATGCCGGTGAAGGCAACGTCGATAAGTACGGCGGGATTCCGCCCTTTCGTGAGACTCAGGATTATGTGCGTCGTGTGACCAGTCGTTACCAAAATTTGTATCGCGCCGGTTTAAGCAGTCTTTCGGGCGGCAATAGTACTCAGCCGCAAGCGGAGAATATTGCACAGGCAACCAAACCAGCCGCGCTTAAAGCGACCAATCCCACAGAAAGCAACAACACACGCAAGGTCCACAACAACCGCGCCATCATTAGGTCAGCCGATGGTACATTTACCGATGCCCCTGTGACTGCTTACGATACTTCACACAATTCCTTATAATTATTCAGTATTTACTTTTAACTAAAAGTGCAATTCAGATTGCACTTTTAGCATCGTTTTACCGTTTTTTTCTTGAATTTTTCCGTTATTCACCGCATATTAACTTTCTCGGTTTATATTAATAAATCAGATTATTTTTTTATTATAAGAGGATTTTCCCAATGATGCGGATTGGTTTGTTCTTGCTGACCAACCTCGCGGTACTGGTGGTAGCTGGCATTATTTTGTCACTCTTCGGTGTCGGTAGTTACCATGGCGCGGGTGGCTTAAATCTTGTCAACCTTCTGGTGATCTGTTTTGTCTTTGGTATGGTGGGATCAATGGTGTCCCTGTTCATGTCGAAATGGATGGCAAAAAAAACCACGGGTACAGAACTCATCGACCCTAATGCACCACGTAACCAGGCTGAAGCATGGTTGCTGCAAACCGTTGCTGAATTATCACAACGCTCGGGTATTAATATGCCGGAAGTGGGTATTTTCCCTTCCTATCAATCCAATGCATTCGCTACAGGCTGGAATAAAAATGATGCCTTGGTCGCGGTTTCGACCGGCCTGTTGGAACGCATGAACAAAGATGAATTACGTGCAGTACTCGCCCACGAGATTGGCCATGTGGCGAATGGCGATATGGTCACGTTGGCACTGATTCAGGGTGTAGTGAATGCTTTCGTCATGTTCTTTGCACGTGTGGCAGGTGATTTTATTGACCGTAACGTGTTTGGCCGTGAAGATGGTGAAGCCCCTGGCATCGCCTATTTCGTTATTACCATCGTCTTGGATATTGTCTTCGGGATTCTGGCCTCGGCCATCGTGATGTGGTTCTCGCGTCATCGTGAATATCGTGCCGATGAAGCCGGTGCCCGTTTAGCCGGTAAACAAGCCATGATTTCAGCATTGTTACGTTTACAGGCCGAAACAGAAATGCCAGACCAAATGCCGAAAGAAATGAAAGCCTTTGCCATCGCGGCTGGACAGGAACAAGGCTTTAGTCTTGCTGCCCTGTTCCAAACCCACCCAAGCATTGAACAGCGTGTTGCTGCTTTGCAACAGTTGAATTGTCCTTAACCGGAACAGCAGAACAATCATCCATCGTTCTGCTCAAATCAAAAGCAAAAGGGCTGCATCTGCAGCCCTTTTGTTATCTGTCATTTAGTCCGCGGATGATCATGAATGACTTTTCAATCCCTATCCATTAATGATAAGCCAAAATCCTGTACAGATCACCAACAGTATAAAAGCCAAAACCAGCAGATCCAGACTGTGCAGCCAAAGCCAACTGATCAATGGATGCCGCCAAAAGGCTGATTGTTGCTGTTTTTGTGCCAAACGCTCATGCAAATAGGGATGCTGGACATGCAGATCATTCTCCAGCTGGTATTGCTGTTGAATATGCTGATGAACCAGCTGCATCGCCTGTCGGCTGGGCTGAATTAAAATGTCCAATAATGTGCCTAATATAGGCACCAAGCCCAAAACAGCATCCGCAAATGCCCACTGTAAAATCCGATTGCGTTGTGAGATAGGCAGCCCCAAGCGCTTCGCCTTATGCCAGACATATAAGGTCAGTATCAACCCAGCAATATCACCTAGTACAGGAATCATACCGAGCAAGGCATCCAAACCAATCCCTTGCCGAGTAAAGGGAATTCGGACCAGACTGTCCATGAGCCCCGCCCACTTGGCCAAATCCCGCTCGAGCGCAATCACCTCGATCTTAGACAGCGGTTTTTTAGGCATGCTGTCCACGATCATCTGTCTGCCCTGCAGCCGATTTAGTCTTAAACAGACTACGGATCAACACATACAGCAGTGGAATAAAAAACAAGACCAGCACAGTACCTGAGATCACCCCACCCAGTACACTCACGCCGATTTCCTGACGGCTGACAGCCCCCGCACCACTGGAAAAAACCAGCGGAATTACCCCAGCACCAAAGGCCAGTGAGGTCATCAAAATAGGCCGTAAACGTAAACCTGCTGCGGTTAAGGCAGCAGCCAGTGCACTTTTGCCTTGAGCCTGTGTTTGTGCAGCAAACTCGACCATTAAAATGGCATTTTTACAGGACAACCCCATCGTAGTCAGCAAGGCAATCTGAAAATAGATATCGTTTGGAAAGCCTGCCAGATAGCTAAACAGGATACTTCCGCCAATTCCCAGCGGAATTGCTGCAATGACAACTGCAGGAATCGACCAGCTCTCATATAAAGCCGCCAAACACAGAAAAATAAAACCAACCGACACTAGGTACAACCAAATCGCCTGATGACTAGACTGACGCTCTTCAAAAGATAAGCCACTCCAGGCCAGATCGATACCAGGTTGCTGTTGCACCAATTGCTGCAAATCCTGCATGGCCTGACCGGAGCTAAAACCGGATGCAGTATCCGCTTCCATTTGTAGGGCTCGATACCCCATAAAGCGGTTCACGGTTTCCGGTCCACTGCTCCAGCCGATGCGAGCAAAGCTGGCAAAACTCACCATCTGGTTTTGATTGCTGCGGATGGACCAATCCTGTAAATTTTCCGGTTGGGCACGAAATTCAGCATCCCCTTGCATAATAACCCGCTTGATCCGACCGCGATCGATAAAATCATTAATGTAGGAACCACCCCACGCTGCCGCCAAAGTGGAATTAATCGCGGAAGTGCTCAGGCCAGCGACCTGTGCCTGTTTCTGATCAATCTCGATTTTCAGTTCAGCTTTGTCCGGAATGGTTTTCTGTCCCAGATTTTCAAAACTTGGACTGTTTTTACTGTTATTTTGTAATTGTTTAAACTGCTGTTGCAGATAATCCCGCCCCTGTCCATTTAGGTCACGAAGCCAAAACTCCAGACCATCGGTTTGTCCCAAACCACGTACCGCAGGAGGCAAACTGATCATGATTTTGGCATCCGGATGTTGAGCAAAGTGCTGCATCGCCCGCTTACGAATGGCCTGAGCAGAATTGGCCTGTCCGGAACGCGCGTCCCAATGTTTTAAGGCAATGAAGCCCTGACCCAGATTTTGCCCATTGCCGGAAAAATTACGTCCATAGCGGATCTGGACCAAATCGATATTGTGTTTTTCCTGCTCTAAAAAATAACGGCGAATCTGCTCCCCCACCTCACGGCTCTTCGCCATCGGCGCACCATCCGGCAGGCTAAACTGCACATTGAGCATGCCCTGATCTTCATTGGGAATAAAACTGGTTGGCAAGGCCCGATAAAACAGTGCAAAAATCCCTAATAATGCGGCAAATAACACCATACAGATGCTTTTATGCGCGAGTCCAAATTGTAAGGTATTGAGGTAAAACTGTTTGAGGGCTTGTAAATGCTGGTTAAACCCTCGTGCCCAACCTGAGGGTGCAGCAGGTTGTAACATCAGGGCACATAAGGCGGGAGTGAGAATCAGGGCCACAGCAAGTGACAAGGCCATGGCAGCGACCAAAGTAATCGAAAACTGGCGGTAAATCACACTGGTTGAACCAGCAAAAAATGCCATCGGAATAAAAACAGCCGTTAACACCAGCGTAATCCCAATCAGGGCTCCTGAAATTTCCTGCATCGATGCGATGGCGGCCTGCCGTGCTGAGAGCTGCTGTTCATGCATCAGACGCTCAACGTTTTCAACCACCACAATGGTGTCATCGACCAGCAAACCGATTGCCAGCACCAGAGCAAAAAGTGTCAAGGTATTGATACTGAGCCCTAATAGCCACAAAACGGCAAAGGTACCCAAAATCACGATCGGCACAGTAATGGTGGGAATCAGTGTTGCACGCCAGTTCTGCAAGAACAGATACATGACCAAAACCACCAGAAGCACCGCCTCCAGCAAGGTCTTGATCACTTCTTTCATCGATTCCTGCACGAACGGCGTATTATCGCGTGGATAAACAATTTGATAACCTTGCGGTAACTGCTGGCGCAGCTGATCAATTTCTTGCTGAATCAAGGCAGACGTTTGCAAGGCATTCGCTCCAGAAGCCAATGAAACCGCCATCCCTGCAGAAGGATAACCATTAATGGTGTTGTAGGACTGATAGTTTTCCGCCCCCAGTTCAACCCGTGCCACATCTTTCAACAAAACAAAGCTGCCATTCGGATTGGCTTTGACAATAATCTGTTCAAATTGCTCAACACTGCTCAGACGTGATCCCGCTTTTACTTTCGCATTCAGATACTGGCCATCAAGTACTGGCAGCTCCCCGATAGCACCCGCAGCGACCTGCGTATTTTGCGCTTCCACTGCGGCGCGGATATCGCTCGGCATCAGTTGATACTGTCTCAGCTTGTAGGGATTGAGCCAGATGCGCATGGCATATTGCGAACCAAACACATCGACTTCCCCAACGCCCTCAATCCGGGAAATTTCCTGTTCGATATGATTAATCAGGTAATCCGAAAGCTCAATATTGCTGCTCCGTCCGCTTTGGTCATACAGGCCAATCACCATATGCGTATCACCGAGCGACTTGGAAACATTTACACCCTGACGCTGCACATCATCGGGTAAACGGTTGAGTACCGAATTGATACTGTTTTGCACCTGAACCTGCGCGGTATCCGGATCGGTGCCATTGGCGAAACTCAGACTGATCCGACTGCGTCCGGAAGAATCACTGCTAGAACTAAAATACAGGAGATGATCAATCCCCTTGATTTGTTGCTCTAGGACTTGGGTCACACTTTCTTCCACCGTTTCTGCAGATGCACCACTGTACGTGGTCGCAATGGTAATGCGTGGCGGGGCAATATCGGGATAACGTTCTACCGGCAAATTCAGCATGGCAAACAGGCCAAATGCCATCAAAAGGATCGCTAATACCGCAGCAAAAATCGGACGTTGAATAAAGAATTTAGACAGCATGAACACTCAACATAGCTAGAAACAGACCAGAATAATCTCGGAACTGATACGAAAATCAACTGAATAGAAGATACAGATCTTCAGTGACAATCGTCAGCAATACAAGTCTATTGCAACGAAACGTGAACAAAACGTGTGAATAAGGAGAAAAGAGGAAAAGCAAGAACAGATCGCATGCAAACAAATTCATGATCACTCAGCTCGACCTGTTCGCAGTTCGGCTCATCCTTGAGCCATCACCTTATTTTTCAGCATTCAGTACGTCATTAAAATGCACAGGAATCCACTGATACTGTTGCTGATTGACCTGGTAAATATGCCCCAATCCTGGAAAGGGTAAATGCGGTGCTGCCACCCATTTACCCTGCCCGGCAATTTCGGCAAACATTTTCAGACGGGTCGCTACAGCAGCTTGCGGATCAAGGTCATATTCAATCGCGGTTTTCGGTGCATCAAACTGTACGCTATGCGAATGTACGATATCGCCAATGAATACCATTTCCTGCCCTGCGGACTGTAAACTAAAACTGTGATGCCCAGGCGTATGACCACGGCTGTCTTGTGCCGTTAACCCATCAATCTGGCTACCATCTTGAAAGGTACGGAATTGTTTGCTGTTTTGGTAAGGGGTGACTGCCGCCTTGATCATCTGCTGGATTGCCAGAAAGCCCTGCTGTTTTTCCAAGGGTAGCTGTTTAACTGTTTTCGGATTTAACCAGAAATCAGCTTCCCGCTGATGCACATAGATCGTGGCTTTCGGGAAGACTTTTTGCCCCTGCTGGCTGATGCCGCAGACATGATCCGGATGCAAGTGGGTTAAAAGCACGTTCTTCACCTGATCCAGCCTATAACCTGACGCCTGCAGATTTTTAGCAATCGACCCCAAATGCGAACCAAAACAACTTGCTGCACCGCTATCGACCAAGGTCAATCCATTCGGTGTCTTGATCAGAAAGGCGTTCACAGAAGTCTGAATCCCTTTAGCCTGATCGATATAATACTTTTGCAGGATCTGTTGGATCTGCTGGCTGCTAATGTCTTTAAACAAACCCGCCTGTAAATAGTTGGTCCCATCCAGCAATGCAGTAATCTGATAGTCTCCAAAGGCCTGATGATAATAACCCGGGACCTGTTGTGTTGCCGCATGAGCGCTTATTGTGGCACCGCACACCAAGGCCAGAAATATGGAACGTTTTTGCATGTTTTACCTTCTTGTCTCTTTCATTCAATGATTGATGTTTTTTAATGTAAAGTTAAGGTTGAGTTTATAATCTAATTTCAACTTTCAAGCGTCTTATCCAATGAGTTCTTATTCTCCTTATAAAGGCAAAAATGGTCTGAAACGTATTGTGAATGCGGCAGGCTACTCAATTTCGGGCTTTAAAAGTGCGTTCAAACATGAGGCCGCTTTTCGCCAGATTATTTTATTGAATGCTATTCTGATTCCCCTCAGTTTTTTTGTCGAGGTTTCAGCAGGAGAACAGGCACTCTTAATTCTGGTCTGTCTGCTGGCCATGATTGTCGAGCTGTTTAATTCTGCCATTGAAGCCGTCGTTGACCGCATCTCGCTTGACCGTCATGAGTTATCCAAAAATGCAAAGGATATGGGCAGTGCTGCGCAATTTGTGGCTTTAACCATGATTTTTATTACCTGGACGCTGATCTTGCTCAAATAATTTTTAATTCAAAATATAGCCATAAAAAAATCCCCGCAAGTGCGGGGATTTTTTTATGGTCGGAACCGTATGAATTACATCATACCGCCCATGCCACCCATACCACCCATATCAGGAGCAGCTGGTTTATCTTCTGGGATGTCAGTGATCATGCATTCAGTGGTCAACATCAAGCCCGCAACAGAAGCAGCATGCTCAAGTGCAGAACGTGTAACTTTAGCTGGATCAAGGATACCCATTTCTAGCATGTCGCCGTATTCGCCAGTCGCAGCGTTATAACCGAAGTTACCTTCGCCATTTTTCACGGCATTGATTACAACTGAAGGCTCATCACCCGCATTTGCTACGATTTGACGAAGTGGCGCTTCGATCGCACGGCGAAGAATGTTGATACCCACGTTTTGGTCATCATTCGCGCCTGTTACACCGTCTAATGCTTTTGCAGCACGTACCAACGCAACACCACCACCGGCAACAACACCTTCTTCAACCGCAGCACGAGTTGCATGCAATGCATCGTCAACACGGTCTTTCTTCTCTTTCATTTCAACTTCAGTCGCGGCACCGATTTTGATGACTGCAACACCGCCTGCCAATTTAGCAACACGCTCTTGTAGCTTCTCTTTATCGTATTCAGAAGTTGATTCTTCGATTTGTGCACGGATTTGTTGAACACGTTCAGCGATTTGAGTGGCATCACCTGCACCATCAACAATCACAGTGTTTTCTTTAGAAACAGTGATTTTGTGCGCTGTACCCAAGTGTTCAAGTGTAGTTTGCTCAAGTGACATACCGATTTCTTCAGAAATCACAGTACCACCAGTCAAGATTGCGATATCTTGTAGCATCGCTTTACGACGGTCACCGAAGCCAGGCGCTTTCACTGCACAGACTTTGATGATGCCGCGCATGTTGTTTACCACTAGGGTTGCCAACGCTTCACCTTCAACATCTTCAGCGATAATCAACAATGGCTTGCCAGTTTTTGCAACAGCTTCAAGCACTGTGATCAATTCACGGATGTTGCTGATTTTTTTATCAACAAGCAAGATGAACGGATTTTCCAGTTCAGCAGTCAAAGTGTCTTGTTTGTTCGCGAAGTATGGAGAGATATAACCGCGGTCAAACTGCATACCTTCTACTACGTCAAGCGCGTCTTCGAAGCCTGAACCTTCTTCTACAGTGATAACACCTTCTTTACCCACTTTTTCCATGGCTTGTGCAATCAACGAACCCACTGTGGTGTCAGAGTTTGCAGAGATCGAACCCACTTGTTCAATCGCTTTAGAGTCAGACGCCGGTTTAGCTGTAGCACGGATATTTTCCACTACAGTTTTCACTGCAAGGTCGATACCACGTTTTAAATCCATTGGGTTCATGCCTGCAGTTACAGACTTGATACCTTCATTAAGGATCGCTTGTGCCAAAACAGTTGCAGTTGTTGTACCGTCACCTGCGATGTCATTGGTTTTTGAAGACACTTCACGCACCAATTGCGCACCCATGTTTTCAAATTTGTCTTTTAGCGTAATTTCTTTTGCAACAGATACACCATCTTTAGTGATGTGTGGTGCACCAAAAGAACGGTCGATCACTACGTTACGGCCTTTAGGACCTAAAGTCACTTTAACCGCATCTGCCAGGATATTGACACCTGCAATCATTTTGCTACGAGCTGAATCACCAAATTTTACGTCTTTAGCTGACATCATAAACTCCGAATATTTTTAATTACTTGATCTGATTTTGATTGAGTTGAGTGAACTCTTAGCCTTCCAATACCGCTAAGATGTCAGACTCTTTCATAATAAGAAGTTCTTCACCATTCACTTTCACAGTCGTGCCGGCATAAGTACCGAACAAAACTTTGTCACCCACTTTAACGTCAAGCGCGCGCACACCGTTATCCGTGATTTGACCATTACCCACTGCAATCACTTCACCTTGAGAAGGTTTTTCAGCTGCAGAACCTGGCAATAAAATGCCGCCAGCTGTTTTTGTTTCTTCTTCAACACGACGAATTACTACACGATCATGTAATGGACGAATGTTGCTCATAAATAACTCCATCAGACTCAGTCTTTTTGTGATGAATGATGACAGCTGTCATTTTTACTGTAGCCATCATCAAAATGTTTAGATGACACTTTTGTGGGGATGGAAAAAAACCCTTCAAGGGCAAAATGAAAAAAAAATTGGTTTTTTTGTGTTTTTTTTCAGCAACTCGGGAAATTATTAACCTAGATTCCAATTTCGTTCCCAGACAAAACGCTGTTGCTGTTCTTGATAGATGTAGTGTTCGATCTGGTGATTGGGATGAATCACGTTAAAACCATTCGGAATATTATTGTGTAAGCGCCAAGACGTGGCGGTACCCGCTTGAATATCCAAGACAGGATGGATCGCCTGAAGCTGATAAATTTGATTCAGATCATACACAACAGCCTGATGTAAATGACCATGCAGTAGCGCAAATAGCTGCTGTTGGCTCCAGAGCTCTAAAGCCATTTTTCCCAGCACAGGACAATCCTTAACGCCATGCGGATCGCCGGGTGGTGTATAAAAAGGTTGATGAGTCACAATAATTTTGAGTTTATTTGCCGGTGCCTCACTGAGTTTTTGCTGAATCTGCTGAATTTGAGTCAGCGAAATATGACCGCGCGTATGGTAGCGGCGGCGTACGCTATTCACCCCAATCACATAAAAATGTTCGCTTTCCAGCTCTCTTTCCGGCGCAGAAAAAAAAGCCTGATAGCTCATAAATGGTGTCAGAAAACGATCCCAGACATGATACAGTGGGATATCATGATTGCCGGGCACGACCAAATAAGGTGTTTTTAATGAATCCAAAAACTGACGACAGGCAAAGAACTGGCGCAAGCGGGCACGCTGGGTCAAGTCACCGCTCACCACCACCATTTCCGGTTGCTGCTCCCAACAAAACTGCTGAATAGCATGCACACACTCTGGTTTTTCAGTGCCAAAATGTAAGTCAGACAAATGCAGGAGCATGTTAAGGCACCCGAATTTTTACAGCATGCGGATACACACCAAACGTTAAAGGTGTCTCTATTTCTGCCAGCTCACCATCAATCGCCACCAT
>JACCEE010445837.1_pt1 | contig 16967 bp, 12 predicted proteins | sample 7449931 | NCBI WGS metagenome assembly JACCEE01 (sample SAMN15323457, study PRJNA562643) | freshwater metagenome | isolation source: river surface water | place: USA:Blue River Watershed | collected 2017-08-19 | reverse complement strand
TCATTTTCAACATCGTCGTTGCTCAAAGCTTTTTTCAAAAAGACATCGAATTCTGTTTCCGATTTCATAATTATTGTTTTAAAAATGTTCTTAATTTCTCTTTGCCTCTTAAAATATGGGTTTTAATTGTTCCAATCGGCATTCCCGTAATTTCAGCAATATCCTTATGAGGAATTCCTTCAACCAATGATAGTGTGATACAGAGTTGTTCTTCCCTGCGAAGTAGTTTCATTGCGGTATTAATATCCATCGATTCATCAATCTTGGGTTGTTGAGTACTTTCCGGAATATCAGTATCCGATTCATAGGTTTTGTTTTTTCGCCTGTCTTCAAGAAAGGTATTGTACGCAATGCGATACAACCATGTGCTGAATTGGGCCGTTGCTTTGAATGAATGAATATTCAAATATGCTCTGATGAATGTTTCTTGCGCAAGGTCGTCGCTCAGTGTTTTATTTCCCTGTGTCAGTTTCATGAACAGCCGACGAACCGACCCCTGATAAGCATCAACCAGCTTACCAAAGGCTTGTTTGTCGCCAAAGAGAGTTACTCTGCTTACTAATACAAAATCATGAATTGATGATGTTGACATTAGTTTTCTTTTTTCTTGTTTTCAATGAAATGCAACACGATATATCCAATTCCCAATAACAGTGGTATTAAGCCTACAGCTGCCATTTTAAAATCCATGAATACACCAAGAGTTAATGTAATTCCGATTCCGACTGCCGTTAATAATATACCTGTTTTAATGTTGCTTTTGGTTTTTGCTTTTTCGGGTTCAAAATATTCTTTGGGAATTGTTTGACCGGCTTGTAAAAATTTAAGCAACAACTCGTTTTTTTGTTTTGTTTTAAAGTGTTTAAATGTAAATACGATTAATAGTATTATGATGACAAAGATAAAAGGAGCAACTGGCATAATATTTCTATCCATAAACGATTCGTTAAAGCGATTGTGAAATGGATTAAAAAAAGGTGGTTGCATGTCGGGTGCCGGTGCTTGCATTTGATTATCACGAGGACCTTGTGCATCGGGCATTGGCATTCCTCTGTCTTCGGGTGCTTGGTTGGGCATTGCACAGGGGCGTTGTTGATGCATAGAGTCACAAGCCGGTTTCATTGGTTGCGATTTTGTCATTCCTGACGGAGGAGGAGGAGGCACATTGTGTGGTTGTGCAATACTTTGACTGAAACACATGCTTAGCATACCCAGAATTACAATGAGTTTTTTCATAGCTTTTCGTTTTTAATTTAAAATGTTAATTATTGTTTCTTAGATGCAAAAACTTCTGTGTTTGGATTCAAAATTCGAAAATAAATAATAAAAAAAGGAATCGTTTTTTTTGCGATCCCTTTTTTTATTATTTATATCCTAGAATATTCAGCATTTCGTCAACGGTCTGTTCATCACGATATACATAATCGATATAATTACCCGTTTCGTCGCGGTCGATGACCACATGTTTGGGAGAAGGAATCAAGCAGTGTTTGATGCCGCCATAACCGCTAATCGCATCTTGATACGCTCCAGTGTGGAAGAACCCAAGATACAAAGGTTCGGTTGCATTGTCCTCAATTTTAGGCAATAAAATTTGTTGATTCATATTTTCCGAATTATAGTAATCGGAATGATCGCAACTAATACCACCAATATTTACACGAGTATATTCTTTTTCCCATTTATTTACAGGCAGAAGTATGAATTTTTCGTAAATACCCCAAGCATCAGGGATGGTGTTCATCAAACTATTATCGATTATATACCAAAGTTCCGCATCGTTTTGTTGTTTTTGCTCTAAAACTTGGAATATGGTTGCACCACTTTCGCCAACGGTGTATTTTCCAAATTCTGTATAAATATCTGGTTCTGTAACACCTTCGTTATTACAAGCCTCTTTTATGTTTTTTACGATTTCTTTAATGATATATTCGTAATCGTATTCAAAACCTAAATGGTTTCTGATAGGGAAGCCACCACCAAGATTAATACTATCTAATGATGGACACATTTTCTTAAGTTCAACAAAAATCTTCATTGCTTTTTGGAACTCACCCCAATAGTAGAACGAATCGCTAATTCCAGAGTCAACAAAGAAATGAAGCATTTTAAGTTCAATTTTGTCATTTCCTAAAATTTCGTTCTTGAAGAATTCGATAATTTCAGAACTCCTTAAACCGAGTCTTGATGTGTAATATGACGATTGAGATTCCTCGTCAATAGCCATTCTGATTCCGATTTTGATCTTTTCTCCTTTTTTACAGTATTTTGTAAAACGAGTGAGTTCTGGTCTGTTATCAATTACAACAATAGATTCGTGAGGACCTTTTTGAAGTTTCATGATTTTGTGGATATAATCTTCTGTTTTATATCCATTGTGAATAAATTTTGTTGATTTGCTTATTTCGCCTTTTTCTATTAGTTTTTCAATCAAATCGATATCGAACGATGATGATGTCTCTAATTGAACTTTATGTTTTAGTGCTGATGCAATTACGTGGTGAAAGTGACAGCATTTTGTGCAGTAACAGTAATTATATTCACCTTGATAATTATTAGCTTTAATAGCACGGTTAAAAAGATTTCGAGCCTTTTTAATTTGGTCACCAATTCTTGGTAAATACATTAACCGAAATGGTGTTCCGTATTTATCAATTAAATACTTGATTGATACTCCATGAAAAGTTAAATATCCATCGCGCAAATCAAATCCCTCTTGTGGGAAATAGTAACTTTGTTCGATGAGGTCAAAGTAGGTATTTTTCATTCTTTAACGCTGGGGTTTTAATGGTGAAAAAATAGGATGACAAAAATATCATAATTAGCAATTCAATTGCGAAAAAAATGAAATTATTTCAATACTTTTTTTTTGTAAATTTTATTATGTGTTTTTGTTTTTGTAACTATCATAATTATAGGTATATACGTCGATTTTACTCAGTATGAAAAAACGATAAAAAAACTATTGATTTTTGCTGTAAATTTGCAACCTGATAAATTCGTAATAAATTAAGTCTTGAACGATCCTTTTTTTACTCGATTCAAAGCATCGATTGATGATATTGCATTACCCGAACGCTTAAATAATCCATTTGATTATGAGCCTCATCCTCTTTGTCGATTGGCAGCATTGGAATTACAAGACTATTTGTTAACTCAAACCGAGTGGCATCACGATTTTGGTATCGATCATTACGTTGATGCAACCAACGTGGGTAAGATGTTTGGCGTTTTGGTTGTTCGAAATCTGCAAGGTGAAATCGGTTATCTGTCTGCGTTTTCCGGTAAACTTGCCGGACGCAATGATTTGTCGCGATTTGTGCCTCCCATTGTCGATTTATTGAGTGAAAATAGCTTTTATCGTATCGGAGAAAATGAATTAAATGGTATTAATCAACGAGTTAATGATATTGAGAACTCGCACGAATATCTGCTTTGTAAACAAGAGTATGAAACAGCATGTTTGCTGTCGAAAAAGGAGTTAGAAGCACACAAACAACAGATGAAAGCTGCTAAGATGGCTCGCGATGAACGTCGACAACAAGCAATGACTTTGCTAAATGCCGAGCAGTTTTCAAAATTGCAGGACGAATTGAACGCCGAAAGCATTCGTCAACATTACGAATCAAAACAGCTTTCAAAACGATGGAAAACACATCTTGATGCAATACATCAAAAACTTGAACAATATACCAATGAGTTAAGTTCGTTAAAAGAACAACGTAAAATGCAATCGGCAGGTTTACAGCAAAAAATGTTCGATACTTATTGTTTCTTAAATAAGAATGGACAGGTGCTCAATGCCAGTGAAATATTTCTACAAACCGATTTGAAAATACCTCCTGCAGGAGCCGGTGATTGTGCTGCTCCGAAGCTTTTTCAATATGCTTTTATGCATCAAATGCAACCATTGGCTTTGGCTGAATTTTGGTGGGGACAAGCTCCCAAATCAGAAATTCGTCGCCATCGTTTTTTTTATCCTTCGTGTCGTGGAAAATGTGAACCGATTTTGGCTCATATGCTTCAGGGAATCGAGGTTGAACAAAAGTCGGTTAAATGTTCATTAAACCAAGCTGTGCAACCATCAATTCTTTATGCCGACGATACAATTGCCATTATAAATAAACCGGCTGAATATCTTTCTGTTCCCGGAAAAACGGAAGCCGATACTGTATTCCATTTTGCTCAAAACCAATTTCCTTTTGCCACAGGACCGTTAATCGTTCACCGACTCGATATGTCAACCTCCGGTTTAATGGTAATTGCTCTTACCGACGCAGCTTATCATCATTTGCAAAACCAATTTGAAGCTCGTACGGTAAAAAAACGCTATATCGCAGTTCTTGAAGGAGTTGTACCCAACGACGAAGGTTTTATTGATTTACCTTTACGGGTTGATTTAGATAATAGACCACGGCAGTTAGTTTGTTATGAATATGGGAAATCGGCACAAACCCGTTGGCAAGTACTTGAGCGAAGTAACAATCGCACTCGTGTGGCATTTTATCCAATTACCGGTCGCACTCATCAGTTACGGGTTCATGCAGCTCATTCGTTGGGTCTTAATTGTCCAATTGTTGGCGACGATCTTTATGGTCAACGTGCCGATCGATTATATCTTCATGCCGGATATCTTCAGTTTATTCATCCCCAAACGAATGAAATTATCAGTTTTGAGGCAGATGCTGAGTTTTGATGTTTTTTCAAATGGACAGTTTGCATTTACCAGTTCAACGTACAATCAGCATTTACCTTTAGAAAATAACCTTTACCGATAATAAAATTTGTTAAACTATTGGTTGTGTTATTTTTAATATAAAATCCGTCGAAATTTTTTATCGATTCAAACTGATTTAAAATGCCACTTATTTTGGTTGCAATTCCTGACGGCGATTGTAATGGATATCCAACCATATTCCAGCCATTTTTAAGTGATTTTGAATATGTGTTTATTATTTTACCTGTAATGGTCAATGTTTTGTTCGTTTTTACTTTAACTAAATAGGCTTGTCCTTTTTCAAGTTTTACTAAGCTATTATAGATGCTTGTTTGCGATGGTTCATAAAAAGCGTCAGCTGTTTTTACCGTAAGCAAATCGCTGCCGAGGTTTCCAAAAATACTTGTAATATTTGAGTCTAACGGATGAACATTAAATGAAATAAGATTCCACCCTGAAGTAAGTGTTATGGATTGTGTTTGCAGAATATCTACAATTACCGGTGCAGAGGTGTTTGTCTGTCCGTTATCATCGGTTGCTACTGCTGTTAACGTGTCTGTTCCTGACGCGATATTAGTCCATGTAAACGAGTAGGGGGCTGATGTTGATTCTCCGATTTTTGTACTCCCATTGTAAAAAGCGACTTTTGTAATGGTACCATCGGTATCGTTTGCTGAAACATTTATCGTAATTGAAGCAGGAGCTGTATAGCTTGCATTATTTGCCGGACTTGTTATTGAAACAGCCGGTTTTTTATTGATAATTGAGGCACAATAACTACTCCAAGGTTGCATTTCATCGAGCGTTATACAATAGGTGCTGGCAAACATTTTCTGCCATAATGCAACCGAGTTGTATGTAGCATCTTCGGTATAGCTACCATACCATGGCATAAACCACGACCAAGCAGCTCCATCGTTTACCAGATTATCAACATCGGGAAATGAGCCACACTCGGTTTCTGCAATCATTTTCTTTTTGCCATACTTGTCGTTTAAGGTATTAAATTCAAGAATTTGAGATCCGTGATCACCATCTTTATAGATATCACGACCAATGATGTCAACAAATTCATCGCCCGGATACCAAGTTCCATCTTCATTCGGTTCATATGTCCACACCCAAATTAAATTATTTAAACCATGATAATTTACCATTCGATCGTACATTACTTGCCATATTTTTTTGCAAACAGCACCACCTTTTGCTCCCCACCAAAACCAAGCTCCGGCAGCTTCATGAAGTGGGCGCCATATTACAGGAATGCCTGCATTTTTTAAGATTTTTAGTTTGCCGGCAACAAAGTCTATGTCGCTAATCATTGCTTTATATTCTGCAGAACTGGCATCGTTGATTTTTGATGCATCGAAGCTTGTTTTATTTGCGTAAAATTCTTCAGTTTTGCGTGAGGGATCTCTCCAGTGCCACATCATCGTGGGGATGCCATTTTTTTGATACCATGTTTTTGCATCGTTGGTTGGAGTATTATCGTCATACCATGAATAGCCTCTGTTTGTTTGTAGAAAATCAATGCCTAAAACCACCGGTTCTTTGCCAATATTTGTTTTGAGCCAATTTGCATCGTCGAAACTGTTGAGTGTCATCACTCCCGAAATGATTTTGTTATTATAATTTTTCCGTAAAAATTGGTACAGACAATTAGCTTCGGGTGAAGGATTGGGGTGATTTAAACTCGTATTGATATTAAACTTATCGGCAGGATTAAGTTCCGTGAGTTCAATGTAGTCAATATTTATCCATCCCCACGATTTGGTGATTTTAATGGTGTGATTGCCTTTTGTCAGTTTGGTAAACGATACTACTTTAATATTTGAATATGTTGTTGTTTTAGTCATGTTAAACGATACAGAACTGCCGTCAATCACAAAATTGTTGGTTTTGTCGCCATTGGGTGCTGATGCATTAATATAAAAATCGAAATATGTATCACTCGGTATTGAAATGTTAAAGGTGATATCGCCTTCTTGAGTTTGCACATAAGCACCGCCTGAGCGTGAAGCATCAGTTACTTTTGTTGCACCATTGGCTAGTGTTGCTAGCTCGGCTTCGTAACGTGTCGTTTGAGCATGAGCAATGATATTGCCCAAAAAGAAAACAAACAGAAGAGTTCTTTTAAGTGTCATAAGTATGGAAAATATCAATCCATAGAAGTTTCGTTGACTTCAGTGAATTCGATGAAAAAAGTGTGAAAATAATAAAATCTTTATCCGAGCTAAAATTACAAAAAATGTTGAAATAAATTACAATATTTTGTTTTTGATTCTTTTAAAGAACGACAATTTATAGTATATTTACCCTACAAAGAAGGTAGAGATGAGCGATACGTCCGTATTAAATATTTTGTTGGTTGATGATCAGAATGCCAATCTGGTATTGTTGAGTCAATATATTGAAAATAGCGATTTCTATATTGACACAGCAACGAGCGCAAGTATTGCACTTCAAAAACTGCATTCCCAGAAATTTGATATTGTTTTTCTTGATTTAATCATGCCCGAAATGAGTGGTATGGAATTATTGAAAATAATTAAAAGTACCGATGATTTTAAAGATCTATTTGTTGTAATCGTATCGGCGGTATCGCAACCGCAATTACTTTCCGAAGCATTTAATTTGGGTGCCAGTGATTTTGTGAAACGACCAATTGATCGTATCGAGTTACTTGCTCGAATGAAGGCTGTCATCAGAACAAAATTACAAGAAGACGAATTAAAACGATTGAATGAAGAGTTATTTATAAAAAACGAAATTATTTCTGAAAGTATTAAATCGGCACGAATCATTCAAAAAGCCATTTTTCCTCCCGATTCAGTCGTTGACGCAATGTTTCCGGGGAGTTCCGTATTTTTTAAACCAAAGGCTACCGTTAGTGGCGATTTTTATTGGTTGGGTGAATCTGCTACAAAGCAGTATATCATTGGTGCCGATTGTACCGGGCATGGCATTGCCGGGGCTATGCTTTCTATTATTGCCAGCATTTTGATCAATCAAATAGTGCAAAATGACGAAGCTGACGAAGCTGGTGTTTTTCTTGAAAAGTTAAATGAACGTTACAATAAATCGATAAATAAATTTTCGACTGATATCGACAGTTATTTATTTGACGGCATGGATGTTTCGGTTGCAATAATTGATAAACGATTACGTAAAATTTCGTTTTCTTCGGCACGTCAGAATATTTATATTTATGACTGTCAGCAAAAATTTCATGTACTGAAAGGAGATGATTATTCCATCGGTTATGAAATGGGAGGCGATCCTCATTTTTTGCATTATGAATTTGGTATCGATTTGGTAAGCGGTTTTGTGTTTTTTACCGATGGCATCGTTGATCAACATGGTGGCGGTGACGATAAAAATGAACGTTTCGGAAGCAGTCGCTTTTTTGAAATGCATAAACATCATTCTCAAAAAGAAATGCAAACTATGGCCGAATCAGCATTTTTACAATGGAAAGGCGATAAATTACAAACAGACGACGTTTTATATTTGTCAATCATCTTATAAAATAAATAATCACCATATTCTTTTTTGTGTTTTTTAATTTGTAGTCCAAAGTGTTTGTGTATTTTTGGCACAAATTTCTTAAAAAATGAAGAATTACAAATTAATTAACAACATTACCGGATGGGCAATGTTTTTTATTGCTGCCGCAGTTTATTTGCTTACCATTGAGCCCAGTGCCAGTTTATGGGATTGCGGCGAATTTATAGCTTGTGCCAACGGACTTGAAGTTGGACATCCACCGGGAGCTCCTTTGTTTTTAATGATTTCACGATTTTTTGCAGTTTTAGCTGGCTCGCATAAAGAAATGGTGCCGATTATGATAAATTCAATGTCGGCATTGGCAAGTGCATTTACCATATTATTCCTTTTCTGGACAATAACGCATTTTGCTCGTAAATTCTTTGAAAAAGAGTCTTTATCGGTGTCTTCTGTTATTATGATAATGGCTAGTGGCGTCATTGGATCAATGGTTTATACTTTTTCCGATACGTTTTGGTTTTCTGCCGTTGAGGGCGAAGTGTACGCGATGTCTTCATTATTTACCGCTGCTGTATTTTGGGCAATTTTGAAATGGGAGAATAATGCCGATGAGCCAGGTTCTAATCGTTGGATTATACTTATAGGCATTTTAATGGGGCTTTCAATTGGAGTCCATTTGTTGAATCTATTGGCAATTCCGGCTATTGTTTTTGTAATTTATTTCAGAAAATGGAAACCAACTAAAAAAGGTGTTATCGTTTCTGCAATACTTTCTATTGCGGTATTGGCCTTTGCAATGTATGGCATTATTCAAGGTTCGGTAAAAGTTGCTACATGGTTCGAATTATTTTGTGTTAATTCTGTTGGATTGCCTTATAATTCAGGTATGTTAGCTTATGTTGGTTCTTTATTGATTGTTTTGCCTCTGAGTCTTTATTTCTCAATGAAAGAAAATAAAGTGGGTATTAATACCGCATTACTTTCACTATCAGCTATTTTGACAGGTATTCCGTTTATGTCGGGTTCTGTAGCAATCAGTTTTGCAATTCTCATATGTGTTATAGGTGTCAGTTACTATTTATCAAAAACGAATATTCAAGTAGTAAATACAATTGTATTGCTGATAACGGTATTTGTTATCGGGTATAGTTCTTATGCAATGATAATTATTCGTTCATTGGCTGATACGCCATTAAACGAAAATGCACCTAAAAATCCTTTTGGGTTACTTTCTTATCTGAATCGCGAGCAATATGGTGATCGTCCATTATTCTTTGGACCATATTATAATTCACCTCAAGACGCTGAAAAACCATATGACGACGGTAAAAAAATATATTCGGCAATGAACGGGAAATATGTTGTTACCGATGAAACCACTGAATATAATTACGATAGTCGATTTATGACGTTTTTCCCACGGATGTATAGTCCAAACGGATCACACATTGAAGCATATAAAACATGGGGCGATATTCATGGAACACCTGTCATGTTTACCGATGCACAAGGGCAAACAAAAACGATTATGAAGCCCACATTTGTTGAAAATTTGCGCTTTTTTGTGACATATCAGGTAGGCCAAATGTATTTCCGCTACTTTATGTGGAACTTCGTTGGTCGTCAGAATGATGCACAAGGTCATGGCGGCATTTACAACGGGAACTGGCTGAGCGGTATCAAATGGATTGATGCTTTATATTTGGGAAATCAGGATAAAATTACGGATTGGCAAAAAAATACCCCTTCTCGAAATACCTACTTTTTCCTTCCTTTGATTTTGGGAGTGATAGGAATGGCATTTATGTTACTCATGAGGAAAACCGATTTTTGGGTTGTAATGCTGTTGTTTTTCTTTACCGGTATTGCAATTGTAATCTATTTAAATCAAACGCCGTATCAACCACGTGAACGTGATTATGCGTATGCCGGATCTTTTTATGCGTTTGCCATTTGGGTCGGAATTGGTGTAATGGGACTTTATAGTTTGTTACGTCGCATTGCCTATAAGCCTGTTCGAATAGTATTGGTTTTATCATTCAGTGTTCTTTCTCCGGTTATCATGGCTGTTCAAAACTGGGACGATCACGATCGTTCGGGACGTTATTTGGCGCATGATTTCGCTAAAAACTACCTTGAAAGTTGTGCTCCCAATGCAATATTATTTACGAATGGAGATAACGATACTTTCCCTTTATGGTACTGTCAGGAAGTTGAAGGAATCCGAACCGATGTTCGCGTTGTTTGCTTACCACTTTTTTCTACCGATTGGTATATCGATCAGGTTAAACACCGAACTTATGGTTCTGCTCCGTTGCCAATATCAATGACTCGCGATAAATATATTCAAGGAGTTAGAGATTATTTGCCAATATCAGAACAGTTAAAAAATGATGTTCCGATTAAGTCGATGATGGAATTTGTGCTTGATGATTCTGATCCAAGAACAAAAGCAACCGTTGGCGATGGACGTCAAATTAGTTATTTCCCCGGACGAAATTTAGTTATACCGGTAGATAAAGGTCAAGTATTGGCAAACAAGGTTGTTTCACGTAAAGATGCAGATAGAATTGAACCTGCCATCCGATTTAGTTTGAGCGGAGGATATGTTTTGAAAAATGGATTGGCAATTCTTTCGCTCCTTTCGAATAATGATTGGAGTCGCCCGATGTATTATACAACCTACGATTGTGATGAAACTATGGGATTGAAAGACTTCATGAGAAATGATGGTTTTGTGTCACGTTTCGTTCCAATTAAAAATACCAGTTTGAATACGAAACAACTTATCGATACAAAAGTTATGTACGATAATGTGATGAATAAATATACCTGGGGTGGAATAGAAAAGAAAGGCGTGTATCTCGATGAATTCTGTACTCGTACAATTCGCATTGCAGAAGTTCGAACAATGTTCAATCAATTGGCAATTGCATTACTCGAAGAAAATAAAAGAGATTCGGCGATTAAAGTCTTAGACCGAAGTCAAGAAATATTACTTCATTCAAAGGTGCCGTATGATTACTATGCTGTTGAAATAGCAAATACTTATTATGAAGCTCGAGCATTCGAAAAAGCAAATAAAATGTTGAAAACATATGCTTTCGATTGTCTGGATGAATTAGAATATTTCCAATCGGTAGAGCCTTCATTCCGTTCTAAAAATGCCGAATTAGAGGCAAGAAGTACCAGAATTTTTGATATTATATTGGAAACAGCATTACGTTACAAACAAAAAGATTTAGTAAACGAAATAAATGCTGAAAAAGTACGTTTGAAAATACAGTAAATAATTTGCAATTAAATATTTTAAAATAATTGATATGAATAGAAAGTGGTTGTTACCTTTAGGTATTATTGGCGGAATAGTATTGTTAGTTGTATTCTTTTTTTCTTGGGCAAACGGAGTTTATAATAAAGCAATTGAACTCCAAGAAGGTGTAAATCAAAAATGGGGTGATGTTTTAACAAACTATCAACGCCGTGCCGATTTAGTTCCCCAATTAGTAGGAACGGTTAAAGGAGCTGCTGCTAACGAACGCGGTATTTTAACCGAAGTAACACAAGCTCGTGCTGGTATTGTTAATGCAAAAAATCCCGAAGATGTTGAAATTATGGGAAAGAAAATCAATACTGCCATTAATCTTGCTTTCGAAGCATATCCTCAAATTCGTTCAACAGAAAATTTTCAAGCATTACAGGCTCAGTTAGAAGGAACCGAAAATCGTATAGCTGTTGCTCGCCGCGATTATAATGAAGTTGTAAAAGTATACAATACTCATGTACGAGGTTTCTTTCGTAAAATGGCTTTAGGAATTATGGGCGGTGATGATGAATTCCCTCGTAAAGAATCTTTTAAAGCGGCAGAAGGTGCAGATAAAGCTCCCGAAGTTAAATTTTAGCAATGGCATCAGCACAGACATTTTTTAATGATGCACAAAAATTACGCATCGTTAACGCAATAAAAGAGGCAGAACTCAATACCTCGGGTGAAATCAGGGTTCATATAGAAACGGTTTGTAAAGGAGATGTGCTTGACAGTGCAGCTCAGGTTTTTGCAATGCTTAAAATGAATCAAACCAAACTGCGAAATGGAGTACTCATTTATCTTGCGTTTGAAAGTCGACAGTTTGCAATTATTGGCGATGCTGGAATTAATGCTGTTGTTCCTGATGGTTTTTGGAATACTACCAAAGATTTAATGATATCGTACTTTAAATCGGGCGATTTTGCAACTGGTTTAGAGCAAGGCATTCTTGAAGCCGGAAAACAACTGAAACAGCATTTCGCTTTTCAACATGACGATGTAAACGAACTTCCTGATGACATTTCGTTTGGAAAATAAAACAAATTTGATGAAACAAATCTTATGTTCCATAATTCTGGCTTGCTGCTTTTATACTGGTTTTGCTCAGTCAGATAATCTTCCCGATGCACCGAATCCTCCACGTTTAGTTGTTGATCAGGTTGGATTATTGAATCCTCAATATGCTCAAACTTTGGAATCAAAGCTTGAAACGTTTAGTGATTCAACATCAAATCAAATTCTTGTCTTAATCGTCGACGATTTAAAGGATATGGATCCTGCTGAATATGCAACTCAAATAGGACGCAAGTGGGGAATTGGAAATAAGAAATTTAATAATGGACTTGTTGTTCTCATAAAACCAACCGGTGGAAAAGGACAACGACATGTATTTATCGCTGTTGGCTATGGCCTTGAGGGTATTATTCCCGATGCCACGGCAAAAATGATTGTTGATAGAGAAATGCTTCCTTTATTTAAACAAAAACAGTTCGAACAGGGAATTGATAGTGCTGTTACGATATTAATGGCATTAGCGAAAAAAGAATATTCATTTAAAGATTATCAAAAGAAAAAAGAAGCTTCGTCTGGGCATTATATTATACTCATCTTTGTTTTATTATTTGTTGCATTTGTTGTTTTTAGAATGAAGTCTTCAGTAGGACAATCAAGCACCATTTCTTCTACAAATGCAGCTGCTGCCGGATTTTTAGGCGGAATGATGATGGGTGGTATGGGGCGCCGACGTTCTGGTAGTGGTTGGGACGATTTTTCTTCAGGTTCCGGAGGCTTCGGTGGTTTTGGTGGCGGAAGTTTTGGCGGTGGTGGTGCTGGCGGTAGCTGGTAAACTTATGAATTCTGTTGAATAAAATCTTTAATGACTAATCCGGCAATCGTTAGTCCGAAAATTGCAGTAATGTGAGCTGTTGTTCCATTTATTACCGCTTTTGAACTGCACCATTCATGATTTGCTAAATTTGGATCTCCTTCAACGTCTTTATTCTTGGGGCATAAGCATGCATCGGTTCCACAACCGGCTCCTGCGCCTTTATTTTCTAAAACTTCATCACTGTAAACGCATAAAAATGGTTTTGAGGGAAGTTCTCCCTTTCTAATCATTTTTCGTAATCGTGCTCCAAGAGGACAACCATTTACTTTCCAAAATTCAGCAACTTTAATACGTGTTGGGTCTATTTTGAGTGATGCTCCCATTGATGAGAAAAATACCGCATTCGTTCGTGTTGCGCTTAGTATCAAATGGATCTTACTTGCTAAACTATCAATGGCGTCAATGATATAATCATATTGTTCGAGTTGAAAGTCTTTATGGGTATCGGCGTTATAAATTTTTTGTAAAGCTATAATGTCAGCTTGCGGATTTATTTCTAATAAACGTTTTTTTAATGCTTCAGTTTTTACTTGTCCAACGGTTTGTACTGTAGCATGTAATTGACGATTGATATTTGTAATACATATTCGATCTGAATCAACGATGGTTAAATGCTTTATGCCGGTACGAATCAAACTTTCAGCACACCAGCTTCCAACGCCTCCAATACCAAATATGATGACTTTCTTTTCAGAAAGTTTTTCCATCATTGTCTCTCCAAATAATAATTCAGTTCTTTGAAAAATTCCGCGCTCTATAACCATTATTTTATTTTTTTGCAAAAGTAAAATAATTATGGAGTTTTAAAAAATGAGTTTGTCTGTTGCTTATTCCTTAATATAAATACGTTTTACTCTTCGAGCAATCGATGTTAATATTTCGTAAGGAATGGTTCCTATTTTTTGTGCTTGTTCGCTGATCGTTAAATCTTTACCGAAAATAATAACTTCATCACCTTCATTTACTGTCAAACCAGAAATATCAATCATGCAGGCATCCATACATACATTGCCGATAATTGCAGCTCGCTGTCCATTAACAAGGACTTCGCCTATGCCATTACTAAAACGACGGTTAAGTCCATCGGCATAACCAATAGGGATGACCGCAATGGTTGATGGTTTTGTTATTTTCCCTTTTCGGCTGTAACCAACTGTTTCACCCGGTTGCATTGTTCTAATTTGAGAAATACAGGTTTTTAAAGTACTTATATGCTGCAATTTATTGCTTTGAAGCGAACTGATGCCGTATAATCCAATTCCCAAACGAACCATTTCGAATTGAGCTTCGGGAAAGCGTTCGATGCCAGCGGAGTTAAGAATATGTCGGTCTATTTGATAGGTAAATGCTTGTCTTATTTGTTCGGCAACAAACTTAAATGTTTCAATTTGTTTATGAGTAAAATCATCGAATTGTTCGTCATCACTTCCTGCCAAATGCGAGAAAATGGACTTAATATAAACGGCCGACGATTCTTTAACCTTTTGAATCAACATCTGAGTTTCATCTTTTATAAAACCCATACGAGCCATACCAGTATCATATTTTATATGAATAGGATAGGGTTGCGATGTTTCACTTCGGTTTAACGCTTCGATAAATAATGAAAGAATTCTGAAACTATAAATTTCAGGTTCAAGATTGTGTTCAATCATAACCTCAAAGGTTTCAGGTTCAGGATTCATTACCATAATCGGTGTTGTAATTCCTGCATTTCGTAATTCAATACCTTCGTCGGCAAATGCAACTGCAAGATAATCGACCCGATGATGTTGTAGTAAATTAGCAATCTCAAAACTTCCACTTCCATACGAAAAAGCCTTAACCATAACAACCATTTTTGTTTGTGGTTGTAATAATGATTTGAAGTAATTCAGATTGTTAACTATTGCATTTAAATCGACTTCTAAAACTGTTTGATGTAAGCGTTGTTCTAGTTCAGAGGTTATCTTCTCAAATCGGAATTTACGGGCTCCTTTGATTAGTATCGAACAGTCTTTAAAATGATATTTTGCTAAATTTTCGATAAAATGCTCGGTAGAAAAATAAAAGTCACCATTGAATAGTCCTTTTTGTTTACATTTAAACAAATCGGGTCCAATACCAATAAACGTGTCGATGTGTTTTTCTTCTAATATTGAAAACAGCGATTTATAGAGGTCATCGAGAGCCATTCCCGATTGTTGAACATCCGATAAAATAACAACTTTGTGTTGATGTTGATTTTGTTGATTGAGAAAGTCGAGTGCTATTTTTATGCTTTCCAAATCAGAATTGTAGCTATCGTTTATTATCGTTGTGTTGTTATGTCCTTCTTTTAATTCCAATCGCATTGCAATAGGAGGTAAGAAATTGAACAAGTGAATTATCGATGGACTTAATTTTTTGAGATAGATAAGCGTTGTCAAACAGTGAATAGCATTTTCAATCGACGCATTGTCACTAAATGGAATTTCAATTTCACCACTTTGTGTTTTGCTTTGAAAATGAATTGTCGAAGTGGCTGATTGTTTTTGTATTCCAGAAATGAAAACGTCTGCATTTGTGTCAACAAGCGACCAACAAAACTTCAGATTTCCGTTCGTCTGTAAATAATTATTAATCTCGTTGTTGTCTTTTGAATAAATAATTGTTTGACAGTTCTTAAATAGTTTGCTTTTTTCTTCTACTTTTTGCGAAATAGATTTGAAGTATTCTTGATGGGCATTTCCAATGTTGGTAAATATCCCGATGTTTGGTTTTATAATCGGTTCTAAGCGTTCCATTTCACCCGGTTCCGAAATTCCGGCTTCGAATATCGCAAGTTCATGACTTTGGTCAAGCAAACTAACCGAAAGTGGTACTCCGATTTGTGAATTATAACTTTTCGGACTGCGAACTATATTATTTGTATTTGAGAGCAAATAATATAGCCATTCTTTTATAATCGTTTTCCCATTACTTCCGGTAATACCAATAACCGGAATATCAAATAGTGCACGGTGTGCCGTTGCTATTTGTTGTAAAGCAAGAATACTGTCCTTAACCAAAATAAAATGGGCATCGGATGGTGAAAAATCTACTGTTTTTTCAATTAAAAACGCACGGAAGCCTTTTTCGTAAAGGTCTTTAATAAATGAATGACTATCGTGTTGTTTCCCTTTAATCGCGATAAATAACGATTCTTGTGCTGAAGATTGGTTTCTGCTGTCGGTAATTAGTTTACTTACAACAAATTGCTTATTACCATGAATAGTTCCTTGGGTAATTCGGGCAATATCGCCAAGAGTAAAATGTATCATTTTATTATACTTTAAATCCAATTACCAAAATGTCATCGATTTGTTCGTAACCAGACTTCCAGTCTTCAATCGCATCGTTAATTTTAGTATATTGATCTTTTATTGGCAATTGATTGATGTTTGTTAATAGCTTTTTGAAACGTTTCGTTAAGAATTTTTGATTCTTAGGTCCACCAAACTGATCAACATAACCATCAGAAAAATTAAATAGTACATCACCATCTTGTAGTTGGAAGTACACATTTTCAAACGGATATGTTTCAGAAT
>JACCEE011910445.1_pt1 | contig 16971 bp, 18 predicted proteins | sample 7449931 | NCBI WGS metagenome assembly JACCEE01 (sample SAMN15323457, study PRJNA562643) | freshwater metagenome | isolation source: river surface water | place: USA:Blue River Watershed | collected 2017-08-19 | reverse complement strand
GATATCTTTCATTTTCAGGAATAAACTTTGATCCAACAGTAGACTGATCATCTGTACATCCTCCAAAAATAAATGAAGTGGTTGCGAGTATAGCAAAAAGTGAACGAATCAGTAGTCTTGAGCTATTTCTTTGTTGAGCCATGAGTTTTGGTCGTGTTGATTAATTCATCGTAAAAATTAGAGTACGCGTCTAAATATGTATCCGGCCCTTCAAAGCCCAATACCGGTTTATTGTACTGCTCTAAAAAACTAGATATGGATGGATTTATTGTATTAGATCCAATTATTGCAGCATCGGAATACTGAAGTGCCAACTTAGTTACATTCTCCCACGAACTAGTAGCTGCAAGTTCAACATCCTTACCCCTCACCCCTTCTGTAAGCAATTTAGATTTAAAACTAGGAGCCAACGTATCGGGATATTCATCGTTGTAGACTGAATAGACCACTTTGGAGTGAGAAAAAATTGGGTCTTCTTTAAATGCCTTTTTAACATATAGTGGCGCTGCGGCAGTAAACCAACCATGGCAATGCACAATATCCGGAACCCAGCGCAACTTTCTAACGGTTTCCAACACACCTCGTGCAAAGAAAATCATTCGCTCGTCGTTGTCAGGAAAGTAGGTGCCATCATCTTCTGTAATAGCATTCTTCCGATGAAAATAGTCGTCATTGTCGATAAAGTAAACCTGCATCCGCGCCGACTGGATGGATGCAACCTTAATAATTAGGGGGTGATCGGTATCGCTGATAATCAGATTCATACCTGACAACCGAATCACTTCGTGGAGCTGATTTCTCCTCTCATTTATGCTACCAAAACGGGGCATAAATGTTCTTATCTCTTTTCCCTTATCTTGAATCCCCTGAGGAAGATATCGGCCTATGACTGATAGTTCACTCTCAGGCAGATAAGGTGTAATCTCCTGTGAAATGAAAAGAACTCTAGCGTTTTTCATTCTGGTGATGCTTATCTTTTGGGTATATGCGTGCAAGTTTCTGCAAAGTTACGAAAAAAATTGTGTTTTGATTCCCAACGTAATTTCTTACACCAGTTAAAGAGTCATAAGTCGTGCCAAAATAAGATGGAGTAAGGAATAGCTCTATTAAAAGGAATAGTTAACTTTGCCGTCTTAGAAATCGCCTTTTTGAACCGTGCTATTACAAAACGGCAACGACAAAATCGTGCGTAAATTACACTTTATGAAGGTTTTTGAGAAAGTTTCAGAACTACAGCACTACCTGGATAGCCTCACCCAATCCGGTAAGAAAATCGGTTTTGTTCCCACCATGGGAGCGCTACACCAAGGGCACATTTCCCTTGTGGAGAAAGGTGTTGCCGAAAACGATGTGTGTGTTGTGAGTATTTTTGTAAATCCAATACAGTTCAACAACCCTGACGATTTAAAAAATTATCCACGCACACTTGAAGCAGATCTTGCCCTTCTTGCTCCTACAGGTTGTCAAGTAGTTTTCGCGCCTTCGGAGAAAGAGGTATACCCTGCCTCGGATAATAGAGTGTTCGACTTAGGGTTTCTTGATACCATTATGGAGGGAAAACACAGGCCCGGCCACTTCCAAGGAGTTGCAAAGGTGGTTAACCGGTTGTTTGAAATCGTAAGACCAACGAATGCATACTTCGGCGAAAAAGATTTCCAGCAGATAGCGGTATTACGATGTATGGTTGCCATTACCAAGCAAAAGGTTAACATTGTCTCCTGCCCCATTGTTAGGGAAGCAGACGGATTAGCCCTAAGTTCTCGTAATCGGTTGCTTACGCCTGAACATCGAAAGAATGCTCCTTTCATTGCCAAAACGCTTCTTGAAGCGAGAAACAAAAAGAATTTGATGGACGTAAAAGAGTTGTCGCAATGGGTTATCAACCAAATTAATTCCAATCCGTTACTAGAGGTAGAATACTTTGAAATAGCTAACGCAAAAACCCTTGAAATACTTTCCGGCTGGCAACCCAACGAAACGGCTATTGGCTGCATTACAGTAAAAGCCGGAAATGTAAGGCTTATTGACAACATAATGTTTGACTCAAAATAACTCAAAATGCAAATTGAAGTTTTGAAATCAAAGCTGCACATGGTCTCCATTACCGAAGCAAACTTGCACTATATCGGTAGCGTAACCATTGATGAGGATTTGATGAATGCCGCAAACCTGATAGAAAACGAAAAGGTTCAGATTGTTAATATCAGCAACGGCGAACGGTTAGAAACATACGTTATAAAAGGCGAACGCGGTACAGGGCAGATATGCCTCAACGGTCCGGCTGCTCGCAAATGCGTTGTTGGCGATGTAGTTATTATCATTTCTTATGCCTCTATGGATTTTGAAGAGGCGAAGCAATTTAAGCCAACCGTTATTTTCCCCGAGACACAGACAAACAAGTTAATCTAATCTCGCTTGAAGCATATTTCGAATACCTTAAAATACCTATTATTCTTATCAATAGGTGTTGCGCTGCTCTACTTCGCCTTCAAGGATATGCCCCTTGAAAAGTTATGGACAGGGCTGAAAAGTGCCAATTACTTCTGGGTGGCTCTTACCGTCCTTATTGGCATTGTAGCATATATTAGCCGCGCATATAGGTGGAATTTGCTTATCGAATCGCTTGGATATAAACCAAAACTTTTGCACACAACCAGCGCTGTTCTAGTAGGTTACTTGGCAAACATTGCCTTCCCTCGATTGGGTGAGGTGTCTCGCTGTGCTATGCTTACTAAAAGTGACAAAGTTCCATTCGATTCATTGGTTGGAACCGTTATCATTGAACGAGCCTTCGACATGCTCACGCTTATTGTTATAATCCTCGCCGTTACTGTTGCAAAAGTCAGTCTTTTCGGGGATTTCTTTAGCAAACACCTAATTGCTCCTATGCAAAAAAGGATAGGTGAAAATGTAAGTATACCAACTGAGTATTATCTATACTTTGGGCTAGCAATTATTGCTGCCGGAGTTCTTCTGTTCTTATTTCGCAAAAAAATAAAACAAACAACACTAGCAATAAAGCTTAAGAAGGTTGCGCTAGGTGTATTGGCCGGTTTGAAAACCGGTTACCAAATGAAGAGAAGAACCGCCTTTTTTGTTTCCACCGTAGTACTATGGACCTGCTACTGGTTAATGTCGTGGCTAATTGTTTTTGCAATTCCAATGACAGCCGAAATAGGACCACTCGATGGGATGTTTCTCCTTGCAGCCGGGAGCATTGGCATGGCAGTCCCGGTTCAAGGAGGTATTGGTTCATTTCACCTAATTCTTGCTCTAGCATTAGGGTTGTTTGGAATATCTTGGGACGATGGGCTTGTTGTAGCAACTCTCTCCCATGAATCTCAAATGCTATTTGCAATAATTTTGGGAATTATTGGATTTTACATTATCCTTCTTTCGTCTCGAAAACTAAAGACCACCAAGGAATAGCTATGGAATACTTAGACCACATAAAGAGTAAGATTATAACCGTTGAAGCGCTTGCCTGTAAACGAGCATACTGGCAACACAAGGAGATGCCTGTGGTTTTCACCAACGGTTGCTTTGATATTTTACACCGAGGACACATTGAATACCTCGCAAAAGCAGCAAGTCTAGGAAAATCATTGGTTATTGGTCTTAATACTGATAGCTCAGTTCGAAGGATAAAGGGCGAAACACGACCAGTTCAAGATGAATATACTCGTGCGCTAATCCTCGCCTCACTTGAATTTGTAAGTGCCGTGGTTCTTTTTGACGAAGAAACTCCTTACGAACTTATTAAAGCGACTCAACCCGATATCCTTGTTAAAGGTGCTGATTACAAACCGGAGGATATTGTTGGCTACGATATTGTGACCCAGCGTGGAGGACAAGTTATGACTATACAGTTCGTTGAAGGCTTTTCGACCACATCAATTATCAACAAACTTAATAAGTAAACTCTTCCTGCATTACCACTTTTTGCCTACCTTGGGGTGTTAATTTAGGACTATGGCAAAGAGCAAAACGGTATACGTATGCCAAAACTGCGGGGTAGATTCGCCTAAGTGGATTGGGCGTTGCCCTTCATGTGGGGAGTGGAATAGTTATGTAGAAGAACCTGTTCTACAAAAAGATAACAGAGGAACTCTTACATCACTCTCTTCGCCCCAAAAACCTATTCTTGTAAATGAGATTGCACCGCAAGCGCATCGCCGCATTCAGCTGAATTCAGGCGAACTCAACCGTATATTGGGTGGAGGCCTTGTTTCGGGTTCGGTAATACTACTTGGGGGAGAACCGGGAATCGGTAAATCTACCCTAACTCTCCAAATTGCATTAGACACACACCTGAAAGTTCTATACGTATCGGGCGAAGAGAGCGCAGAGCAAATTAAGTTGCGTGCTGATCGACTGGCCGGGAAAAACCCAAACTGCTACATTCTAAGTGAAACATTGCTTGAGAATATTCTCAAGCATGCCCAATCGATGAGGCCGGAACTTATTATAATAGACTCTATCCAAACAATGTATACAGAGCGGATAGAGTCATCACCCGGAAGCGTTTCTCAAATTAGAGAGACAGCAGCCCAACTTCTCAAATTTGCAAAGGAAACGGCTACACCCATTTTCTTAATTGGGCACATTACTAAGGATGGCAGCCTTGCTGGTCCAAAAGTGCTGGAACACATAGTAGATGTTGTGCTACAGTTTGAAGGCGACACAAATTTTGTTTATCGAATTATTCGCGCCCACAAGAATCGATTTGGCTCCACAGCAGAACTCGGTATATTCGAAATGATGGGCAGTGGACTCAGAGAGGTGGAGAATCCTTCAGAAATTCTAATCTCTCATAGAACCGAATCGCTTAGTGGTGTTGCTATTGCGGCCACCATTGACGGCATTAGACCATTCCTAATTGAAACGCAAGCCTTGGTTAGCACAGCAGCCTATGGAACGCCGCAACGTTCCACTACCGGATTTGACATCCGAAGGCTAAATATGCTGCTAGCCGTTCTCGAAAAAAGGGTTGGATTTAAACTTGCAACCAAAGATGTATTCTTAAATATTGCAGGCGGAATAAAGGTAACCGACCCGGCAATTGACCTTGCTGTTATTGCAGCGATTCTCTCCTCCAGCCTCGACATTGCCCTTCCCGAAGATTGTTGCTTTGCCGGAGAGGTAGGTCTTTCCGGTGAAATTCGTCCAGTGAACCGGCTTGACCAACGAATAAACGAGGCAGCCAAGCTCGGCTTTAAGCGCGTTTTCGTATCAGGCAATATAAAGAATATGCCTCCAACCGAATCTTCTACCAAGGTTATTACGGTAAACAGGGTAGAACATCTCGTCAAGCACTTGTTTACCAAACAACGAACTGAATAGATTTCAAACTTAGTCTTTACTAAAAACTCAACTGATGAAAATTGCTGTTATCGGCTTTGGTGCTGCCGCCATTGGGTTTATTGAGCGGGTTAAAAATTCTAATCACGAAATTCATGTCTTTGAAAAGAGTAAAGATATCTACTCCTCAAGTATCTCAGGCATAAGAGCAGATGGCAAACTCTTTGTATCGTCAGAGATGGGTGGTGATATGGAGATTGACCTGGGCCTACAAAAAAAACTAGTTGATTACTACCTTGGCCATACCGACAACCAGCTGGTTGAAACAGGATCGTCATTCAAGAGCAAAGATTACTACAACCAATTCTACAAAGAAGGATTCCAGCCGATAAGTTCTGATTTTTACCATATTGGCACCGATCAACTTAAAGAGGTTCTCTACAGTATTTTCGAAGACTTCAAGAAGCATAAAAATATTCACTTTCACTATAGCCATCCTATCGATGATATTACCATCGTGGGTGATAAAACCCATGTAGATCAGGTAGGTGAATTCGATCTTGCTGTTGTAGCTGTAGGCCGAAGCGGTCACACGCTGGTGAACAAAATGATAAAAAAATATCCCAACCTTATTCTTGATAATACCAAGGTAGATTTAGGAATCCGTTACGAATTGCCCAACCACATTGTGGAGGCCTTGAACAAGGAAATGTATGAGTTCAAGGTTCGCTACAAAAGTAAAACCGGCTACATGGTTCGCACCTTCTGCAATAATCCATCGGGGTATGTAGTAACCGAGAATTATGGTGACTTTACAACTGTAAACGGTCACGCTAAAATGCACGAAAAGAGCGACAACACCAACTTTGCAATACTAACTACCCTCGTACTCACCCAACCGTTCAATGACCCAATTGGCTATGGCTCCTATATTGCCAAACTCTCTAACTTACTGGCAGGAGAAAATCGGGTCATTTTACAAACCTATAGCCATTTTAAGGATTCGAAGCGAACCAAAAATATTTATAGGGTAAAACCAACGCTGCCGGAAGAGAACTTCATTTTGGGTGACATTAACCTAGCCTTCCCTCGCCGGATAATGGAGAGTATAATTGATTTCATTGAACATTTGGACAATGTAGTGCCGGGAATGGCAAACAACGACAACTTGGTTTATGCTCCTGAGATTAAATTCTACTCAAACAAGCTGAACAACCAGGTTTATCCGCATCTCAAAATAATAGGAGACTGCTCAGGGGCAACCCGATCCATCATTTATGCTACAGCCCATGGCTACATGCTGGGTGAGGAGATACTAAAAGATGAAAACTAGTTGAAAAAGAAGGAGGGAGCAATGTAATGCACCCTCCTTCTTGATTTTGCTAACTCTTACGGCTATTCCATATTCACCGACACTACCTCTTTTATTTCGGGAACATCGCGGCGAATAGCCTGTTCTACACCGTTTTTTAGGGTCATTAGGCTGTAAGGACAGCTTCCGCAAGCACCGTGGAGCATCACTTTTGCTACCATGTCTTCGGTAACTTCAACAAGACTGATATCGCCCCCATCGTTTTGAAGGTAAGGACGAACAATATTAATTGAAGCCTGAACTCTCTCTGTAATTTGCTTTATATCTGCCATATAATTTAAGATTATCGATTTTTAATCTCCACCCGTTTGGTCGGATCCACATTCTTGTTCCTAAGCTCAACCTGTTCGATAAAGTTTGTTGCAAGATGTTTAAAAGCAACTGCTGAAATTGTATTCTGAGATGCAATTGGCGATCCGGAATCACCTCCTTCACGAATACCTTGCACCAATGGAATTTGGCCAAGTAGAGGGAGATTCATCTTCTCAGCAAGTGCTTTACATCCATCCTTTCCGAAAATGTAATACCTGTTATTTGGTAATTCCTCCGGTGTAAACCAAGCCATATTTTCAACCAACCCTAATATTGGAACATTTATGCCTTTGGTTGTGAACATACTGATTCCCTTAACCGCATCGGCCAAAGCTACATCTTGAGGGGTGCTAACAATAACAGCACCGGTAACAGCAGATTCCTGAACAATGGTAAGGTGAATGTCGCCAGTGCCGGGTGGAAGGTCCAGCATTAGAAAATCCAACTCACCCCAGTTTCCTTGGAGTAACAGCTGACGTAAGGCACTCGTAGCCATTGGGCCACGCCATATCGTTGCTTCGTTTGGATCGACAAAAAAACCTACAGACAAAACCTTTACACCATGCGATTCGACAGGATTAATTAACTCCTGACCATCAACCATACTCATTCCGGGCTTTGCCGATTCGAGGTTGAACATCTTTGGCATAGAGGGACCATAAACATCGGCATCGAGCAATCCAACCTTATAGCCCATCCGAGCCAAGGTTACCGCTAAGTTTGATGCAACAGTCGATTTACCAACGCCACCTTTACCGGAGGCAATGGCAATAATATTTTTAACATTCTGTATTCCGGAAACGCTCTTCTTCTCTTCGGGTTTTGCTTTTGGCTCTTGCGCTCGTACCAACTCAAGAATACTTACCGAGATATCGCCAAATGCATCCTTAAGCATAGTTTCGCACTGCTTCTTAATGGCTCCTGCAAATGGATCTTTTACCTTTTTAAATACAAGGCTAAATGACACTTTATTGTCGCTTACCTTTAAGGAATCAATCATACCCAACAACACTACATCCTTTCCATATTCAGGATGTACTACCTTGGACAAGATCGAACTAACATTGTTTTGATCAAGTTTCATCGAATGGCAATTTTCACTAGTAACCGCAATCGTTCAATTATGTTTGAAAAATAGCATTTACAGTTCCACTGACGGATCCCAAAAATGCTTTGTAAAATCGACAACCTTATTATTCTCGACCAAAACCCCTTCGGCCTCGAGCATGTCTTGCATTGTGTTTTCTCCCGGAAAATGATGTTGTCCTGTAAGAAGACCCACGCGATTTACAACTCGATGGGCAGGAATAAAATCAGGTTTCGAATGGCTACCGTTGAGAGCCCAACCAACCATTCTGGCAGACCTTGCAGAGCCCAAATAGTTTGCAATAGCCCCATACGAAGTTACTCTCCCCTCGGGGATTAGCATTGTAACTTCATATACCATCTCAAAGAAATTGCTCTTCGAATTGGGTTGGTTCAACAAGTGGTTTCGAGCCATCGATTTTAAACCTTAAATAGGTTATGGTCATACCTTTTTCGAGAAACATCGATTCGTAGTAAGTTCTGATACCTAAAATTGGATCGTTGCTTACCGTTCCGTAAAGGTCTTCCGTAGCTAAAAGTATTTCCAGACCGTTTTCCTCGGCCAACGCCTTTGTATAGCGATGCAAGTTTACATTATCCGTTTTCAGGTGAACAATCCCACCAGGCTTTAGGAAGGTGCGGTAATTATTTAAAAATCCACTGGCCGTTAACCGCTTTTTTATGCGACCTGTCTTTAGCTGCGGATCGGGAAATGTTATCCAGATTTCAGATACCTCGTCCTTGGCAAAAAAAGAGTTGATAACCTCTATACGAGTGCGGAGGAATGCTGCATTGGTAATCTTCTCCTCATTGGTAGTCTTTGCTCCACGCCACATCCGAGCACCCTTAATATCGATACCCAAGAAGTTCTTATCCTTGAAATAGCGCGAGAGGCCTACTGTATATTCACCTTTACCGCATCCCAGTTCAAGCACCAAAGGGTTGGTATTCCCAAACATCTTTTCGTGCCAATTACCCTTTAACTCATGATCGTGCCTAAAAACGTCATCGAATGCAGGTTGTACTAGATTCTTAAAACTTAGATTCTCTTCAAACTTACTCAGCTTATTCTTGCCCACGTTGTTCTATCTATTTATTCTTTGCTTGTTCTACTCTAACTCCAACTTTAACAATCCCCTCAAGCGACTCCTCTCGCATTCCGTGGGCAATTGAAATAGTATAATCTCCTTTTAAAGGAAACTTGATCAGATGCTTATACGGCACCCGTAAATCGTAATAGCGCGAGAATCCTTTACCATACCATCGACCCTTATCATCGGCTAGCTGCACCTCCAAGGTATCACATACAGTAGCACCCGAAGGCGATGTTGTTGTCACAAACAAAAACAGGTTGCTATACTTATAGTTGGTGGCGTTTTGCACCGTTATAAGAATGTTTTGTAAGGAAATTGTATCCTCAACAGGTATAGCAAAGTTAACCGGCGCATTAGCCTTCCACTCTTTGTCCGGAACATCCGCTATGTTTTCATAAACCATTCTCCCATCGCAAGAACCTAGGAAGAGAGTTGAACAAAGAGCAATAATAATGCTCAGGCTAGTTGTTTGGCTTCCTGTTGTCATCGTGTGGTCTTCTTTTTGGACGATTACGCTTTTTATTTTTATTCTGACTCTTGTTGGTATCGAAACGAGTAATACTATCTTGCCCAATAACGTTGTGAAAATCGGGTGGCAAGTTAGATTCTCTAATGGCTGTAGTCTCTTCTGTTTCAGGCTCAACCAAAAAGTCAACCCGTTGACCTCTCTTGTTTAAGGCCAATATTTCCTTAACCCGGTCAACCGGAACCGCAGTCATGTTTACAATTGTATTCGGATCGAAGCTAAACCACATAACCCGCTTTAAGATATCGGTCTTAACGTGATGTGCAGTGCCATCCTTTGTTTCGAGCGGAATAAGGCTTCTTGGGAAATCTTTTTGAGCATCGAGATAGTTATCCAGCTCGTAGTTTAGACAACATTTTAACTTACCACACTGTCCTGCAAGTTTTTGTGGGTTAAGCGAAATTTCCTGATAACGTGCAGAGTTGGTGGTTACAGATACAAAGTTGGTGACCCAAGCCGAGCAGCAAAGCTCTCGTCCACAGGAACCAATACCACCAATTCTACCTGCCTCTTGGCGAGCACCAATCTGTCGCATTTCAATCCTAACCTTGAATTCTTCGGCAAGCAGTTTAATCAACTCTCTAAAGTCAACACGCTCATCGGCAATGTAGTAGAATATAGCCTTTGTGCGATCGCCCTGATACTCCACATCGCCAATCTTCATATTCAATTTAAGCCGATTAGCAATTTGGCGAGAGCGAATCATTGTAATATGCTCCAATCCTATGGACTCCTCCCACTTTTGAATATCCAACGATTTTGCCTTACGGTAAACCTTTTTTATATCTGGAGCCGAAGGATCAACACCGAATTTATGTGCCTGCAAACGAACCAACTCGCCTGTAAGCGAAACTATTCCGATATCGTGTCCTGGAGATGCTTCCACTGCAACAATATCGCCTTGCTCCAACGTTAAGTCGTTGGCATTACGATAAAATGCCTTGCGCGTATTTTTGAACCGAACCTCAACCACATCGAACTCTTTTCCAGCAGTTGGTAAATCTTTGAGCCAATCGTGAATTGCCAGCTTGTGGCATCCTTCGTTTTGTGTGCTGATTAGCTCCCCTTGCTCATTTTCGGTAAAGCTGCATCCACGGCAGCAATCGGAGTTATATTGTTTTGTCATGTAGTAACTTCGTTATAAATTGAAATATAGTAAATGTGAATAACGGTAATGAGTTACTCGCTATATCACAGCGTTTTGTAAAACAGCAAATGCAGATTATCGACACAACCGAATAGCGCTTTGCTATCTACAATTTGCAAAAGTAATTATTTTTTGGCGTTTATTAACTTTACCGTCTTAAGAACCAAATCGGTAAAAATAATTTTTCCATTACCGTTTTGGCTAATTTGAAGAAAAGCTAGGTTCAACTCTTTGTATAGCATGGCAGCCACGCTATCGTATATGAATGGGGAAAAATTCTTAACAAATGCTTCCTCATTATTTCCAGGAAAAGCAACATCGTTGGCTCCCATATTTACCATGAAGCTGTCGCGGGTAAGCTTTTGCGCATATTCAAAGAAACTCTTTTGTCGCTCCCGTCCAAGTCCGGCCATCTCCTCGGCCCACTCCAAGAGCGAAAGAACATCCTTTTTGTAAGAAAGTCGCATGAGCTGCTGGAATGCCTCAAACCAGGCTTCGCTTTGAACACCCTCCGTTGCAAGCTGCTGACCTAGCGCATAGTTTCCGTTGGCAATACGGGCAATAGAGATCGCTTGTTGAGCATCAATTCCAAATTGTGCCTCAAGGGCCGCCGCCAACTCTTTCCTGTCGATAAGTGGCACCTTAATCAGCTGCGTTCTCGAAAGAATTGTCTTTATTATTCGTTCCGAATTCTCCGACACCAAAAGGAAGATTGTTTTTTCCGGTGGCTCCTCAACAAGCTTAAGCAGCTTATTTGCCGAAACTTCATTCATACGCTCAGGTAGCCAAATAATCACCACCTTGTAATCCGACTCAAAAGATTTTAAGTTCAGCTTGCGAATGATCTCGGTCGATTCATTCTTGCTGATATTTCCCTGCTTATTCTCAATTCCAATATACTCGTACCACTTGCTCTCGCTAAAGTATGCCGACTTAAGCACCAACTCGCGCCACTTTACGATGAAGTTATCGCTAACAGGGTCTTTCTCTCCATCCTTGCTGCTGTTTACCGGAAACACAAAGTGAAGATCCGGGTGAATAAGTTTCTGATATTTCTTGCACGAATGACACACGCCACAAGAATCGGTTTCACTCGGATTATCGCAAGCCACCAGCTGGGCATAAGCAATTGCTAACGCTAAATTACCGGAGCCCTCTGGTCCTAGAAAAAGCTGTGCATGCGGAATTCTTCCCTCTTTAACTGTAGCCAGAAGCTGTTTTTTAATCGGCTCCTGACCAACGATATCGCGAAAAAACATTGGTCTGTTTTTGAATTTTTCTAAATATATCTAAAGCGTTCAAAGGTAGCAAAAAATAGCCCTATTATATTCGGAATCGATTCCGTAGTTTTTTTCAACAATCCGAAAGATGTTATCGGAGAAACAGTAGTTTTTTACGTAACTTTACGCTTTAAACAGAATTTGATTTTTTTGACTATAAAATAATAATTACTACTATGGCAACAATTGAAAACTACAACTTTGCCGGCAAGAAAGCAATCATTAGGGTTGACTTTAATGTGCCACTAAACAAGCAAACATTCGAGGTTACCGACGATACTCGTATCCGTGGTGCTCTTCCATCCATAAACAAGATCCTCAAAGATGGTGGATCTGTTATCCTCATGTCGCACCTTGGCCGTCCTGCCGGAGTTGAAGCAAAATACTCACTGAAACCTGTAGTTGCTGTTTTATCAAAGTTACTAGGTGGTAAAGAGGTAAAATTCGCTGATGACTGCATGGGCGAATCGGCAAAGACACTTTCTAAAAACCTTAAACCTGGCGAAGTTCTTCTTTTAGAAAACCTTCGTTACTATGAGGAGGAGGAAGGAAAACCACGTCTTCCGGAAACCGCCACCGAAGAAGAAAAGAAGGCTGCAAAGGCTGTTGTTAAGGAGAAACAAAAGGAGTTTACCAAGCAGCTAGCCAGCTACGCAGACTGTTACGTGAACGATGCTTTTGGAACCGCTCACCGTGCACATGCTTCCACAGCACTTATCGCTCAGCACTTCCCAGGAAACAGCATGTTTGGTTTCCTTATTGTAAGCGAGCTTAATGCAATGGATACCGTGCTCCAGAAAGCAGAAAAACCTTTCACTGCAATTATGGGCGGAGCGAAGGTTTCCGATAAAATATTGATTATCGAAAACTTACTCGATCGCGTTGACAACCTGATTATTGGTGGTGGTATGACCTACACCTTTATTAAGGCTCAAGGTGGAAAGATTGGCAAGTCACTTTGTGAAGAGGACAAGCTAGACCTAGCGCTCGAACTTCTTAAGAAAGCAAAAGAGAAGAACGTAAAGGTTTACCTTCCTGTTGATGCTGTTAACGCCGATGCTTTTGATGCTAACGCAAACACTCAAACATCGAAGATTGACCAAACACCAGATGGATGGATGGGTCTAGACATTGCTGATGAGTCCATAGCTATCTTCAGCAAAGTAATTGAAAACTCCAAGACCATTCTTTGGAACGGCCCAATGGGTGTTTTCGAGATGGATAAGTTCTCGAAGGGAACAACTGCTATCGCCCAAGCCATTGCAAAGGCAACCGAAAAGGGAGCATTCAGCCTTATTGGTGGTGGTGACTCAGTTGCAGCCATCAACAAGAACAAGCTTGCCGATAAGGTTAGCTACGTTTCTACTGGTGGAGGTGCAATGCTTGAGTATATGGAAGGAAAAGAACTTCCTGGAATTAAGACTATTCGGGGATAATTTCTCTCCGAAAAATTATACACAGCAAGGTTGGATTTACTCCAACCTTGCTTTTTTTTGCTCATGGAGTTCCAACCAACCTACGATTCTATCCCAAATTCACCATCATAATCCTTGTTATTTCTACCTTTGCACCAAGCAATATCACTATGAGCATAGATAAAATAAAGGCTGAAATATTCGAAATCAGCAACAACTACTCTCCTGAATTTGAACAAATTTCGCTTGACGTTTTCAGGTTTCAAGCAACAAACGTTCCTGTCTATGCTCAATACCTAATGCACCTGAATGTAAATCCGGTAAAGGTTTCTTGCCTTTCAGATATACCATTCCTCCCGGTAGAGCTATTCAAATCGCAAGAGATAATTGCAGCAGGCAAACAACCGGAAGTTGTTTTTATGAGCAGCGGAACGACAGGAATGGTTCGTAGCCACCACTATGTTGCCGATGCGGAACTTTATAGAACCAGCTTCTTAAAAGGATTTAAACACTTTTACGGTGAACCGTCCAACTTTTGTATACTTGCGCTGCTCCCCTCTTACCTCGAAAGAGATGGTTCCTCCTTAGTTTATATGATGGATGAGCTGATAAAGCAAAGCAACCATCAAGACTCCGGATTTTACCTACACAACATTGGTGAAATGGCTCAGAAGCTGAAGGACTTGGATGCTGCTGGTCAGAAAGTGCTGCTTGTCGGGGTCTCCTTTGCGCTGCTCGATCTAGTTGAACAATTTGAGTTCGACCTAAATAATACGATAGTAATGGAAACAGGGGGTATGAAGGGAATGCGAAGAGAAATTCCACGTCCGGAACTACACGCCACCCTTTGCAACCGCATGGGGGTAAAATCCATCCACTCGGAATACGGCATGACTGAACTCCTATCGCAAGGTTACTCATTCGGAAACGGGATGTTTGCGACGCCTCCATGGATGAAGGTCTTGATTCGCGACACCAACGATCCTTTTGCCTATACCAAGTTTGGACAAACTGGGGGCATTAATATTGTCGATCTGGCAAATATCTACTCCTGCTCATTCCTCGAACTTAAAGATCTTGGGAAAATTCATCCGGATGGACTGTTTGAAGTGCTGGGTCGATTCGATAGCAGCGATATTCGTGGTTGTAATCTACTTGTAGCCGAATAAAACTCATTATACCAAGTAACTCCGCTATGATTTGGATGTTGAACTTGGTTTTTGTAGGTGATTTCTGAACACAAAAAGCAAAAATAGTTGTCAATTTTTCATTGTGAATCGAGCAATATTCTTAAATTCACAAAAAAATACGACTATGCTACTAGACATTTCATCTTGGTGGAGCGGGTTGGACCTATTATCCAAAATATATTGGTTGGTTACCATTCCCTTTTCAACCCTATTTGTTATTGAACTTGTAATGACATTTCTGGGTGCCGGATCCGACACCGGTGGATTTGATGCAAGCGGCGATGCCGACACATCTGTAGATATTGACGAGGGGATTTCCTTCCAGCTGATTACGCTAAAAAATCTCGTTGCCTTTTTCACCATATTTGGTTGGATTGGTTTGGCCTGCATCGACAGTAAGTTAAGCATAACTTCAACAATTATCATCTCCTCTATTAGTGGATTGCTTATGATGGTGCTAATGGCAAGCATATACTACTTTATGGGCAAACTTACCGAAACGGGTAACCTCGAAATCAATAGGGCTATTGGCGAAAAGGCAACCGTTTATCTTCAAATTCCAGCCAAAAGACATGGTGCCGGAAAAATCCAAATTAAACTACAAGGCTTAAGAACGATTGATGCCATGACAGATGAGGATGAGCCAATTGCAACCGGTTCTCTCTGCGAGGTAGTGGGTATCCTTACCGAAGAAGTTCTTCTGGTGAAAAAAATATAACAATCAACCATATTTACTATGAGTCAGTATCTTTTAATTGCAATTATTGGAGGTGTACTTTTCGTATTCATCCTCCTAGTTTCTCTCCTAAAGCGCTACAAGCGCTGCCCATCCGACCGCGTATTGGTTGTTTATGGAAGAGTTGGCAGAAACGTCTCCGACCAAGCCCGTTCGGCTAAATGTATCCATGGTGGTGCAGCCTTTATCTGGCCTGTGATTCAGGACTACGCCTTTCTTAACCTTACTCCACTATCAATTGAAATCAACCTAACAAACGCACTTAGTCAGCAAAATATTCGTGTCGATGTTCCATCGCGCTTCACCGTAGGTATTGCTACCGAAACAGGAGTAATGGAAAATGCAGCAGAACGTTTGCTTGGTTTGAGTCAAGACGACATTAGTAACCTTGCAAAGGATATCATCTTCGGGCAGCTCCGTTTGGTTGTTGCAACCATGGAAATTGAGGAGATAAACAATAACCGCGACAAGTTCCTTTCGGCTGTTTCGTTTAATGTAGAGGCAGAGCTCAAGAAAATTGGTCTTAAGCTTATCAACGTTAACGTAACCGATATTAACGACGAAAGCGGATACATCCAAGCGTTAGGAAAAGAGGCCGCAGCAAAGGCTATTAACGATGCCAAGAAGAGCGTTGCCGAAAAAACTCGCGACGGTTCGATTGGTGAAGCAAACGCTATGCGCGACCAGCGTGTGCAAGTTTCGAGCGCCGATGCAACAGCAGTAGAGGGAGAAAACTTAGCAAAAATTACAATTGCCAACTCGAACGCTACACGCCGCGAGAAAGAAGCAGAAGCAGAGCGCAAAGCTGTTGCTGCTGAAAAGGTTGCTAAGGCACAAGCACTTGAAGAGGCATATGCTGCTGAAAAATTGGCCGAAAACTCACGTGCCAACCGCGACCAAGCATCACAGAACGCCGACGTTATTATCCCAGCTACCATCAACAAGGAAAAGATTGAGATTGATGCAGAGGCAATGGCAGAACAAATTCGCCGCCAAGCACGCGGTGAAGCCGATGCTATCTATATGAAAATGGAAGCCCAAGCAAAGGGTATGCTCGAAATACTTAGCAAGCAAGCCGAAGGTTTTGAGCGACTCAATAAAGCTGCGGGTAACTCTAGAGATGCAGTAATGATGATGATTGCCGACAAGTTACCGGAGTTGGTTAAAACTCAGGTAGAGGCCGTTAAGAACCTCAAGATCGACAAGGTTACTGTTTGGGACAACCTCTCTTCCGGTAAAGATGGTAAAACACCTGCTACCGCTAGCTTCCTTTCCGGAATGCTTGGCGCAATTCCTCCTTTTGAAGAGCTCTTTAAAATGGCAGGCATGGAATTACCCAACTACCTTCACGGTAAAACAGTAGAGGAAGGTAAGGCAGAAGTTGTAGTAGAAGAACCAAAAAAAGAAGAGAAGAAAGATAAACCTGAAGCATAATTCAGCGTCTAAAGAAATAGTCAGGCTACCGATCCGCTTGTTTCCATTGTTTTCATGGCTGTGAAAATCAAAAGAAAT
>JACCEE010807819.1_pt1 | contig 16978 bp, 17 predicted proteins | sample 7449931 | NCBI WGS metagenome assembly JACCEE01 (sample SAMN15323457, study PRJNA562643) | freshwater metagenome | isolation source: river surface water | place: USA:Blue River Watershed | collected 2017-08-19 | reverse complement strand
GAAGACCCGCTGGGCCTAGACACCATCTACTTGCAAGCCAAGCGCTGGCAAGAGCCCGTGGGCGAAGGCCCGGTGCGCGACTTCATTGGTGCGCTGGTCATCAAGGGCGTGAAGAAGGGTGTGTTCCTCACCTCCAGCCACTTCACTGCCGCAGCCCGCGCGGCGGTGCAGGGCAACAAGTCAGACCAAAAAATCGTCCTTATCGACGGCGCCCGCCTCGCCGCCTTGATGATCGAGCACAACCTGGGCGTCTCGATTCACCAGACCTTTGCCGTCAAGCGCATGGATAGCGACTTCTTCGCGGAGGAGTAGGGGCAATGAATGCCAACATAACCCACAAAATTTATGGGTGTTAAGATGAAATTCACTCAAATGACTAATCTGCAATTGCAGACCTGCATTCGACGCCTGGCTCTGGATTCAAGTGCGGTGTTTTTCACTGATCACGCTTGTCTCAGGATGCAATTCAGGCGAGTCAACGATAGGGAAGTATTTGTTTGTCTGCGTGAAGGGATGGTTCAGCGCCCACCCAGGGTGCTAAAAAATGACCAAGAGGTGAGAGTTCGAATGGATCACTACGGATCTGCGCGTAATTTGGCTGTTGTAGTTTCGCTTCTTGATTCATCGCCTGATTTGCTGATCGTCACTGTCATCACTCGAATGAGGTAATCAATATGACCAAACACTTCCATTACACAGCCTGCGGATTAGACAACGTATGGTTAGCCAATGGCTTTGTGGTCAAGTCGACCCGATATGGCAATGCAGTGTCTGTCAAAGATGTGGATGGGCTGCACAAATTGATTGCAGAAACCCTGATCGATAAGCCAGGGCGTTTAACGGGCAAGGAGTTTCGATTCTTGCGAACGCAATTGGATTTGTCTCAAGAGGCTTTGGGCGTGCATTTGGATTTCAGCGAGAACGCTGTCAGCTTGTGGGAACGAAAAGACGCTGTCCCAGCTGCTTGTGATCAATGGGTGCGCATGTCCGTTCTTGCAAAGTTCCAAGGCAATACAAAGCTAGTCGATGCCATTGCCCGCACCAAAGACGTTCATAAGATGATTTACCAAAAGTATGTGGTGAAAGAGGTGGATGGCAAGAGAACCGTTTCAATCACTCGACAAGTTGCTGCACCAGTTTCAGCTTAAGGCTAGTTTTCACGGGCTTTGATTCGCTGCCTCCGCCCACGCCACATCCTTCTCGGTCAACCCACCCGCATCGTGGGTGGTGAGCGTGACTTCCACGCGGTTGTACACATTGCGCCATTCGGGGTGGTGGTCGAGCCGCTCCGACACCTCGGCCATGCGCGTCATGAAGGCAAAGGCCTGGGCAAAGTCGGCAAACACAAACGTGCGCGAAATGGAAAGCCCATCTGCGCTTAAGCGCCACTGCGGCAAACGCTCGGGCAAGGCCTTGAGTGCTTCCTGCGTGAGCAAACTCGCCTTCACCCCGCCGTCCCCAGGCTCAAGCCCGCATGCTCGCGCAAGGGGTGGAACTCGATCTTGGGGAATCGCTCTTGCGCCAGGCGCACGTCATACGGGCTGGTGCACAAATAAGCCAGGGTGTCGGCGGCATCGCGCGCCATGCGCTGGGGGTAGGTGTGGGTGAATTCGCGCAAGGCCTCGGGTGTGGGCGCCGTGATCCAGCGCGCACCCGTGTAGGGGCAGCCTTCCAGGCGCACGTCGCAGTCGTATTCGGTTTTGAGCCGGTGCTGCACCACTTCAAACTGCAACTGCCCCACGGCACCCAGCAACATGTTGCCGCCCATCTCGGGCTTGAAGACCTGAATCGCACCTTCTTCGCCCAGCTGCGCTAAGCCCTGTTGCAGCTGTTTGGTGCGCAAGGGGTTTTGCAGCACCACGGTCATGAACATCTCGGGCGCAAAAAAGGGCAAGCCGGTGTATTGCAAGGCCACGCCGTCGGTGATGGTGTCGCCCAGCTGCACGCCGCCATGGGTGGTAAAGCCAATGATGTCGCCGGCAAAGGCTTCATCCACGGCCTCGCGACGCTGTGACATGAAGGTCACCACGCTGGTAGGGCGTAGTTCTTTGGCGGTGCGCTGCACCTTGAGCTTCATGCCGGGTTTGTATTGGCCAGAGGCCACGCGGACAAAAGCAATGCGGTCGCGGTGGTTGGCATCCATGTTGGCTTGCACCTTGAACACCACGCCCGAAAAGTTCGCCGATTCGGGCTCGATGATTTTTTCGACGGTCTCTTTGTTCACGGCCAGCGAGCTTTTGCGCGGGCGCGGCGAGGGGGCGAGGTCCACCAGGGCGTCGAGCACTTCCATCACGCCAAAGTTGTTCACGCCCGAGCCAAAGAACACAGGGGTTTGTTTGCCCGCCAAAAAGGCTTCGCGGTCAAAGCTGGGCGAGGCGCCGGTCGCCAGCTCCATGCTCTCCATGGCGAGTGCCCAGTCGTGGCCAAAGCGCTGGGCGAGCTGGTCTTGTTGGGTAAGGGCAATGGCTTCAAAGTCTTGCGGGCGGCGTTCGCTGCCGGCCTCGAACACGGTCATGGCCAGGGTGCGCAGGTTGATGATGCCGCCAAAGCTTTTACCTTGACCCACAGGCCAGGTCATGGGCACGCAGGGCATGCCGAGTTCGCGCTCCACTTCGTCGAGGATGTCGAGTGGGTCGCGCACTTCGCGGTCCATCTTGTTGACGAAGGTGATGATGGGGGTGTCGCGCTGTCGGCAGACTTCGATGAGGCGGCGGGTTTGCGATTCCACACCGTTGGCGGCGTCGATCACCATGAGGGCGGAGTCCACGGCGGTGAGCACGCGGTAGGTGTCTTCTGAAAAGTCTTTGTGGCCAGGGGTGTCGAGCAGGTTGATCACGTGGTCGCGATACACCATCTGCATCACCGACGAGGCCACCGAGATGCCGCGCTGCTTTTCGATTTCCATCCAGTCGCTGGTGGCGTGGCGGCTGGCCTTGCGTGCCTTGACCGACCCGGCGATTTGAATCGCACCCGAAAACAGCAGGAGTTTTTCGGTGAGGGTGGTTTTACCCGCGTCGGGGTGGGAAATGATGGCAAAGGTGCGTCTGCGACGCACTTCTTCGAGCGCGGTGGTCATGGTGGCGTCTGAGGGAAAAGGTTTCGCATCATAGCGAGGCGCATGGTGCAAGGCCGGGGGCGCAAGCCCCTTGTCAGCCATGGCATGATGATTCGCTACATGCAACCTGGTGAATCATCATGCGCATTGGATTGATGTCAGACCTTCATGCCAACCGGCAAGCCTTGAGCGCCTGCCTGGAGCATGCGCGCACGCGCCATGTGGATCAGTGGGCGGTGTTGGGCGACTTGGTGGGCTATGGCGCTGACCCGGTTTGGGTGGTCGAGCAAGTCATGGCCATGGCCGAACAGGGCGCGGTGGTGATTGCGGGCAACCACGACCACATGGCGCTCAAGCCGCGCGACGATGGGCAGCTGGGTTCGAGCACTGCGCAGTGGACCAGTGAGCAGCTCAAGGCTGATCACAAGGCGTTTTTGCGCAGCCTCCCGCTCACTGCCGAATTGGAAAGCGCTTTGCTGGTTCACGCCAGCGCCGACAAGCCCGAGACCTGGCCGTATGTGAACGATGCGCGCGCGGCTGCGCGGTGCATGAGCGAGGCCAATGCCAAATTCGCGAAACGCCTGGTGATGGTGGGGCATGTCCACCATCAGGCGCTCTATTACAAGGGGCAGGGTCGCGAGTGGATGCCCTTCAAGCCCACGCCAGGTGTGGCCGTGCCCATTCCCCGCCACCGCGATTGGGTGGTGACGGTGGGCTCGGTGGGGCAGCCGCGCGACAAAGACCCGCGTGCGATGTACGCCATCTTTGAGCCCGACTCGCGCAAGATCTGGTTTCACCGCGTGCCCTACGACCACTCGGCAGCGGCGCAGGCCATCCGCAAGGCCGGTTTGCCGGCCTTCATGGCCGATCGTTTGAGGGTGGGTGCGTGATGGACATCGAAGAAGGCTTGGTCATCGATGACTTTGTGCTGGGTCCGCGCCTCTATGCGGGCGCCATGGCGCGTGTGCACGAGGTCAACTGGGTGGAGGGCAAGGCGCCAGCAGGCGTGGCGCGCTTTCCCATGGTGATGAAGATCCCACGCATGACGCGCAACGACGGCGCAGAAAACCTGGTGGGCTACGAGGTCGAGATGCAAATCATGCCGGCCTTGCAAGGGCGGCATGTGCCGCGCTTTGTCGCAGCGGGGGACTTGAGCCAGTTGCCCTACCTGGTGATGGAGCGCATAGAAGGCCAGACGCTGGAGCACCTCATGGAGGCGGTGGACGGCCCCATGCCGTTTGCCGATGCCGCTCGGCTGGGGGCTGCCTTGGCCAAGGCCGTGCACAGCTTGCACATGCAAAACGTCTGTCACATGGACTTGAAGCCGGCCAATGTGCTCATGCAAGCCGATGGGCGTGCGGTGCTGCTCGATTTTGGTTTGTCCTGCCATGCCCACATGCCCGATTTGCTGGCCGAGGAATTGCGCAAGGCCGTGGGCTCGCCCGCGTGGATGGCGCCCGAGCAGGTGGTGGGTGTGCGCGGTGACGCGCGCAGCGATGTGTTTGCCGTGGGCGTGATCCTGTACGAGATGGTCACGGGCAAGTTGCCTTTTGGTGCGCCGCAAACGGCGGGCGGCTTGCGCCAGCGCCTGTGGATGGATCCCAGGCTGCCCCGGCAATTGCGCCCCGATGTGCCCGACTGGTTGCAAGAGGTGGTGTTGCGATGCCTGGAGCCCGAGGCCGCTGACCGCTATGCCTCAGCGGCGCAACTCGCGTTTGACTTGACCCACCCCGATCAGGTCAAGGTCACCGAACGCGGCAAGCGCGAGGTGGGCACCGGGTTTTGGGTGCACTTTCGGCGCTGGATCCGCGCTGCAGGGCGCGAGTACACCCCTTCACCTTTGCCCAAGCAACTCACCGAGAACGTGCCGATTGTGATGGTGGGTGTGCCGCATCAGGATGTGAGCGACGAGGCACTGGACAACCTGCGCGATGCCGTGGCGCGGTCCCTGGGTTTGCGGCCGGGTGCGCGTTTGTCGTGCGTGACGGTGATCAGTGGCAGCCACAGCGGCGAGAGCGAGAGCGAGACCCATCGTCAGCACCTGGTGCGCCTGCAGCGCTGGGCTGAGGGCTTGCCGCTCGAAGGCCACCAGGTGTCCTACCACGTGATCGAGTCAGGCCAGGTGGCCGATGCCTTGCTCGCCTATGCCAGGGGCAATCACGTCAACCTCATCATCCTGGGGGCGGCCACGCACGGCTTGTCGACCCAACGCTTCATTGCCACCGTCCCCATCAAGGTGGCCATGCATGCGCCGTGCACCGTGGTGCTGGTCAAGGGCACGCGCGGCGCGCACGACGAGGAGCCGGCTCAGGAGGTGGATTCGCGCGCAGACATGGGCAACTGACCTTGCGCCGAGGTCTGGGTGGACTCGGGGTCGTCGAGCCACTTTTGCAGGATCTGCAAGAGCTGTTGCCGATCAAAGGGCTTGCCCATGACTTCGTTCATGCCTGCGGTTTTGCAGGCGGTGAGGGCGTCTGCAGCGAGGTTGGCCGTGAGGCCCAACACCGGCACCGACCTCATGGGCTCGGGGAACTGGGCTCGCAAGCGGCGCACCACCTCCGCCCCATCGAGGTCTGGCATGACCAGATCCATGATCACCGCGTCGTACAGGTGGTGTGTGAGCCGCTCGAGCGCGCTCAGGCCGCTGTCGGCCTCGTCAATCTGCGCGTTGGCAAAGCTGCGCTTGAGGGTGGTGATGAGCACCTTGCGGTTGACGGGGTTGTCGTCCACCACCAGCAACTTGACCGCGCGGTTGTTCGAGGGCATCTGAAAGTTGAGCGAGTCGTTGGCTTGCAAGGGTGCTTGGGCGTGGCCAAGCACCAGGCGCACGACAAAGGTGGAGCCTTGCCCGATGACGCTGCTGGCCACGATGTCGCCGTCCATGGCCTGCGCAAGGTTGCGGCTGATGGTGAGCCCCAGACCACTGCCCGTGTGGGGCTTGAGGTAGTTGGTGTCGTCCTCTTGCACCTTGATCTGGACAAAGGGGTCGAAGATGGCATTGAGCAATTCGGGCGCAATGCCGATGCCGGTGTCGTCGATCTCGGCCTGGAACAAAAACATCTTGGGCTGATCGGGGATGGGGGCGGTTTTGACGAACAGGCGCACATGACCCTTGTGCGTGAACTTGACCGCATTGCCCAAGAGGTTGATGAGGATCTGGGCAAAGCGGTTGCCGTCCATGCGCACCCACACGGGCAATTCGTTGTTCAGGTGCAAGGTGTAGTCGAGGCCGGCCTCGCGTGCCTGAGGCATGACGGTCTCGAACACCCATTGCAAGGTCTGGGGCAGGTTGACCACCGTGGGGTGAATGGCCAGGTTGCCCACCCGCGATTGCGACAGATCGAGCAAGTCGTTGATCACGGCGAGCAAGTGCTTGGCCGAGGTGTTGGCCTGGTGTACGTACTGGCGTGTCTCGCTATCTAGGCTGTTTTGCGAATGGATGAGTGACAAATACCCCATGACCCCGTTCAAGGGGGTTCGCATGTCGTGGCTCACCATGGCAAGGAAGCGGTCTTTGTGGGAGTTGGCTTTTTGCAGCTCGGTGGTGAGTTGCTGCAACTCCTCGTTGCGCATGTGGATGTGGCGGATCTGGTGGATGTAATAGAGGTCGTACACAAAGGCCACAAAGCCCTGGGTCACGTGAATGCCCAGGTAGGTGAGGGTGGCCATGAGCAAGATGCCGGGATCGGTGGTGGCTGTGGGGGGCAGCAGCCCTGCCGATTGCACCGCACACAGCACCAGCACGCACACGCCGCCAAATGCCATGAGTGAATGGCTCCAGACGCGGTTGAGGATGAAGTAGGGCTGAATCGCCATCATGGTGAGCCAGGGCAGCGCGGGCGAGAGCAGCCCCATGCCATGCGCAGCCGAATAAATCACCAGGCTCAACTGGCTCAAGTGGTAAATCATGTAGGCCTTGGTGCGGCCATAGCCCCGCATCCACAGCACCAGGCTGATCGATGCGCCCAGCGCCGCCATCAAGGCCCAGCGGGCATCGTCTTCCATGCCCAGATGAAACAAGAGCCCGGCAAGAAACAGCAACAAAACCAGGCCCACAGGCACAAAGCAGGCGAAGTAAAAGTCCTGTAGCAGTCTGATGCGCTGGGGGAATCGCCGCTTGAGTAGAGAGTAAAAGTCGTAAATTTGGGCCGGCTTCATCGAGGCCATTTTAGGGATGGGTATGCCTTGTTCCATGAGGGGGATAACGATTCCGCTAAAATTTATTCAACCGAGGAGCGCTGCAACCCCAAGCGGGTGAGGCTCGGTCGAAACCGCGCTCACCCACAAGCATGTGCGGTGAGCCGCCCGGTTCAATGTGCATGGCTTGTGGTCCTTTCGACAAACGGAGTCCACCATGAGCGCAGTCCTTAAACCCAACCCTTCTTCCGATTTCATCATTGCCGACATTGGCCTGGCCGATTGGGGCCGCAAGGAAATCAAAATTGCCGAGACCGAAATGCCGGGCTTGATGGCAATACGGGAAGAGTATGCCGCCAAACAGCCCCTCAAGGGCGCCCGCATCACGGGTTCTTTGCACATGACCATCCAAACGGCGGTGCTGATCGAAACCCTGCAAGCCCTGGGCGCCGATGTGCGCTGGGCTTCTTGCAACATCTTCAGCACCCAAGACCATGCCGCTGCAGCGATTGCTGCGCGTGGCACGCCGGTGTTTGCGGTCAAAGGTGAAAACCTCACCGAATACTGGGACTACACCCACCGCATTTTTGAATTCGGCATCAAGGGCAGCCCCACCGAAGGCCCCAACATGATCCTGGACGACGGCGGCGATGCCACCTTGCTCATGCACCTGGGCAAGCAGGCCGAGAAAAACCCTGGCGTGCTCGCCAACCCCGGCAGCGAAGAAGAGCGCATTCTCTTTGCCGCCATCAAGGCCAAGCTGGCTGAAGACGCGACTTGGTACAGCCGCAAGAGCGCGCAAATCATTGGTGTGACCGAAGAGACCACCACTGGCGTTCACCGCCTCAAGGAAATGTCTGCCAAGGGCACCCTGATGTTCCGCGCCATCAACGTCAACGACTCGGTGACCAAGAGCAAGTTCGACAACCTCTATGGCTGCCGCGAGTCGCTGGTCGACGGCATCAAGCGCGCCACCGACGTGATGATTGCGGGCAAAGTGGCCGTGGTCTGCGGTTATGGCGATGTGGGCAAGGGCTCGGCTCAGGCCTTGCGTGCGCTCTCAGCCCAGGTGTGGGTCACCGAAATCGATCCCATCAACGCCTTGCAAGCCGCCATGGAAGGCTATCGGGTGGTGACCATGGATTGGGCCAAGGACAAGGCGGACATTTTTGTCACCACCACGGGCAACCGTGACGTCATCACCTATGAGCACATGGCCGCCATGAAGGACCAGGCCATTGTGTGCAACATCGGCCACTTCGATAACGAGATCCAGGTGGCTGACCTCGAAGCCAAATGCCAATGGGAAGAGGTCAAGCCTCAGGTCGATCACGTCATCTTCCCCGACGGCAAGCGCATCATCTTGTTGGCCAAGGGTCGCCTCGTGAACCTGGGTTGTGCCACCGGCCACCCCAGCTTTGTGATGTCGTCGAGCTTTGCCAACCAGACCATCGCCCAGATCGAGTTGTTCTCTCACCCCGAGAACTACGACTCGGGCAAGGTCTACGTGCTGCCCAAGCACCTCGACGAGAAAGTCGCGCGCTTGCACCTCAAGAAGGTCGGCGCCATGCTCACCGAGCTGTCGGATGAGCAAGCGGCCTACATCGGCGTGCCCAAGCAAGGCCCCTACAAGCCCGACACCTATCGTTATTGAACGTGCGAGCGGATCAACTGTTGGTGGAGCGTGGCTTGGCGAGCTCGCGCGCTCAGGCCCAACGGTTGATCGCATCGGGCGTGCAATGGCGTGTAGGCCATGGTGAATTCAGGCGCATCAGCAAGAACAGCGAGGACCTCGTGGTCCACGCCGAGTTGGCGGTGCTGGACGTCGCCCAGACGCGCTATGTCTCCCGAGGTGGGCTCAAGCTCGAAGGCGCGTTGCGCACCACGGCTTGGGACCTCACTGGCTGGCGCTGCCTCGACGTGGGCCAGAGCACGGGGGGCTTCACCGATTGCTTGCTGCAACACGGCGCAGCCCAGGTCGTGGGTTTGGATGTGGGGCACGGGCAGTTGCACCCCAGCTTGCAGCAAGACCCCCGCGTGGTGTGCATCGAAGGGCTCAATGCCCGCAGTGTCGAGCCACTTGACCCGCGCATCCCCAAAGCGGCTCAGGGCTTTGACTTGCTGGTGGGCGATGTGTCGTTCATCTCGCTCACGCTGGTGCTGCCCGCGCTGGTGCCCATGCTCAAGGCCGATGGGCGACTGCTCATGCTGGTCAAGCCGCAGTTTGAGTTGCAGCCTCAGCACATTGGCAAAGGCGGCATCGTGCGTGACGACGCGCTCTACCCCGTGGTGGAGCAACGCCTGCGGCAATGCTGTGACGAATTGGGTCTGCGGGTTCAGGCCTGGCTCGACAGCCCCATCACCGGTGGCGACGGCAACCGCGAATTTTTCATTCAGGCCGTGCGGCCTCAGGGGGCATGATCAGCCCAAGCCCCAGCACAAGGATCAGACATCATGAAACTGCCCATCAGTTTTGAGTTCTTCCCCCCCAAAACGCCCGAGGGCGAAACCAAGTTGCGCTCGGTGAGTCAGGATTTGTCGGCCTGGCATCCGGCGTTTTTCAGTGTGACCTTTGGCGCGGGCGGCAGCACGCAAGAAGGTTCTTTGCGCACCGTCGAGTGGTTGCTGCAATCGGGCTTTGATGCCGCGCCCCACCTCTCCTGCGTGGGTGCGAGCGAAGACCGTTTGCGCGAACAGATCCGCCATTACCAGGCCATTGGGGTCAAGCGCATCGTTGCCTTGCGCGGCGATTTGCCCAGCGGCTACGGCCAGATGGGCAGTTTTCGTTACGCCAGCGATCTGGTGTCCTTCATCCGGCAAACGGCGGGCGATGCCTTTCACATCGAGGTGGCTTGCTACCCGGAAACCCATCCGCAGGCCAAGTCGCCGCAGGCCGACATCGATGCCCTGGCCATCAAGGTCAAGGCCGGAGCCAACAGCGCCATCACCCAATACTTTTACAACTCCGATGCCTACTTCCGCCTGGTGGACGATGCGTATGCCAAAGGGGTGGAAGTGCCCATCGTGCCAGGCATCATGCCCATTCTGAGCGCCACGCAGCTGATGCGGTTTTCCGATGCGTGCGGTGCCGAGATCCCGCGCTGGATTCGTCTGCGCCTGCAATCCTTTGGCGACGACACGGCCAGCATCAAGGCCTTTGGCCACGATGTGGTGACCGATTTGTGCGAACAACTCATCACCGCTGGGGTGCCAGGCCTGCACTTCTACACCATGAACCAAAGCCAGGCCGTGGGCAACATCCTCAAGGCCTTGTCAGCGCGCCTGACGTGAACCGCCCCGCCTGATGCGATTTAGCCCTGGTGCAGGGTGAAGCCCGCGAAGTGGTCTTGTCCCATGGCTTTGACCAACTGGGGCAGCGCGGCCTTGAGCCGCTCGTGCAAGGTGTGCGGCGGGTTGACCACAAACACACCGCTCGCGCTCAATGGCCCCAAAGACCTGGGGTTGACCACGCCAGGCCGCTGGGGTGTGCCCTTGCCGCCCGACTGCACCCGCAAGCTCGCCTGCAACCACGGCTTGCCCGCCGCTTGTGCAAGCTTGGTGAGTTGCTTGGGCAGTTGTTGAGACTGGGGCCGGGCAATGATGGGATACCAGACCAGGTAGACGCCCGTGGCAAAGCGCTTGAGGCAGGCCTCCAGGCTGGTGATCACGCGGGCGTAGTCGGTCTTGATTTCGTAGCTGGGGTCCATGATCACCAGGCCCCTTCGGCTGGGGGGAGGCATCAGCGGCGGCAGGCCTTCAAAGCCGTCGGCATGGTCCAGCCGCACGCGCCGCGCCCCCGCCCATTCCTTGACATGCTGACCCAGCACTCGCCAGTCGGTGGGGTGCATCTCGAAGAGGCGCAACTGGTCTTGCTCGCGCAGCAGGTGCTGCAGCAGCCAGGGCGAGCCCGGATAAAGCCGTTGCCGGCCGCTGGGGTTGGCCGCTGCCAGCGCCTGCAGGTAGTCGGCCAGGGCCGGGCTGGGTGCGCCCACCTCGGCCAGGCGCTCGCGCAATCGTGCAATGCCGCTGAGGGCCTCGCCGCTGGTCTGGGCTTGGCGCTGCTCCAGGTCATACACGCCAGCGCCGGCGTGGGTGTCCACGGCCAGGATGGGCACGTCCTTTTGGGTCAGATGCCCCACCACGGACACCAGGGTCAGGTGTTTGAGAACGTCGGCATGGTTGCCGGCGTGAAAGGCATGGCGGTAGCTGAACATGGGAGGCTTTGCTTATGGGGCCGGGCGAAACGCCGGCCTAGGCTGCATTGTCCTCAATTGCCGGGGTGGTTGGGCTGCCCGGTTTGGCCCCAAATGGGGCGGCCGGGGCGGGCAGGCTGTTAGCCGCTACAATGCCCGGTTCTCGCAGCGAATCCATGGCCCCGCGGCGCAGAACATTCACCCACCTAAGAGGTTCCCAACAGAGGAACACCGACCGTGGAAAAGGGCCTAGCAATCCACTCTGAAGGAAAACCATGAGCACGTTCAGCGCAAAACCCGCTGATGTGAAGCATGAGTGGTTTGTGATTGACGCCACCGATAAGGTGCTCGGACGAGTAGCCAGCGAAGTTGCTCTCCGTTTGCGCGGCAAACACAAGGCCATTTACACGCCTCACGTCGATACCGGCGACTTCATCGTCGTCATCAATGCATCCAAGATCCGCGTCACGGGCAACAAGACCCTCGACAAGATCTACTATCGCCACTCGGGCTTCCCCGGCGGCATTTACGCGACCAACTTCCGCGACATGCAGGCCAAGCACCCTGGCCGCGCCCTGGAAAAGGCTGTCAAGGGCATGCTGCCCAAAGGCCCCCTCGGCTACGCCATGATCAAGAAGCTCAAGGTGTACGGTGGTCCTGACCATCCGCACACTGCCCAGCAACCCAAAGCGCTTGAGATCTGAGGAGACCTGGAATGATTGGTGAATGGAACAATGGCACCGGCCGTCGCAAATCCAGCGTCGCCCGCGTGTTTATCAAAAAAGGCTCCGGCAAGATCACGGTCAATGGCAAAGACATCGCCGCATATTTCGGCCGTCAAACCTCGATCATGATCTCCAAGCAACCCCTGGTGCTGACTGGTAACGAAGAAACCTTCGACATCCAGGTCAACGTCCACGGTGGCGGCGAATCCGGTCAGGCGGGTGCCGTGCGTCACGGCATCACCCGTGCCCTGATCGACTACGACGCAAGCCTCAAGCCCGCTTTGTCGGCTGCTGGCTTTGTCACTCGCGACGCCCGTGAGGTGGAGCGTAAGAAGGTCGGTTTGCACTCTGCACGCCGTCGCAAGCAGTTCAGCAAGCGCTGATCCCATTGCGAACCCCAAAAAGCCCGGCTTGCCGGGCTTTTTGCTTTGCGCCCCCTTGGCCAGCGGGGTTGGCGCACTTGCGCTAGGATTGACCCTAATAGGAGAACACCATGTCCACCGCAACCCAAACCGCTGACGCCGCATTTGATGAGCCGATTCTTTTCACCGACAGTGCTGCCGCCAAGGTGGCTGATCTGATCGCTGAAGAAGGCAACCCCGACCTCAAGTTGCGGGTGTTTGTGCAAGGCGGTGGCTGCTCGGGCTTCCAGTACGGCTTCACCTTCGACGAAGTCGTCAACGACGATGACACCACCATGACCAAAAACGGGGTGTCCTTGCTGATCGACGCCATGAGCTATCAGTACCTGCTCGGCGCAGAGATCGATTACAAGGAAGACCTGCAAGGCGCCCAGTTCGTGATCAAAAACCCCAATGCCACCACCACCTGCGGTTGTGGCTCCTCGTTTTCGGTCTGATTCCAGGCTCAGGCGGGGTAAATCGCACCCAGTACCCGCAAGCCTTTGGCCCCCGTCACAGCCGGCAGATTGCCGGCTTTTTTGTGCACGGTCTGATGTGCCAGCCAGGCAAAGGCGGCGGCCTCCACCTGCATCACGGGCAAGCCCCAGTCGTCTGAGGGCTGGATGCGCAGGCGGGGCAAGGCCTCGGCCAGGCGTTGCATCAAGCGCCCATTGAGGGCGCCGCCCCCGCAGACCACAAGTTGTCGCGTCTGGGGTGCATGGCGGTTCAAGTCGTTGGCCACGGTGCGCACGCTCAACTCCAGCAGGGTCGCTTGCACATCGGCGCCAGCCACGTCGCGCCCCAATTGTTCAAGCTGTGCCTGCAGCCAAGCCAGGTGAAAGTCGTCCAGGCCGGTGCTCTTGGGCACGGGGCGCTCAAAGTAGGGGTGGGCAATCAGCAGCGAAAGCAGGTCGGGTTGGACCTGGCCGCTGGCCGCCCACTGGCCTTGGTCATCAAAGCGCTGCCCGGTGTGCAGCTCGCACCAGCGGTCCATCAGGGCGTTGGCCGGACCGCAATCAAAGCCCAGCACCTGCCCCGATGCCGGCACCAGGCTCAGGTTGGCAATGCCCCCCAGGTTGAGCACCGCGCGGTCCTCTTGCGGGTCATGCAGCCAGGCATGGTGAAAGGCGGGCACCAGGGGAGCGCCTTGCCCGCCTGCGGCCACATCGCGGCTGCGAAAGTCGGCCACCACGTCCATGCCCACCTTCTCAGCCAAGAGGGCGGGTTGATTGAGTTGCCAGGTGTAGCCCACGCCATCGTGCAAGCCAGGCTGGTGGCGCACGGTCTGGCCGTGCGCACCCACAGCGCGAATGGCTTGCGCTTGCACCGGGGCGTGCTGCAACAGGGCCTTGACGGCTTGCACATACAAATCCACCAGGGCGTTGGCCGCCAGGGCGGCGCGGTGCAATTCGTTGGCACCGGGCTGGTTGAGGGAGAGGAATTGCTCGCGCAAGGCCTGGGGCATGGGCACGCTGGCATGCGCGTGAACCTGGATGCGGGGCGAAAAGCTGGCCAGCACGGCATCCACGCCATCGAGCGAGGTGCCAGACATCAGGCCGATGTACCACTCGGCCGATGCCATGCTGTTCATTCCACGGAGAGGGTTTGCAGGGTAGAGGCCTGAGCCAGTTCTTGTTTGGCGCTGGCGGCCAGCTGGTTGAAGCGCGCACGCCCTTGCGCGCTCACCGGGGTGGCGGGGCTGCTGCGAACCATGGTCAGGGGGTTGACCGGGGTGTCATTGAGGCGGAATTCGAAATGCAGGTGAGGGCCTGTGGCCCATCCCGTCATCCCGACCTGGCCAATGGATTCACCTTGGGAAACCGATTGGCCTTTGCGAACCTGGATGCGGCTCAAGTGGGCATAAAGGGTGGAGTGACCACCCTGACGGTGGCGCACCGTGACCACGTTGCCGTAGCCATTCATCACGCCAGCGAAGGTGACCACGCCGTCGCCAATGACGCGCACAGGTGTGCCAATGGGCGCGCCGTAGTCGGTGCCGGCGTGCTGCTTCCATTGCATCTGGATGGGGTGAAAGCGCATGCCAAAACCACTGGTCACACGGGTGAAGGCCAGGGGCGAGCCCAGGTAGGCACGCTTGAGGCTTTCGCCTTGCAGGTTGTAGTAGCTGCCCTTGTTGCCCACCGGGTCTTCAAACCAGATGGCCGTGAAGGCTTTGCCCTTGTTGACGAATTCGGCAGAGAGGACTTTGCCGCTGCGAACGGGCACGCCGTCGGCTTCCAGGGTTTCGTAGATCACGCTGAAGTGATCGCCCTTGCGCAAGTCGCGGTGAAAGTCGATTTCGCCAGAGAACACGTCAGCCAGTTGGGAGGCCACGGCATCGGGGATGCGGGCATCGTCGCTGGCGGCAAACAAGGACGACTGGATGCGCGCCGAGGCCATGCGCATGGACACTTCCAGCGGGGCAGATTCTTTTTGTAGCTTGAAGCCCTCGGGGGTGCGCGAGATGACCAGGCGCTGGAAGCGGCTGTCGTCGCTCGATTCCATCCACTTGAGGGTCAGGCGGGCCAGGCGCTGGTCGGCCAGAGCCTCGGTGCTCAGCCAACGGCCACCACGACCCAGCAAGGCCTGGGAGGCGGCTTTGTCCTTAAGAATGAACTGCCTGGCCTCGTTGTCCACGATGCCCAGGCGGTCAAACAGGCTGTTGAGGGTGTCGCCCGAGCGGGTGAGTTCGGTGCGGTGCAGGCGCAAGGCCTCAAAGGCCTGGTCGGGGGTCTGGATCTGGGGGGCAATGGTTTCAACCACCAGGCGCGAGGGCACGTTGGCCGGATCGGGCGCAAAGGTGGACACGGCATAAGAGAAGCCCGAGCCGCCAATGGCCAAGCCCCACACTGCCATGTGCAGGCGCGAGCGATGCTTGGCGTAAAAGGAACGCACACGCTGCTCGAGGCTGAGTGTTTCGCTTTGCAAACCGGGTTCTCCAAATGGGCGCTGGCACAAGGCCAACTGGCGCGGGGGGCTCGATAGAATCCCACCTTCTACGCCGAAGTGGGCGGGAGTATAACCGCAAACTTTGGCATGACAACCCGTGAAATTCCATTATGAATCAAGCATCTGTAGCGAATTCTTCGATGTCCGATGAGGTGCGCCATGCCTTGGCGGTGAGCCTGAGGGGCTGCGACGAGCTTTTGCCCCAGGACGACTGGATCAAAAAGCTGCAGCGCAGCCAGACCACGGGCAAGCCTTTGCGCATCAAGCTGGGGCTCGATCCCACCGCGCCCGACATCCACCTGGGCCACACGGTGGTGCTCAACAAAATGCGCCAGCTCCAGGATTTGGGTCACCAGGTCATCTTCCTCATTGGCGACTTCACCAGCCTGATTGGCGACCCATCCGGGCGCAACACCACCCGCCCACCCCTGAGCAAGGAACAGATTGCGGCCAACGCCCAGACTTACTACCAGCAAGCCAGCCTGGTGCTGGATCCAGCCCGCACCGAGATCCGCTACAACTCCGAGTGGAGCGACCCGCTGGGCGCACGCGGCATGATCCAGCTCGCCGCCCGCTACACCGTGGCGCGCATGATGGAGCGCGACGACTTCAACAAGCGCTTCAAGTCAGGCCAGTCCATCAGCGTGCATGAATTCCTCTACCCGCTCATGCAGGGCTACGACAGCGTGGCCCTCAAGTCTGACCTGGAGCTGGGTGGCACCGATCAGAAATTCAATTTGCTGGTTGGCCGCCACCTGCAGCAGGAATACGGCGAGGAACCCCAGTGCATCCTCACCATGCCCTTGCTCGAAGGCCTCGACGGCGTGGACAAGATGTCCAAGTCCAAAAACAACTACGTGGGCATCACCGAAGACGCCAACAGCATGTTTGCCAAGATCTTGTCCATCTCCGACGACTTGATGTGGCGCTGGTACACCTTGCTCTCCTTCAAGTCGCTCCAAGACATTGAGCGGCTCAAGGCCGAGGTGGCCTCGGGGCGCAACCCCAAAGAGGTCAAGGTCATGCTGGCCAAGGAAATCACCACCCGCTTTCACAACGCAGCCCAGGCCGACGCGGCCGAGCAGGACTTCATCAATCGCAGCAAGGGTGGCGTACCCGATGACATTCCCGATGTGCAACTCAGTGGCGCGCCCATGGGCATCGCCCAGTTGGTCAAGCAAGCCAACCTCGCGCCTTCCACCAGCGAGGCCAACCGCCTCATCGAAGGCGGCGGTGTGCGGGTTGACGGACAGACCATCTCCGACAAAGGCCTTAAATTACCCGCAGGCACGCATGTGGTGCAAGTGGGCAAGCGCAAGTTCGCCCGCGTGCACCTGAGCTGAACTTTTCCCCGCCATGAACACCAACGCCACCGCCGACCCAGACTGGTTGAAACCCAAAACCCTCATGGGGATTTCGGTGGTGGTGGCTTTGATCACCATTGCCCTCAAAACCCTGGCGTGGTGGTTCACCGATTCGGTGGGTTTGCTCTCCGATGCGCTCGAGTCCGTGGTCAAT
>JACCEE011925846.1_pt1 | contig 16981 bp, 14 predicted proteins | sample 7449931 | NCBI WGS metagenome assembly JACCEE01 (sample SAMN15323457, study PRJNA562643) | freshwater metagenome | isolation source: river surface water | place: USA:Blue River Watershed | collected 2017-08-19 | reverse complement strand
AGGGCTGCTTCTCCAAGTCTTTTCCGAAAAACACTTCGTTGCAAACACGAATAGCGTCTTTGCCTGAAATACGAATCACGGCTATGGCGCCTACCCCTTGAGGGGTGGCTAAGGCAATTATGGTATCGTCGCGCTCGGAAAGAGAGAAACTCATGGGGTCTTTTTAAATGCTTTATCAATCAATTCTGCCAACCCTTCTAGGAAGGCTGCTGGCTCTCGGTAGCCCGGAAGTTGCGCGATATTTTGTAGCCCGGGCTCAATAACAACAAAATTGGGATAGGAATTGACCCGCATGGCTGCGGCCATCTGGGCTTCGGTAAAGGTTTTGTCCATAAATTGAAAGCTCCGCTTAGTGTCTTCTGCATTGAGCTTGACTGCATAAAAATTCTTCCGAAAATGAGCGATTACTTGGGGATCGGTGAAAGTTTCTTTATCCATCTTTTTGCACCATCCACACCAATCCGTGTAGACGTCGACCAAGATCATCTTCGGATTTTTTGAATTGGCAGCGATGGCCTCTTCAAACTTCATCCATTGGATTTGATCTTGGGCTTGGAGGTTCATGCTGAGCAGAACCAGAAGCAAAACGAGTGAAAATGCTTTCATAGCGATGTGTTCAAGAGTCAAACGCAGGGCTGGGTTTTGAAGTTCCACGGAGACCCAATGGCCAATTGCCCTTAATCAAGGCACTGCCAAAGAAGAAAGCACCTGCGACCGCTACCATCATGCCTGCAATGGAACTGTCAATCCAGTAGGCAAGATAGTATCCCAAAATGGCAATTAAAATTCCTAAGGCTGCAGTAAGTCGTAGTAGGGGGATCAAACTCTTGGTCCAGAGGTAGGCGGTGGAAGGAGGAACTACTAATAAAGCGACGACTAAAATCGCTCCTACGGATTCGAAACTAGATACCGTAGTGTAAGAAACCATACTCATCAGTGCGAGATTGACACCCTTGGCAGGAATACCGATGGCCGAACTAAAATGCTCATCAAAGCTGGTTAGGGATAATTCTTTAAACAGCAGGTAGATAAATCCAGTGACCAAGAAGAAGTTAAGCCCGGCCAACCAGGTGATTCGTGGACCCAAATTGAGCCCGCTTGGAGTAATCCAAAGGTCGATGGGCAGGTAGGCGATCTCCCCATAGAGTACGCATTCTTGGTCGAGGTCTACTTTGTAGGCAAAGAGGTTGATCAGGATGATGCCAATGGCGAAAAGGAGCGTGAAGGTGATGCCAATGGAAGCATCGAGCTGTACCTTAGCTTTTTTGCGCAGCGCATCGATCATCAAGGTGGAGAGGATGCCGAGTAGGCCTGCTCCGATGATCACTTCCAAACTGCGTTGGCTTCCAGACACGAAAAACCCGATCACAATGCCTGGAAGTACAGCATGGGAGATGGCATCACCAGTCATGGACATTTTGCGGAGCAGGAGAAATACGCCCAGAAACCCACAAGAGATCGCAATCAAGGCTCCGGTGAGGATAATCAGTAGGGCATTTGTATCAAGCGTCATGGGATTCTCGGGGGATAGTTTCTTGGTGAGGATCGAGCGTAGGATAGTTGAGGCGCTGCTCAAGCAGGGCTTCTAATTCCGGAGTCAATAGGTGCTCCATTTGTTCGGCAGACTCGTGCACGTGGTCAGGGGCAATGTTCATGGACTCATTGAGGTAAACTTCCCACAAGCGGTGGAGACGGACAATCCGCATCGCATCCGAAGTACCTTGGGTACTGAGTCGAACGCCTTGAGAATTTTGTAGCACTAGCCCTTGCTTGGTAAGTACCTGTAGGGAATGGGCTATTTCTTTTTTGTGAAAAGGATACAGGGCATAAATTTCTTCCAAGGTGAGCACCTCTCGGTTGGCTTCCTTGGCTTTGAATAGTGCCTTCATCAAGTGATCCCTGTGGGTTTTGTTGAGGTAACTTTTTCGGGCTAGGAAGCGTCTAATTACACCGCTTTTGGGAGAAAAAATAAAGGAAAGCAGCGCAATCAAAGACAGAAAGACCACTACCCAAGGGCCTGTAGGCATCTGTGGCAGGACAAAGGAAATGTAGGTACCCATGATCCCAGAGAGGATGGAAAAGAAGGCGGCAAGCAGGAGCAAGGGCTGCAGTCGGTCCGTCCAAAAGCGGGCTGCTGCTCCTGGGGTAATCAATAGGGCAGCCATCAAGACTACACCAATCGCTTGGATACCGATCACCACGGCAAGGATCAGAAGTACATTGAAGACAAAGCGGATGCCCTTCATTGGGAAACCGATAGCCTTGCCAAACCCAGGATCGAAGACCATCAAGCGGAATTCCTTCAAAAATAGGCTCAATACAAGTAGAATAGCTAAGGACAATCCACCATATAGGAATAGGTCAGCTTCAGCGATGCCGATGGCATTTCCGAAAATAAAGGAATTGAGCCCTGCAACCTCTGGATTACCGGATTTTTGAATTGCGGTCAAGGCTACAATGCCAATCCCAAAAAATACGGAAAGGATACTGGCGATGATGCTGTCTTCACTCAGCTTTGTGTTTTGCTTCAGCCAGGAAGATAAAAAGGTAGCCAAGGCACCCGATAAGAATGCACCAGTTACAATGTAGCGCGGATCCTTTTCTCCGGCCAAGACAAAACCCAGACAAATCCCGGGAAGTACTGCGTGTGAGATGGCATCACCTAGCAATGCCTTTTTGTCCAAAAAGGAGAAGGTTCCTACATAGGCCGAACCGATCCCCAGCAGCGTAATGCCCAGCACCACCCAAGTGATGGAGGGATCTTGAAAGGTGAAGAAGTACAGAAAGTCTTCCATGTCAGCTTTTCAATGGGTTGAAATCTTGCTTTCGAATCAAATCAGTCACCTGGGTGAGTAGGTTAAGTTTTCCTCCATAGGTCTTTCGTAGCAGCTCTTCGGTCATTACCTGATCCTTGGGACCAGAAGCCACCAAGTGCAAGTTTAGCATGATCACCCATTCAAAGAAGTTCATCGCGCTATGGATGTCGTGGTGAACCACTAGGACTGTTTTGCCAGCTCGGGCCATGTCTTGGAGCAACTGGAAAATGGCTGTTTCGGTGGCCATGTCCACACCAGCAAAAGGTTCGTCCATCAAGTACAGATCCGCTTGCTGGGCTAGTGCTCGAGCAATAAAAACGCGCTGCTGCTGTCCGCCAGAGAGTTCAGAGATCTGTCGATTGGCGAAAGCAGTCATGCCTACTTGTTCCAAGGCATCTTGGGCCACCTGCACTTCCTTTTTGCCAGGACGGCGAAACAACCCCAGCTTTCCATAGGTGCCCATGACGACCACATCCAAGACGGAAGCGGGGAAATTCCAATCTACAGATTCCCGCTGAGGAACGTAGCTGATACGGGTACGCACTTCTTGAAGCGGTTTATCAAAAATTTTGATGTAGCCGGAAGTGGGGGAGATCAAGCCCATTATGGATTTGATCAGCGTGGATTTGCCGGCTCCATTGGGACCAAGGATACCAATCAATTGACCTGCTGGAAGGCTCAGGTCCACATTCCAAAGCACGGGATGTTGGTCGTAGCTCACCGTGAGGTCATGCACTTCTAAGACGGGTTGGGGTACCTGTGTGATCATGGGAGAAGTTGGCTGTATATAAGTTGTAGATTGGTTTCAAACATGCCGATGTAGGTTCCAGCAGGGGTATTCGGTGCGTCAAGGCTGTCCGTATACAAGGGGCCGGCTAGTTTGACCACCTGACTTTTTTCTGCTGCGCCTCGTGCTACGGCCTGAAGCGCCTTTGGCGAAATGGTTTGTTCTGCAAAAATGGCTTTCACGCGGTAGGTTTGAATGACAGTGATCAATTCGGTGAGGTCCCTCAATCCCGGTTCACTCAGTGTAGATAGCCCTTGGAGGGAATACACTTGGAGTCCGTAAGCCTTGCCGAAATAGGCGAATGCATCGTGAGCAGTCACCAATACCTGTTTGCGTTGTACCAGTTCATGCACCTGCAACTTGGTGCGTTGATCTAAAGCATCAAGCTGATCCATGTACGCCCGAGTATTTACTTGAAGTTGCGATTTCCAAGAAGGCTGCCAGATTTGAAGTTCTTGGCTTGCATAGGCCAGGGCAGCTGACCAAAGAGAAATGTCAAACCAGACATGGGGGTCGACACTGTGTGATTCTGGACCGGATCGGATGAGTTTATTGGTTGGAATACCCTTGGAAACATCTATGAGCACCTGTTGTTTGGCTAGCTTTTCAAAAATCTCGGTCATTTTACCCTCCAGGTACAACCCGTGATAGACCACCAGATCTGCCTGAGTGAGAAGGTCTAGGTCACGCACAGAAGCCTTGTAGAGGTGCGGGTCTACACCTGCAGGCATCAGGGCAACCACCTCTGCTTGATCGCCTACAAGTTCCTGTATCCCATCTGCCAATATGCTTGTGGTGGCCACAATCAATGGCTTGGTACGGGCGGACTTGGAAGCCGAGGTACAGCTCCAAAAAAGAAGGGCAATTAAGAAAATGTGGGCTGCACTTTTCATGATTGAAGAACGAGAATGTTGCTGGCTACATCTTTGGACATGAAAAGGGTCTTTTTCTGATCAACTAAGATCTCTACCGAACCATCAAATTCTACCTTGTCGAGTACCTTGATGCGTGCACCGATGTAGGCACCGACCTTGTCAAGGTAGCGGAGAAAAGCTGCAGAACTGTCTTTGACCGCCACGATTTGCCCGCCTTGGTCGATATTCATTTCGTTTAATGCGATACGAGGTCTGGAGCGCACATCCCCATACTCGTCAGGAATGGGATCCCCATGGGGATCAAATTTGGGGTAATTGAGGTAAGCGTCGAGACGCTCGATGAGTAGAGTAGATTGGATGTGTTCCAATTGCTCCGCCACCTCGTGTACTTCATCCCAAGAAAAATGCAATTTGTCTACCAAGAAAACTTCCCACAATCGGTGCTTGCGAATGGTCTGCAGTGCAAGTCGCTTTCCAAGTTCCGTGATTTGGAGCCCGTAGTATTTCCGGTATTGGATCACTTCTTTCTCTCCGAGCTTACGGAGCATATCACTTACCGAGGCAGGCTTTGTCTGGATTGCGGCAGCAATGTCATTGGTGGATACGCTTTTTTTTCCTTCTTCCGATAGGTGGTAGATGGCCTTGAGATAGTTCTCTTCTGCGGTAGTTAATTCCATGGTGTAAAATAATAATGAGTCAAATATAAAAATAAAATTAGAGTTATCTAAAAATAAAATTGTATAAAACTAAATCGACTGTGGAAAACTCCAATTTACTGTGGGATTCTGATTTAGGATAAACTGAATAAAAAAATAGGCAAATCTAAATAAATGGCTATTTAATTGAAATAGAATAGATTAAATCAGTTCCAATTCCATTCTTATCACCTTGAAATCAGAGACGTCTTCTGATCACTTGTCCTCACTCTTTTTTAATTACTGGTGAAAAATTCCGACAATTCCTTAAAAATTTGCTCTGTAAATCGGAGTTTCGAAGTGATTTTTACTTCGAATTTTTTGCTTGTCTAGCTCGATATTTTCTCCGAGTTGGTTGGTTGGAGCCCTCTCTCTTTCCACTGGAAATGCAACGAGTTCAGCAGGTTGGTTATCTGCAGACTGAGTTGCGCAAACAAAAATTTGTACGAGCAGTTTGAAAAAGTGAAGGAACACTCAAGAGGCTTCTGATCATTCAAGTGCCTACCCTTTCCTGCTCTTTCTGCAAAAAATCCTATGAACTTCCCTAGGGATTTCTTTGATTCGCGTTCTCAAAATTTAACCGCTTGGTTTCCTCAAAAAGTGGAAGCAACTAGAAATTCAAAATCCATGGACATTAAATCTACCATCGAACAGGCTTGGGATAATCGTGAACTACTTCAAGAGGCTAGCACCCAAGAAGCCATCCGAAGCATAATTGCTGACTTGGACACCGGAAAACTCCGAGTAGCGGCTCCTACAGAAACTGGGGATTGGATCGTCAATGACTGGATCAAAAAAGCAGTTATTCTATATTTTCCCATCCAAAAAATGCAGACCATTGAGGTAGGTCCTTTTGAATTTCACGACAAGATGGCCTTAAAAACCAACTATGCAGCTCAGGGTGTGCGTGTGGTACCGCATGCGGTGGCTCGTTATGGTGCCTATCTTGCATCGGGAGTGGTCATGATGCCCAGCTACGTAAATATAGGTGCATATGTGGATTCTGGAACCATGGTGGATACCTGGGCTACTGTCGGATCCTGTGCTCAGATCGGAAAGAACGTGCACTTGAGCGGAGGAGTAGGGATCGGAGGGGTACTCGAACCGGTACAAGCAGCACCAGTAATTGTTGAGGATGGAGCATTTATCGGAAGCCGAGTGATTGTGGTAGAAGGTGTGCGTATTGGTAAAGAAGCAGTAATCGGGGCAGGAGTGACCTTGACAGCGAGTTCAAAGATTATTGATGTCACAGGTCCTTCACCTGTGGAATACAAAGGTTTTGTGCCTCCACGTTCCGTGGTGATTCCAGGTACGATTCCAAAGCAATTTCCTTCTGGAATCTACCAAGTTCCTTGTGCATTGATCATTGGGCAGCGAAAAGCTTCCACTGACCTAAAAACCTCCTTAAATGACGCGCTTCGCGAAAATAACGTTGCGGTATAACTAATTGGCATGATCCACCGCAATACGTATTTATTAATTCCAATTGTAGCAATTGCCTTTTTTTCTTGTTCAGGCTCTCCCGATATCAATTCAGGAGATTCCGCCTTCAACAAGGGTGATTATTCCGCAGCAGTGACGGGCTATACAGAATCGCTTCAAACCAATCCTTCCGATATAGATCTTTTGTACGGTAGAGGTAGGGCCTACCAAGAATTGGGTAAATTTCTTGAGGCACAAGCAGACTTTGAGCAGGCACTCAATCTGGATGCAAAAAACTTCCAAGTGCTGCTTAGCCTAGCGACCATTCAACTTGAGCAGAAGAGTTATGCGAGTGCGTTGCTCTATGCCACCAAAGCCGAAGAAATTCCAGGTGCTCCTGCTCGAGCTTCCTTCTTGAAAGGGAGAGCATTACACCAGTTGGGTATGCCTGAAGATGCCCTAAAAGCCTATGGCAATGCCATCCAAGTCGATAAGGATTTTGGGCAGGCTTATTTGAATCGGGGTTTGTTAAAGATAGGTTTGGAAAGAACCAAACAGGCTTGCGAGGACTTCAAATTGGCAGCTGCGCTGAATTATCCAGGTGCTGCCGAGAATTTGGAAAAATACTGTAAGTAAGTTCCAACAAGTTAATTCTTTGCTGTTTCGGTGTGCGTATGCGCTTCATGGTTGCATAGTGCAGTGGAAGCAGCTTTTCCACTACCCTCACAGGTTTTGCAGGCACTCACTTCTTTCCCGCTGCCACTGCAGTTTGGACAAGCCAAGCGGCCTTTACCTGTACAGCGTTCGCATTCGTAAAAATCTACAATGTTGAATACATTCACCTTTTTAATCATTCCTGAGGCTCCACATCGGCTGCAACCTACTACCCCTTTGGCCCTGCAATAGGAACAGGCTTGTTCGGTTTGCTTTTTACCCTGGCAGGTGGTACAATTCTCGTATCGGTATCCGCGTCGATCGCAAAGTTCACAAGCAATAATTTGAGCCAGAGGTACCTTTAGCTTTTCCTTTAGTCTTGTTGCAGCTTCGTAGTTTTGGCCCCTGAATCCAGTCAATTCCAGGTATTTGTTGACAAAGTTTTGACTATTGTCGTATTGCCCAAGTTGAAAAAGAGTTTCAGAAAAGTAATAGGGCATCTCTTCGGGAAGCGGAAGCCCTGAATCGATTAGATTTCGAAAGATGGAGTTGGCTGTCTGGTAGTCACTGCGCTCCATAGCCGCCAAAGCGCCCTTCATCCAGCGGTCTGTTTGTCCTAAGTTAACTTGTGCACTAGCACCCAGAACAAGGAATCCTTGTAGGCCTAGTAGCAGGAAAAGGGTTGAAGCAAAAACTTTCAAGACGACTTAATTTTTAGCAAGTAAGCAACTGTAAATCGTTCCTTCAAGAAAAAAGGAAGACTTCTGCTAAAATATTCTTCATTTGCTTCGCCTACTGCTCAAAAAAGGTAGCCGAATTTCACAAAAAATAGGAGCAATCCCTTTCGCGTAATTGAAAAGATGTTGATTTTTGATCCTGAACTAATCCATTCTACGTGATCATTGCTGTAATTGGAGGTGGTGCTGCGGGTTTTTTTGCAGCAATCCATGCCAGTGGACCTGGGATACGGGTACTGCTTTTTGAAAAATCCCCCAAACTACTTTCTAAGGTGAAAATCTCCGGTGGGGGACGATGCAATGTCACCCATCGACCTATGGAAAATTCCAAACTGGTCAAAAATTACCCAAGAGGTGAGAAGTTTTTGAAGAAAGCATTTCAGCATTTTTCTATTCCGGATACCTTCTCTTGGTTTGAATCACGAGGTGTGCCCTTGAAAATTGAAGAGGATGGACGAGTTTTTCCCAAATCCAATACCTCACAAACGATCGTTACCTGCTTGGAAGAAGAGGCCAAAAAGCTTGGCGTACAGGTTCAACTTTCCAATGGAATAAAATCCATAAAGCAGAAAGATCAAGGCTATGTGCTAAACACTGATTCGGGAGAAGTAATTGTTTCCAAGGTCATTGTGGCCTCTGGTGGGCATCCAAGTTTAAGTTCTTATGATTACCTTAAGTATTTGAATCATAATTTAATAAAACCTATTCCTTCACTTTTTACTTTCAATACTCCACAGGAACCCATTCGTGAATTGATGGGAGTGTCCATGGGGGATGCAGTGGTGAAATTGGAAGGAACCAAACTCAGTTACCGAGGTCCGATTCTCATTACGCATTGGGGCATTAGTGGTCCTGCAGTGCTAAAGCTTTCGGCTTTTGGTGCGGATTGGCTCTATGAGCAGCAGTACAAAGCGCGGGCGATTATTCAATGGAATGCGGACTTGAGTGAGCAAGCCTACACAGAGCAGCTCAGTAATTATGCGCAACTTCATCCGAATCGGAAAGTCTATTCACATCCGCTTTTTGGGGTACCAGCACGGCTGTGGGAGCATTTTTGTACACAGGCCGAAATTTCCGAAGCACAGCTTTTCGGACAGTTGCCAAAGAAGCTGCAGAACAAGTTGGTGCAGTGTTTATTTTGCTACCCTGTGGTCATGCAAGGGAAAACAACTTTCAAGGAGGAGTTTGTCACTGCTGGGGGAGTGGCGTTGGAAGAAATCAATCCAGAAACTATGGAGAGCCGACTTCATCCTGGTGTTTATTTTGCAGGCGAGGTTTTAAATCTCGATGGGATTACGGGTGGATTCAACTTTCAGGCGGCCTGGACTACAGGATACTTGGCAGGAAAATCTGCTCGAATGAGTTTAGAAGAGTAGAAGAATCTTTAGGACCTAAAGGGCAAAAAAAAAGGCAATACACATCGCCTTCTTTTTCAAATTTAATCCCCTTTAACTCTATGAGTACATTAATGATTTGAAAATTAGTAGTTTACATCAACTTCAAGGTTAACAAAAAATGAAGTTGAGTTGAAGTTTTTACACCTTTTCCATGCCCATACTTCCTTCATCCTATACCAATGTGCCGCTTTTTTACCTGAATGGCCATTTCGAAACGATCATACCAAGTATTTGGAGGAAGATTGAGGGCGTCAGCTATGAACGAGAAAAAATCGACACGCCAGACGGTGATTTTTTGAATTTGGACTGGTCACGCGTTGGAGGAGAGCAGCTTTTAATTGTTTCCCATGGGCTGGAAGGGGACTCCCAGAGGCATTATGCCCGCGCCTTGGTCAAATTGTTTAACCAACATGGTATCGATGTATTGGTTTGGAACAATCGTTCCTGTGGGGGTGAGGTCAACCTGCAACCAGTATTGTATCACCATGGATCTAGTCATGATCTGGATACGGTGGTGCAGCATGCGCTTTCTTCAAATCAATACAGTGAATTATTCTTGGCAGGCATCAGCATGGGAGGGGCGCAAACGCTCAATTACCTGGGCAAGAAAGGAGAGGATGTTTCCCCAATCCTGAAAAAAGCGGCAGTTTACTCCACTCCAGTACACTTGCCCTCGAGTGCAGCCACTCTTCGGCGTCCAATCAATCGGTTCTACAATCAAAAGTTTCTGGGCAAATTGAAGAAGAAAATGGAGGCCAAAGGGAAGCAGTATCCAGGATTGATTGATCTGGAAAGATTACCTAGTGTACATGATTTTGATGACTTTGATACGCATTATACGGCCAAAATCCATGGTTTTGTAGATGCCGCCGATTTTTACGAGCAGGCGAGTCCTCATTCGCGCTTGAAAGATATTCGAATTTCGACATTGATCTTGAACGCCGCTAATGACCCATTATTGGGTAAAGAATGCTATCCCATAGAATTTGCCCAAGGAAGCACCCACATCTTCTTGGAAATGCCCAAGCGAGGTGGACATACGGGATTCACTATTCCAGGATCGGAGTTTAACTATGCAGAATACCGTCTTCTTGAATTTTTGACCCAAGAAGAATAGCATCCTAAAGGGTAGGATTAAATTCCTTAAATACTCGTTTAGAATCGCTTGAGCACCATTTCAGCTACCGTGCCTCCAATGGAGAGGGAACTTGTGGCGGCGGGAGAGGGTGCATTGAGAACGTTGATGGCAAACTCCGATTCGCGGATTGCAAAGTCATCCAAAAGTCCTCCAGTGCGGTCACAGGCTTGAGCACGCACACCTGCCCCTCCTTCTACGAGGTCATCTTCTTGGATTTCAGGAATCAGTTCTTGAAGTGCTTTGGTAAAGGCTGATTTGGAAAAGGAGCGATACAGCTCACCCAAACCTGTTTTCCAGTACTTGCCAGCAACTTTTTGGAAGCCAGGCCAACCCAAGGTTTCAGCCAATTCCGCAAAATTGACATCAGTTTTCTTGTATCCTTCTCGTTTGAATGCCAATACAGCATTGGGCCCTGCTTCTACGCCTCCTTTTTTCATGCGGGTAAAATGCACTCCTAGGAAAGGAAAATTGGGATCAGGAACAGGGTAGATTAAGTTATTGACTAAGTACTCTCGCTCTTTTTTGAGTTTGAAGTACTCGCCGCGGAAAGGAATAATCTTGACATCGTTGATGGATTCGTCGTTCATACGAGCCACTTTATCCGAGTACAATCCTGCACAATTGACCACCAACTTCGCTTGAAAAGTATCTTTTGATGTTTCAATATAATTGATGGAATTTTTTTGATTGATTTCCAATACTTTATGATCAAGAAAAATCCCTCCTCCTTGCTGCATGATTTTCCGTCCATAGGCAAGCGCCACTTGCAGGTAATCCACGATTCCTGTTTGAGGAACATGGATAGCTCCAATGCCGGTGCAGTAGGGTTCGTATGCTTTGAGTTCGTCTAGCGTGATTTTCCGTGTGCCGGTCAAGCCATTTTGTAAGCCCCTTTCCAAAAGTATGTCTAAGAGGGGGCGTTGGGATTCGCGGGTAGCAACGACTACTTTTCCTGTGATCTCGTAGGGGATCTTTTCCTCCTTGCAGAAGTTGACCAGTTCGTGGTAGCCTTTGATGCAGTTGATGGCCTTCAAAGAGCCAGGTTTATAGTACAAGCCAGAGTGGATTACTCCTGAATTATTGGCTGTCTGGTGCTTGGCCAATTGGCTTTCTTTCTCTAAAATGGCAATTTTTAAATCAGGACGGGCACTGATCAATTTGTACCCGGTGGCTAGTCCCACAATTCCACCACCCACTAAAACAACATCGTATAGCATTTGCGAAAAACTTTGAAACAAATATAAGTTTTGAGCGGATTGATGAAAGGTTTGTTTTTACTTTTTGAACATTTCGCATCAAAAAACGTCTTGTACTCATCCTAACGAAGGTTGGGAAGAAAAAAAACCGACTCGAAAATATCTACTAACTTTGCAGCTCTAATTCGTGGATTCGTGTACCGACTCATGCTTCGATTTTTATTTCTAGGGCTCTTTTTTCTCATTGCTTCGGGTTCTTTTGCGCAATACACGCTAAAAGGAAGGGTGATTGATGCGGAAACAGGTGATCCGATTGCTTTTGCAAGTGTATTTTTGAAGGGAAAAACCTCAGGAACCACCACCGATTTTGAAGGAAATTACTTCCTGAAGACAAGTTCTATCGGAGATAGCCTAAGCGTTAGCTATCTCGGCTATACCACCCAATCCAAGGTATTGGCGCAGAAACCTGAACAAACGCTCAATTTTCAACTCTGGCCGGTGGCATTTGAGTTGGGAACTTTTGTATTTGAAGCTGGAGAAAACCCTGCATTTGAAGTGATCAGGCAGGCAGTAGCCAAAAGAGACGAATACGACAAGCGCAAACTAGACGCTTACCAAACAAAAAATTACACCAAAATCGAGATTGACATCGATAACTTATCCGAGGAGTTTAATCAACGAAAGTCTGTACGCTCGGTAACTGCTGTATTGGATAGCATACGGCAGCTGACCAATGATGAAGGAGAAAAGATCTTGCCTGTATTTTTTTCGGAAACGGTTTCTTCTTTTTACTACCGCAACAATCCCGAATTGCGGAAGGAAGTCATAGAAAAGACCAAGGTAACAGGCGTGGGGATCACGGACGGGTCTACTACTTCACAAATTACGGGATCTGTATTTCAGGAGTATAATTTCTACAGTAATTGGCTACAAATCCTCAACAAGGACTTTATTTCCCCCATTGCAGATGGATGGAAGGCCTATTACGACTACGATTTGCTAGAAGATGTTTTGGTAGGACAGGATAGTTGCTACAAACTTCAGGTGTATCCTCGTCGTGAGCAAGATCTTGCCTTCACAGGGACGATTTGGATCAAGAAGTCAGATTATTCCCTCAAACAGGTCGATTTGACGATTCCCAAAGCAGCAAACCTGAACTTTGTGGAGCGAATCAAAATCCAACAAGAACTAGTTGCTACGACTGCAGGAGCGCTGATGCCCTCCAAAACAAGGGTCTTGCTTAAAATCGGTCAGTTGACGGATAATTCGGCGGGCCTATTGGCCAAGTTTTACACCGCTACGGATAGCATTGTGGTAAATCAAACCTTGGAAACCTCCTTTTTTGACCAGGCGGTGGTCTTGAAACCCGATTTCAATCAAGTTTCTGCAGATTATTGGAAAGATCGACGCCCAGATCCTTTGAGTGAGGAAGAATTGGCTGTCTTGCAAATGGTAGATACGCTGAAAAGGATTCCAATTATCCGTTTTTATTCGGAATCTCTTAAGTTTTTTGCTACCGGATACTTGCCAGTAAAAAAATTGGATTTAGGCCCTTGGACTGAGTTTGGGAATTACAACAATGTGGAAGGGCTTCGCTTTGGGTTTGGTATGCGAACCAACTATTCCTTCTCCAATCGCTTCCTAGTGGAAGGCTATGGGGCCTATGGGACGAAGGATCAGCGCTGGAAGTACAAGTTTGCCTCTGCCTGGATTCTCTCGAGAAGGCATTGGACTACGCTAAGTGTTCGTGCAAGTCGAGAATTAGATCAAGTGGGTTTAGAGATGGAAAACCTTGAAGGCAATTCTATTTTCTTAGCAGCAAGTCGATTTGGTACCTTGCGTCGACCTTTTGTTTCCACTAATCAGCGGATCACTTTCCAGCGGGAATTCTTCAAGGGATTCTTGGTTACTTCGAGTTTGAACAAGAGTCAATTTGATCCGCTATTTGAGTTTTATTACTTAGGAAAGGAGGGTGGGTTCCCCAAAACCAGTTTCCAGGCCACAGAAATCCGAGCAGGTATCCGATATGGTCGGGATGAGGTGATTTTGATCAACGACAACACCCGAGCCTCCCTTGGGTCGATCAAATGGCCAATATTAGAATTGAATTATGCGAAAGGAATTCCTAGCCTAGGTGCTAATTTAAACTATACCAAGTTGAATTTTTACGTTTACCATCGAATCAATTTGGGGCTATTGGGAGTTGGGCGTTACGAAATAGATGCTGGCAAAATATGGGGTGAGGTGCCTTATCCATTGTTGAAAAACCACTTGGGTAACGAAACTTTGTTTTACACCACGGCAGCATTCAATACCATGAACTTCAATGAGTTTGCTTCCGATCGCTTTGTAAGCCTTCGCTACCGCCAATCTTTTGAAGGATTTCTATTCAATTCCATTCCTTTGCTGAAGAAATTGAATTGGAGAATGGTAGGTAATGCGAACGTTTTGTTGGGATCGGTGCAGGACCAAAATCTCTTCAATTTACCACAAACCTCAGCAGATGGTAGGATTTTGGATTCTTTTGGTCGATTGGATTCCAAGATTCCCTATGTGGAGTTGGGCTATGGAATTGAAAATATCTTTCGCTTTTTCCGGGTGGATTTCTTTCACCGCATGACCTATCTGGATCAGCCCGAGGCAAGACCTTTCCACGTCAAAATTAGTGCTCAGGTAATTTTATAAGGAAGTTTTCCCCTTTCCACCTCAAATTTTTCCGTAAGGACTCTCTTTTGTGCATATTTGCAGCTTAATCCACAGCCTGTTGTATAGGCAGTAAATAAGTTACCATGAACAAACAAATTCAGATTACCCTTCCCGATGGATCGGTGAGGAACTACGATCAAGGCATTACCGGACTACAGATTGCTGCAAGTATCAGCGAGGGTTTGGCTCGGAATGTACTTGCAGCCAAAATAAATGGACAAGTTTGGGATGCCACCCGTCCCATTACTGAAGATTCAAGTTTGCAGTTGCTAACCTGGAACGATACCGAAGGCAAGAGTACCTTTTGGCACTCTTCAGCACACTTGATGGCAGAGGCTTTGGAAGCCTTGTATCCTGGAGTGAAGTTAGGCATTGGGCCTTCCATTGAAACTGGCTTTTACTACGATGTTGACTTTGGGGACCACAAGTTGGAAGGGGATGAGTTGGAGAAAATTGAAAACAAAATGCTTGAGTTGGGAAGACTCAAGTCAGACTATATCCGCAAGGAAATTTCCAAGAAAGATGCGGTAGGCTATTTCCAACAGAAGGGAGACGAATACAAGTTGGACCTGTTGGAAGGCTTGGAAGATGGTACGATTACGTTTTACGAGCAGGGCAATTTTACTGATCTCTGCCGTGGACCACACATTCCGAATACAGGATTTATCAAAGCGGTGAAGCTCACCAACATTGCAGGTGCCTATTGGAGAGGGGATGAGAAGCGCAAGATGCTTACCCGTATTTATGGGGTGACCTTCCCCAAGGCTCAGGAGTTGAAAGATTACTTAACGCTCTTGGAAGAAGCCAAAAAGCGCGACCATCGTAAATTGGGCCGTGAATTGGAATTGTTTACCTTCTCAGAAAAGGTAGGGATGGGGCTTCCATTGTGGTTGCCTAAGGGCACTTTATTGCGTGAGCGTTTGGTGGGATTCATGAAAAAAGCTCAGGATAAATCGGGCTATCAGCAGGTGACTACTCCACATATTGGACATAAAGCCCTTTACGAAACTTCAGGTCATTACGAGAAATACGGAAAAGACTCCTTTCAGCCGATTACTACGCCACATGAAGGTGAATCTTTCTTGTTGAAGCCAATGAATTGCCCGCACCACTGCGAGATTTACAAGTACAAGCCTAGATCTTACAAGGATTTGCCAATTCGCTATGCGGAGTTTGGAACGGTATATCGTTACGAGCAAAGCGGGGAGCTTCATGGATTAACCCGTGTTCGTGGCTTTACTCAGGATGACGCACATATTTTCTGCCGTCCAGATCAGGTGAAGGAGGAATTTATCAAGGTAATTGATTTGGTCTTGTATGTATTTAAGGCCTTGGGATTCACTGAATATACCGCGCAGATTTCCTTGCGTGATCCAGAAAATAAGCAGAAGTACATCGGTTCAGATGAGGCCTGGGACAAGGCTGAAGCAGCCATTATTGAAGCTTCCGCAGAAAAAGGCTTGGAAACAGTTACTGAGTTGGGTGAGGCAGCCTTTTATGGTCCAAAGCTTGACTTTATGGTCAAGGATGCTTTGGGAAGAAAGTGGCAGTTGGGAACCATTCAAGTGGATTACCAACTACCGGATCGATTCCAATTGGAGTACATCGGTTCGGACAACCAAAAACATCGCCCTGTAATGATCCACAGAGCACCATTTGGTTCTTTGGAGCGCTTTGTAGCGGTACTTATCGAGCACTGTGCAGGAGATTTCCCCTTGTGGCTCGCACCAGAGCAAATCAACATTTTACCTATCTCTGAAAAATTTATTTCCTATGCCGAAGAGCTGAAAGGAATTTTGGATGAGGCTGGAATTACAGGCACGATTGACAACCGTGACGAGAAAATCGGGCGGAAAATTCGTGACTCGGAAGTTAAAAAAGTGCCTTTCATGCTGATAGTAGGGGAGAAAGAGCAGGAAGAAGGAAAGGTTGCAGTTCGAAAACACGGCCATGGAGATCTGGGAGTATTCAGTCCAGCCGAGTTTATTAGTTATTTTCAAGGGATTATTTCTGAATCATTGGCCAAAGAATAGGCTAGAAATGGGATTCCATTTTTTGAATTCGAAATAATTCCGATATTTGCAGTCCATTTTATTTAAAACAAACGAAGCTAACTTGAATCAAAGACCGCAGCAGCCAAGAGGTAGACAGGAAGAACCTTACAAGATTAATCATAAGATTAGAGTCCGTGAGGTTCGGGTAGTGGGTGATTTTGTAGAGGGAGGTAATGCCGTACTTCTAACAGAAAAGGCCATTCAGCTCGCTGAGGAGAATGATTTAGACTTGGTCGAAATCTCCCCAAATGCGGACCCTCCGGTTTGTAAGATTATTGATTATGCGAAGTTTAAGTACGAGCAAAAGAAAAAGCAAAAGGAGATTAAGGCCAATGCTGCGAAAGTTGTTTTAAAAGAAATTCGGTTTGGACCCAATACGGATGATCACGATTTCAATTTCAAATTGAAGCATGCCGTCAGTTTCCTTAAGGAAGGAGCCAAAGTAAAAGCATACGTACACTTTGTAGGACGAAGCATTGTTTTCAAGGAGCGCGGAGAAATGTT
>JACCEE010537596.1_pt1 | contig 16983 bp, 14 predicted proteins | sample 7449931 | NCBI WGS metagenome assembly JACCEE01 (sample SAMN15323457, study PRJNA562643) | freshwater metagenome | isolation source: river surface water | place: USA:Blue River Watershed | collected 2017-08-19 | reverse complement strand
CCTTCTTTACCAGCGGTTAAGATTGATAATTTAAAAGCAATAGGTGTTAAGCCAAGTGCGGGTGTTGGTTCTGAATCTAGTGCTTCTATAATGTTGGCAGAAGAACTAAAATCAATGTTTGAGCGTCAGACTAGCGAATTTAAAACTGAGTTAACTGATGTTTCTACAAGAGTTGGTGCTATTGAATCTGCTGTAACTGAGCAAAAAGACATCAACAAAAAAGTTGAAGAAAGACTTGTTAAGTTAGAAAATGGTGCAGTAGTTCCTGCTGGGAAATCAAAATTAGAAGCAATTAAAATAAAGAGTGCTAAACAAGCTGAAGAATCTGCTTCTAAAGAAGAGGAAGAAAAACCTGTTGTAAAGCAAAAATATAGCAAGAAAAAAGAGGTTGCAGTTGCTAAAAAAGTAAAGCCTACAACTACCAAAAAAGAGGTTAAGCCAACTTCTGTAAAAGAAGAAGCAAAAGAAACTAAGGATGATTCTTTGTTAATTGATAAATCTGAGCCATCTGCTCCAGTTTCTGTAAAGAAAAGCAAGGAAAAAGAAGTTGTTAAGGTAAATATGCCTAAAATTGAAGTGCATTCAATTTATGGGGGAAGAGCTTGGGTTAAAAATGCTGATGGTTCTTTAGCGACATACGAAGTTGGTGATACTTTACCTACTGGTGAAAAAATCAAAAAAGTAAATGATGATGCTTTTGAAATAGTTACAGATAAAAGAACGATTTCAAAATAAAAACCAAAATTTAAAAGTCCTTCGGGACTTTTTTTTATACTTGATTTTTAATTTATTTTAAATATCATTATTGTAATAAGAAGAAATAATATGCTCAATAAAAATAAATTTAATATATTAATAGCCTTACTAGTGGTTACTTTAATGCCAAAAGATGCTTTTGCACAAAAGTTAACTTTAGATGGTGTATTTTCTAATTTTCAAGGTTCATCAATTGCTTTAGCTAATTTAGTTCAACTATCAACTTATGCGATGGGTATATTTTTTGTTTTATCTTCTATATTTAAATTTGCCCAATTAGGCAGTAATCCACAAATGTCGCCTAAGGTTCCATTAACTATGTTTGTAGTGGGTATTTGTTTATTTGCACTTCCTAGTGCTTTAGTTGTTGTTCAAGAAACAATGGCGATGGGTGGTGGTGGTCCAGGTGATATGTTGGTTTCTACAAGTGCAACACTAGGTCAAATGACGAAAAAGGGAATAGAGGGTCTACTTTGGTTTATTAGATTAATTGGATATATAGCATTTGTCAGGGGTTGGTTATTATTAAATCAAGCTGGTCAAGGAAAAGATGGTGCCTTAGGTAGAGGATTAACTCATATATTTGGTGGTGTTGCCGCTATAAATGCAAAACTAACCGCAGAGATATTGGCAAACAGTATAGGAATGCCTTTAGCTTTTTAAAAAAATAAAGTGTTGACTTTTTTGATTTTATTATTAGTATTTATTTATCCAAGATTATAAGGGAGACAAACATGAAAAAAAATCTAAAATACTTATCCTTAGCTGTGGGAGCAGCTGGACTAACTTTATTGTCAGTAGAGCCTGCAATGGCTCAAGGCTTAAACAATGTGACTAATGTTGTTAAAAGCCAAATGCCTGGTGTAGCTGAAGTTTTATCAGCAGTTGCTTATGTGGCTGGTGTAGGCTTTGGTATTAAGGCGATTTTGAAATTAAAAGAACATAATGAAAGTAAGGGACAAGTTCCATTATCACAACCTATTACATTAGGTATTGTTGCTGGACTATTGTTAGCATTACCAACATTCTTACAGACAGCAAAACAAGGTGTTTTTGGTGCTGGTTCTAAAGGTACTACTCTAGAGGGTGGAAACATTAGAAGTATTGATAACTGATTGTTATAAAAATAAAAAGCCTATCTTAACGGTAGGCTTTTTTTATAAGGAAAACATATGAAAAAGAAATTATTATTACTGCTATCTTTATTTCCAATATTGACTTTAGCTGCTACTGATAAAACAGTTGCTTCAATAGCAAATTCAGTTGCTGGAAACTTACCTGGACTTGAAGATGTAATGGTGTCTATGTCATATATTTTTGGTATTGTTCTGGGCATTAAAGGAATTCTTAAGCTAAAAGAACATAACGAGTCTAAAGGGCAAGTTAAATTAGGTGTTCCTATTGTTTTGATAGTAGCAGCAGCTTTATTTTTAGCATTGCCATCAACCATAGAGACTGGTAAGAAAACATTAGGATTTACTGGTGCTACACGTGATATACGATCAGGTGGTGGTTCTAGCGGTGGTAGTTCTTATTAATTTTTTAATTCTAATAAAAAAGTCAAACAATAGGGTTTGACTTTTTTTGTATTAAGTTTATATCTTATAGGATAATAATTTAGGATTTCATATGGAATTTCAAAGAGAACTTGTTTTGAGTGCTAATAGAAAAAGTTGGAAAATGTCTTCAACTCACGGCACAGAATTTGATAAAGAATTTAAGGATTCCAAAGGAAATCCTGGGAAAAATAATAAGGTTTGGACTGATGTTTGGAAGAGAGATAATTATAAATGTTATTATTGCGGGTTCATTTCAAATAGACATCAAGAAATACATCATCTAGACGATGATCACACTAATAATTCATCAGATAATTTAGTTACTGTGTGTCCACTGTGCCATCAAAATTTTCATTTAGATACAGCATCAACAACAAATGGTGGAAAAATAATTTGGCTACCAGAGTTTTCACAACAAGAGTTAAATTATCTTTCTAGAGCCATATTTATTGCTATAGAAGAAAATGAAAATAAGGGTGAAAATGATGAAATGAATAATTTTATAAGAGTGGCTAGAATGCTAGAAAATTTCTTATCGGAAAGAGCTTTGATTGTAGAGCAACACATTCAAAATGGTGCTTCAGATCCCGCAATTTTTGCTAATGCTCTAATTAATCTAAAAGAAGAACAATACTCTCGTAGAGAAATTTTTTTAAAACCATTTAAGTTATTAAATCTAAGATCTAGATTTCCAATTCAGACTAAATATTGGAAAAACAATACATTTAAAGATTTACCGTTAGAGACTTGGGAAAAATTAATTATTAAGTAAATGGAAAACAAAAATCTTAACAAATTATTTGATGACACTGCTAATGTAAAATTTGGCTGTGTGATGTTTGACTTGCAAAACTTAGAAGATGGCAAGGCTGTTCCTATGCCAGGAAGTGGGTGGGCATCTGTAGAAGGTGGTCCAGCTTTTAGAATTAAAGGAACAGGAGATCTTTCTAATTCTGTTAAATGGATAACTAATTTATCTCAACAAACTTTATGGAAAACTGGAGCAGTAAAACAACCAAAATTAAAACACTCTAGTTACCTAAGAACAGATGTAGGTCAAATAATGAAAGAGTTGGGGCTATACCCACCTAAAACTCCAATAGCAAACATATGTGAAACATTGTCTATGTTATTTAATAAAATAATGAAACTTGCAATAGAGTTTTATAATTTAAAAAGTTTTAATCAAAAAGAATTATATTCAGAAATAAAATTAGAAATATTGGGGGATGATAGAAATGTTTCTATACATGTAGATGAAGCGTTATCAAGAGCTTATCAAGATTTAGTAATATGTGAAAAATCTCTATCAAACGATAAGTCTATTTTTATAACATTAAAAAAACCTAGATATTTTCATGCTAAATCAATTATTGAGACATCAATACCATTTTGGAATGGGGACTGGAAGTTTATTTCTTCAGAAGATTTACCAATAGGTGAAGAAAACAAAATAAATTATTTAATGGGATTAGATAGGCCATTTTTGGCAAAAATAACTATTAATAAGTTTAATATTTCTGATGACTTAAATGTTGACTTAAGTAAATTGCTTAATTTGGGTGAAGCAATGGGTGAGGGAGGTAAAACCAAAGAAAGAAATTGGGTTTGTCAGCCTGAGTTATTATATTTAAGTAGATTTGCTGATTTAACAATAGAAGCTATTTTTGTGGCTGATGGATTTCAAAAATTAAATGAAAATATAAAGCTTCCATATTTAGGTGAACTTTCTGATTTCTCTTACAGTTTAGGTATTTTGGCAGAAAATTTTTGGATTGGATTGGCAAATAGGTCTATTAATCCACAAACTAGGAGCAAAACATTGGTTTCTCCACGTGCTTGTTGGTTAAAGGCCGCTGATAGGTTTATGACTATGACATCTGCTATGATGTTAGCGTCTGCTGGATTTGAAATAGCTTCTTATGGCTATGGTGGGGTAACTGTAAGTGTAGAAGAAGATAAAATAGAAAAATTAATAGAATTGGCTCCACATGCTGGATTATTGGTTCCAATGAACTTAATTAAAAATTAACTTGTTTTATTTCTTAATTCTTTTGCTCTGGCGACTGAAAATTTTACTTGTTTATTAAATAAATTTTGCCAAGTTTGTTTTTCATTATTGCTAAACTTAATGTTTTCAATTTCATTTAGTTTGTATGCGGCATCTTTAAATTTTGATAAAGAAGTTGTATTGCCATCTCCTAGAATGAGAGAGTCAACCTCTAAAATAGGGTTTTTAATATTTGAAGTACGGATAAAAAAATCAATTTTAGCCAAATCTTCAACTTCCATTATATTGTTATTGTTATTGTTTTCCATAATGTACTTCTAATAAAAAAAATAATTTAATCAATACTAAATATTTGACAAAGGTGGGTTTTATTTTTATTTATTATAAAAACGAAAAGGTATTTTTTTATGTTAAATGGATTAGTAAATGGATTAGATTCCTTTTTTATGTGGCTAAGTGGAGCATTGAAACAAAATCTTGCTGATTATTCAGAGCTGGAAACTGCTCAAAATGAGTATTCTTTAGTGGCAAAAGATGGTTCATTACTTTCAATTATTAGAATAGATGGTTATAAGTCACTAATTAATACTGAAGCATTTTATAATAAAATATCTGAGCCTTTCGCTAGTGGTGTTGACCCATTTATGTCTAAATCTGGGCATGCTATACAAGTGTGGTTCAGTATTGATCCTGAAAAAAGTGAAGAAATTGTTAGGCAAGCATTAAACCCATCTTACGAAACTGCTAAAAGATTAAATTTGGATATTGAAGAAATTCTTGATGAAAGAGTTAAACATTTATCTAAAAGGGCTAATTTTGAAGAGACTTTTTTAGTATTGTGGACTAAGCCTACTACATTAGTAAAACAAGATATCGTTAATGAAGCAAAAGAAAAAAAGAAGCAAAGATTACAGCAAAGAGCACCTCAAGGAAATGCAGGAGATCCTTTCGCTGCCAATGGAATGATAGAAAATTCTCATTTATCTTTCGTAGATAATATTGAGCAAATGTTATATGGTATGGGTATAGCATGTGAGAAATTAAGTGTAAGAACAGCAGCTAGACACATAAGACAATCAATAGATGATGAATTCACTAATAATGATTGGGAGCCTTTCTTGCCTGGAGATAAAATTGCTCCAAATATTCGTAGGGAAATGCCTAAAGCTGAAGAATGGGATGTTGTTTGGCCAAAATTAAGTTGGCAAGTTTGCCCTAGAGATGCTGTAATTAAAGGTGATAACTTAGTTCAAATTGGAAATAAAATTTATGCTCCAGCATATGTTGATTTATTGCCAAAAGAGATTCAACCTTTTGCTGCTTTATTCGGTAGCTTGGGTGGTAAGTTTCCTTGGAGAGTTTCTTTCTTGCTAGAAGGAGATGGATTATCTGCTGTCTCTTCAAGAGCTACTTTTGCTTCAATTTTAGGATTTGTTTCAGGTAATAATAGATTATTAAATAGTGGTGTAAAAGTTTTAAGAGAATTGAGTGACAATTATAATCAAACAATTATAAAAATTAGAATATCATTTTGCACTTGGGGTAGAAAAGGGACTGAATCAACAGTAGAAAGTAATCTTTCTAATTTATCTAGAGCAGTTCAAAGTTGGGGTTCTTGCCTTGTTTCTGAAGTGACTGGCGATCCTTTGGCTGGTGTTATTTCTAGTGCTTTAGGTGTTACTTCTGGAAGTGTAGCAACAACATCAGCTGCCCCTTTAGGTGCTATATCGTTCATGTTGCCATTATCTAGACCTTCTTCAGCTTGGAGAACTGGTGCCGTATTATTGGTTTCTCCAGATGCTAAACTAATGCCTTATCAGCCTGGTTCTTCTCAGCAAACAACTTGGATTCAGTTAATTTTTGCTAAACCTGGTTCAGGTAAATCTGTATTAATGAATATAACAAATCTTGCTTTATGTTTGGCTCCTGGTATACCAAGATTGCCTAGAATTGGAATTGTTGATATTGGCCCATCTTCAAGTGGTCTTATCTCTCTTCTTAAGGAAGCGCTTCCTTCCGATAAGAGACATTTAGTTCAATATTATAGAATGAGAATGACAGAAGAATTTTGTGTAAATCCTTTTGATACTCAATTAGGGTGTAGATATCCAACCGCTGAAGAAGTAGCATTTTTGAATAATTTCTTGCTTCTTTTAGTTACTGATCCAAATAAGGAAAAACCAGAAGAAGGCATGTCTGGTTTAGTTCAAGCAGTAGTTCAAGATATGTATAATAAGACTTCTGAAAAAGGTATGCCTAAGAGATATGACAGGGGTGTAGATAGACATGTGGATGAGGCATTGGAAAAGGTTGGTGCTGTAGTTGACTATAGAACTAGTTGGTGGGAAATCGTAGATATACTATTTAAAAATGGGTTAGTTCACGAATCAATGCTAGCTCAAAGACATGCTGTTCCCTTGTTGGCAGATGCCGCTGGTTCTGCACAAGATGATAAAATTAGAGACATTTATGGTAAAGTTGTAGTAAGCACTGGAGAAACATTAATTCAATATTTCAATAGATCTATAACAGATGCTTTAAATCAATATAAAATTTTAGGAAGACCTACAGTTTTTGATATTGGTGAAGCAAGAGTTGTCTCCTTAGATTTGGACGAAGTTGCTAAATCTGGTGGTGTTCAAGCTCAAAGACAAACTGCTGTAATGTATATGTTAGCAAGATATATTTTAGGTAAAGATTTCAAAATAGGTATTGAGACAGTTAATGAAATGCCATATCCTTCACATATGGTAATTCCTGAAGGTGTACCTTTTCAAGAATATAAAGCTTATCATAAGAAAAAAATTGAAGATACTAAAGAAGATTTTAAGAGATTATGTTTTGACGAATTCCATAGAACATCAAGTTCTGCTATGGTAAGAGAACAAATTATAGTTGATATGCGTGAAGGAAGAAAGTGGAACCTTGATGTAACATTGGCATCTCAATCATTAGAAGACTTTGATGAAACAATGAAGTCCTTTGCTACTGGTGTTTTTATTATGGATGGTGGTAACGAAAAAGACATAAATAACTTAGTTGATACTTTTGGTATGGATGATCCAGCAGAAAGATTTTATTTATCAAAAGGTAAGGTTCATGGTCCAAGAGGTGGAAAACCTGGTGTTTTTATGGCTAAATTCATTACTAATACTGGAAAGTATACTCAGCTATTAAGTGCTCATATTGGGGCTATAGAAATGTGGGCATTATCAACAACTGCTGAAGATGCTGCTATTAGATCAAGATTGTATGAAAAAATTGGACCATCAAAAGCTAGGAAGATACTTGCGACCTATATGCCCGAAGGTGCCAAAAAATTAGTAGAGCAACGTAAGGAGAATATGAAAAACTCTGGTGTCTACACAGATGATGATTCTAATATTTATACACAAATTGTAGATGAATTATTAAAAAGAGCTGGACATTAATTATTTGGGGTTAATTTAGGAATATTTTTTAAATTAACCTTATTTGTTTCTTTGTTTGTTTTGTTGATTTTCTTTTTGTATAGCCCATACATTATGGCATTACCTATTAAATATTTGTCTTTTTCACTCATTTTATATTTATCACAATAATATTCCCAATTTTCAAGAATGTTAAAAGTATTGAGAATTTTATTTTCTACTTCTTCATAAGAAAGCCTATACTTGTTCGCAAATAATTCTATAATGTTGGGATTAGCTAAAAATACTTCTGTTGAATCTACATCAATTGGAGAATAAATGTGTGGAGTTGTTAAAGAAGAAAAATTAATATCATAAAAAGGAGAAAGTTGCCATTTGTCTTCTTTATTTAATATTAATCTAAAATTCTTCAGATGATTATCAGTATTATTAATGCCGATATCTAAAATTGTTTTTGTGACAAAATTTAAAGTATCCTCATTAGAAAAGTCTGAGTAATTGTTTATTAAATTGTGTATCACTGAGGCATTTTTATCTTTGATTTTTTCTTCAGGAATTAGAGAATATAAAGATAAGCTATGAAATTTTTTTATCCCATCAGTATCAAATCTTTTAGATAAAAAAACATTTTCACCAGAAGGTAATTGAATAACTTTACTTTCAGCACAAGTAAGTCCTAAATCTCTAGCCATATCTAGTGCTATTTGTTCTGCCAATGCAAAATCAAATGGATCGTTTGGTAAATTAAACTTGGCGATCCAATATTCTCCATTATCATCTTCAAACATACATTTAGGACGAACACCCCCATAACTACTTAATGGGTTAATGGCTTTTATGTGAGTAATTTTTTCAATTCTTCTCATATAAAAATCAATACTCTCATCTCTTACTTGTTCAAGCCAATCTAAACCTACTATGTTCTCTTCTTTATTTTGTTCATTGATATATGCATTTATTCCTCCAACTACTCTAGATTCTAAAAAATATAGTTTTTCAGCATTATTAAAATATTCATATTCTGGATATTTTTTACATAAAACTAAATGTCCCCAATCATCATCGCTAGGAATAAGTTCCCAAAAAGTTTTATCTAACATTTTTGAGTTAATATTATTATTTACTTCAAAATAGTTCCCATTTTTATAATTTAAAGTGGATGGGTTAATAGAGGGTAGTTGATGTTCTATATATTCATTGTTATATAAAAAACCTGATTTATCTTGTGTTTTATTAAAGATGATTTTTCCGACATTAATAAATTTATTTTGATTGTTAAGGTAAATGTCTATGTTTATAGTTTTATTTTTTTCCATAATATTAATCTTTTATTAAGTATCTTATTTAAAATAATAAAATCAATATTGATTATTTTAAAAATTATTAATACATTATTTCTTTTGACCTAATTATGAAAAAAGAATTTATATTATTACCCTCAATTTTATTGGCTTTTATAGCGACTATTTCTTGGTTTTCACTTAAGCAAGACTATGACATTGTGTATAAGAAAGATATTTTTATACAAACATCATATGAAAATAATTGTAAGAAGAAAGAAACGGAACATAATTTAAATGCTGTTCACTTAAGTTATGATAAAGAAAAAATAACAGAAAAGCATGTTGATATATTCTTCAGCGAAGAAAAAGTTGGGTCTTTTTTTATAGATCCATTAAAAAACATAGTGTACTATCCTAATATTTTTCAAAAAAATATGCATTTAGAAACATTATTTGATATTGATAGCCAACGTAAAATATTCTTATATCTTGAACAATATCCTTTAATTAAAAATAATTTAGACAAAAAACAATTAAATTTAAGTTTCAGATTTAAACATAAAAATGAATCAACTGAATATAGCGATATTGTGCATTACACTATTAATACGGAAAAATATTTAAAGGATAAAAATTTCAATAAAATTTACTTTAATGTTGAAGAGTATAAAAATAAAATAGCTGTTAAAACTAACAGTAATAATAATTCTCCATATGAGGTTATGGTTCAATTTAAAAAACAAAACACCTTTTACAATGAAAGACATTTTGACTGTAGGAAGAATACATGTCAAAACTTACCAGATTTTTTTGATATTGATAACAATGATTTGTATATGGGGGTGTTGGTTTTTGATAGAAGTCAAAAAGAATACACATACGAGTATAAAAAAGAGTTTTTCGTGGATAAAAAAAGCAAAATATGCTACGAAAAGAATGCCAAGAATCAGTCTGAATAAGTTGATTTAAATATTTGATTTTATTTGCTTTTAATGGTATAATAAGAATTATTTGGAATAATTCTTATGGCTTTCACATTCAAAAATGTCGCACAAAAAACTATCTACAATCCGAAAAAGGAAGATAAACTAGATCTACAAAAAATAAAATGTGTAGTATCTAGATTTATATATACAGATGAAGATTCTGGTTTCTTTGTCTTTTTGGCAAATTTATCAGAAGGGGAACCTAATGTAAATGCTAAAATAGACGGTAAAACATTTGCTAGTAGAAAATTTACAGTGGTTGGAAATTCTTTAATTATGGTTCAATCTGTTGTTGAAGGACAAGAGGTTGAAGTTTGGGGAATTTTTGAAAAAGGTAAATATGAAGATTCAGTTCAGTTTACAGCAAATGCTATTCAAGAATGCATTCCAACAAAGCCTAAAGCAATAGAAATATTTTTGGGGTCTGGAAAAATCTATGGAATAGGTCCCAAAACAGCAAAAAGAATTGTAAATACATTCGGGTCAGAAACTATTTCCATATTAGATAAAGAAATAGAAAGACTTTTAGATATAGAAGGTGTTAGTTTGAAAAAGCTAGAAACAATTAAATCTTCTTGGGCAGAATGGAGAGGGGTCTATGAAATTGTTGCAACCATGAGAATGTATGGTGTAGGAGATGTGGCTGGTGTTAAGATATTCAATCACTTTAAAGAAAAGTCTATACATATTATTAAAAATGACCCATATGCTTTAACTGAAGTTCCAAATATTGGATTTAAAACGGCTGATAGAATTGCTCAATCTATAGGCATTTCTCCATTAGACGAAAAAAGAGTAGAAAAGTGTATTTTATACTCATTAGAAGAGATATCTGAAAAAGGTCATACAGCTTTTGGAAAAAAAGATTTAATTGTAAAAGTAAATGAAACTTTAATGATTGAAGAAAATTTAATTAAAAATAAAATTGAAGAATTAATTGAAAAAGATCTTTTAATACCTAAGGCAATTAAAATCAAAGTATTTCCAGATAAATATAAAGATACTTTCAATATTATTGAAGAAGATGGTGTTGCCCATAAAAAAATACATAATACAGAAGCAAAAATAGCAAAAGAGTTAAAAAGAATTTTTGATTTTCCTCTTGCTGAAAACGAACAAGAAACAAGAGAAAAAATTCATTATTTTTTAACAAAAAATCCAAATGAATTAGATGATTCTCAATTGAATGCTGCTGAAATACTATTACGAAATAAAGTTGGTGTTTTAACTGGTGGTCCAGGAACGGGAAAAACTCACACAATAAAAAGTTTATTGGAATATTTTGAAACATCTGGTCAAAATGCTGTTATTGTTGAAGCTGAAAATCAAAACCAAACTAAAACAGTATTGAGTGCTCCAACTGGTAGAGCAGCTAAAAGAATTGAAGAATCTACTGGTAGAAAAGGTTCTACTATGCACAGACTGCTTGGGTTTAAAGAGGGTCAGTTTGTTCATAATGAAAAAAATAAATTAAAAGGTGATGTTTTTATTGTTGACGAATCTTCAATGATAGATATTTGGCTTGCTAGTGCCTTCTTAAAGGCTATACCTTCAGAAGCAAGAGTGATATTTGTAGGTGATGTGGATCAGCTGCCATCTGTTGGTGCGGGTAATGTATTGAAAGACATTATAGATTCAGAATATATTCCCGTAGGTAGATTGTCAGTGCCTCATAGACAAGCATTAAATAGTAATATTATTGTGGCTTCACACTCAATAATTAATAAAAAAGTTCCTGACCTACATGATATAAATTCAGAGTCAGACTTTGTGTTTGTAGAAAAAGAAGGAAATTCAGATATTCATGACGAAATTGCGAATATAATAAAAAACTTAATTAATAAAGGAGTTAAACATGAAGAAATTCAAATTTTGACTCCTAAGAAAGAAACTGAGGTTGGCACTCATAACTTAAATACATCTTTAAGAGAAATCTTAAATCCACATTTTGCTAGCGATAAAACAAGCAAGGTTAGATTCACAAAAGGTGATAGGGTTATGCAGTATAAAAACAATAGAGATTTGGATATCTTTAATGGAGATGTTGGATTGATACATTCTGTTGATGAAGAAAATGGAATTATTAATGTTTCTTTTGAAGATAGGATGTTATCTTTAAGTGGTTCTGAAATATCAGATTTAAATCTATCTTATGCTATAACTATTCATAAAAGCCAAGGTTCAGATTATCCGTATGTAATTGTTCCAATGTCTAAAAGCCATACTTTCATGTGGGATGCTAATCTTTTGTATACTGCGGTAACAAGAGGAAAGAAAAGGGTAATTTTAGTTGGAGAAAAGAAAACATTGTTTTTCTCTGTGGCTCATTTTAAACAAAACGATAGAATCACAGGATTAAAAGATCAAATAATAGAAAACTTTTCAGCGCAAAGTAAACCAAAATTAAGCTTATTTTAATTATTGGTTGCTAACATCTCTTTTGCTTCTTCTATCATTAATTTAGATGTTTCTTCAGTTTCTACTATAATTCCAATGTCGTGTAAAAACTCACTTTCCAACAGCATTCTTTCTTCATGATTATTAACTTTAACAATAATTTTAACGGAATCGTTTAGAGTTCTTATCGCAGAACAAATATTTAATAGTTTTCTAGAATTTCCAATAGAAATAAAAACACTTCTTGCTTTTTTCATATTAACTGACTCTAATATATTCGTTTGAGTGGCATTTCCCAAAATAATACTTTCATTGTTTTTGAGTGCTAATTCGTATTTGGCTTGATTTCCTTCTATAACTAAATAATTCATGTTGATTAATTTTAATTCTTTAGCTAAATAACTTCCAAGTCTACCATAGCCAATAAGAACAACATGGTCTTCTAATTGAAGCATTTTTTCTTTTGGTATTTGTTTTTCTTTTTTCAATATAGAATAAACAATGAAATCTAAAATATTTTTTAAATTATTTACAATAAAAGGAGTTATAACTAAAGATAAAATTACTGTAGCATTTAAAATTTGAGAAGTATTAGCATCTAATAAATTTTTGTTTTTAGCTAAATCAATAATAACTAAAGAAAACTCTCCTAATCCTAATAGTGCCAATCCTGTTTTAATAATGTGCTTATATTTTTGATGCCAAAGTATTGCTGATATAATTAAAAATTTAACTAACATAATAATGGGTAGTACAACCATAATAGTGCTAAAGTTGTTCCATATAGATACAAAATCTAATTTCATTCCTACTGTAATAAAAAACAATCCTAATAATAGTTCTCTAAAAGGTATAAGGTCAGCCTCAACTTGATGTTTATATCTAGTTTCAGCAATTAAAAGTCCCGCTATAAAAGCCCCAAGTGAGTAAGAGAAACCTAAATAATAAGCTATATATGAAGCTCCAAGTAAAATTAGAAATATGAAACCAAGAAAAATTTCTTGTGATTGGCTACTGAAAGCTTCATCAAAAAGTGGGGTTAATAAGTATTTACTAATTAGCCACATTATTCCTAAAAGAAAAATGGCACTAAATGCTGTCTGACTTAATAAGGAACCAAGACTAGCATTCTCTTCTGGGGCAAAAATATTAATCATCAATAAGATGGGAATAACTGCTAAATCTTGAAAGATTAAAATACCAACAGTATTTTTCCCATATATAGTATTGGTTTCTCCATTTTCATTAAACAATTTTAGAACTATGGCAGTGGACGCAAGAGAGACAATAGTGCCTATAATAATAGAAGATTTAATTCCATGATTTAAAAAATTATGACAAATAAAAGCTACAATGGCAGTGGTTAAAAATACTTGTAAATTACCATATATAAAAACTTCCTTCTTCATATGGTTTAAATGAGAAAGAGAAAATTCAAGTCCTATTGTAAACATTAAAAAAACAACCCCGAACTCTGCTATGTGTTCAATTTCTTCGGTTTTTAATTCGTATTGAAAATTTAGACCATAGGAAATAATAATCCCTGTCATTATGTATCCTATAATCGTTGGCAAATACATTTTTTTTAATCCAAGATTTAAAACAGTTGCCATAAGTAATGTGATAACAATAATCTCAAGCATTATTTATTTTTACCTCCAGTTTGAACATCTATAGCACCTTTAGCAATTGATTTAAAATCACCAATTTTAGTTTGACGTACTTTAGAAACTTCATCTGTTATTGGCAGTATTCCCAATTCCTCATTGCCAGCTGTTTTTCTGCCATAATGAATAGTTGCTGTCACATCAACAGCATGTCCCATCATTGCTGCCACTTCAAAAGTACTAAAACCACTAGATTTAGCATTAGCAGAAAATTGATGTCTAGTAGAATAAAGGGTGATATGTTTCTTTCTTTTAGGCCAACATTTTCTACACGCTTTATAAAGAGCAATGGCACAACCATTATAAAAATATTCATATTCATCCATACCAATAAATGTTCTAACATTATTTAAATGTTTTTTTATTGATTCTAAATCCTCAGCGGATAGTTTTTTTAACAGTAAAGTTCTTTCTTCTCCATGACTTCTGCCGTTGGTGTGTTTCGCATTTTTTATTTTTAAAGCAGGCTCGCCTTCATGGTTGGTCAATAAAGTATTTCTCCACTCAACGGGTCTTAACCCTGTAATAATAGAGGCTCGCAACCAAACACGTAACTGCTCATGCCATTTTTTATTTTTTTCTTTTAAAAAAGTATCTAACTTTTCCCAATCTTCAAAAGAAATCTTCTTTAATTTTAGACTACTTGTTTTATTAGTAGAAGTAAGAGCACCTTCTGAAGTTATTTCTTTAAGGTATTCTAATGCTTCACTTGATGCTTGATAGTCAGCATGTCTTTCTAAATAAAAAACAACAGCACTTTTATATTGACGCCAAGTTGTTCTTGCTATATTTGGTTTTTGTTCTACTAGCCAAACAACAAACTGCCTAACATCTAATTCTTCATTAGTTGTTAATCCTAACGCTTTTTTTGCTCTTTTCAATAATTGTTGAGATCTTAAAAGATAATCTTCTTTAGTCTTTTCTGTTCTATCAATTAATTGAAAACCTTCAAGTGCTTCTTTAATTAAATTTTCCATTTTTATGTTTCCATTATAGGATATAAAGTAAAATATTTTTTTAATCAATAGTTATTTTAAAAATTGAATAAGTTTTATTAGTTTGTTGACAAAGCATTTAATTTTTCTTAAACAAGATATGTAAATTATTGGGTTCACAAAAGGAATAACTATGAAAAAAATAACAACATTAGCCTGTGCTGTATCTTTATTATCCTTAATTGGTTGTTCTCAAATGCCAACTCAAATAGAGGGCGGAAGTAAAAATCAAATAGATAAAGAACCACTCATCGTTGGATTACCTTTTTCAGAAAGAGTAGCTACAACTTCTAAAAATATAGACAATCAATTAGATTTGTTACAGAAAGTAAAATCTCAAGAACATGTTGGTGCTTTTGAAATGGTTAAACATACTAATGATTTAGATGCTAGGTTGGATTCAGATAAAACCATACCTAAAGCATATAAAGATGTAGTGGCAAAACAGCAAGCAGAAATTGCTAATAATGAAACAAAAGAAGTTTCTAAATCAGATAATATAGAAGAAATAAAAGATGTAGCAGAAAATTTAATGAATAGAAAGTTAAAAGCTTTAGATTGGGAAAATAATTCATTTAAAGAGCTAGTTAAAATGTTTGCTCAAGCTTTAGGTTATGAATTTATTGATAATAAAAACATAAAAGATTTTAATATCACACTAAAAGCTTCAAATATAACAATAGCTAATGCTTTACAAGAGTTAAAAAAGAAGTCTGAAAAAGTAAATATTGTGGTTGCTGAAAAAACAAAAACAATCACAATTACTAATAAATAAAATAATTTGGAGATGTCATGAATAAATTTGGAAAAAAAACAATAATTGCTTCTCTGTTTATGTTTGGTATTAACGGTGCCGTATTAGCACAAATAATTCAAGCAGAGCAAGAAATAACAGCAGAATCATATCAAGGTTTAAAATATCCCAGACCAAATGTGAACAATAAAAATGCTGCTGTTCAAAACATGGAAGACTTGTTGAGCAATAAAATATCTTCATCTCAGGCAAAAAATGCTGATAATGTTTCTGAAATGAGAGCAACAGCTTTAAGAGAAGTTGCTAGTTCTTTAGGGGCTTCTAGTGGGTTGGCACATAGAATGAATCAAATAAAAAAAGAAATTGAAGTAAAATCTCTTGAATTAGATAAAATGTTTGATTTTAGAAGAACCACAATAGACAATGGTGTGTTAGCACCAGTTTTAACAGAAGGTTTGGGGAATTACTCACAAAATTCAGATGATGAAATAAGAATATCTGATAAGATTTATAAAATTGAAGTTCCTGCTAAATTTGTATCTGTATATCCAACTTGGAGAAGCTATTTAAAATTTTCCTACCCAACATTTGAATCACCAGATAAGGCATATTTACCACAAAACGATACAGAAAAAAGAATTTGGGATGAAGCTATTAAAGAGGGTTGGAAATTGGGTATAGACCAAGCAAATAGAATTTTTGAATCTTCATATGCTAAATTAGAAAGAGATTATTTGGGGATGATTAAGTATAAAATTCTCTTGGAAGAAGGAATCATTACTCCAACCATAGTAGCAAAACAAAACCTTGGTGTAACTGGTGGTGGTAAGGAGATGGCAATTAATGATCAAGTATTTAGAATTACTGACCACTCTTCTCTTAACCCAAATCAAAAAGATTGGAAAGTTGAGTATCCTGTTACCAATCAAACAAATGGAAAGTTAAAATAATCAATGTCAGATAGTGTTGTTAAGCTAAAATATCCTAAAGAACCACCTAGATTTTCAGCAAATGATATTGAACCTTTTATTGTTTGGTGTACTGAGAATGGTGCTTCAGACATAACCATACAAAATGAAGAGCAAATATTTTGCGAAGTTCATGGAAAAATGCTTCGTGTTACGGATAGACGTTTAACAAAATCAGAATTAACTGAAATAATTGG
>JACCEE010001303.1_pt1 | contig 16983 bp, 14 predicted proteins | sample 7449931 | NCBI WGS metagenome assembly JACCEE01 (sample SAMN15323457, study PRJNA562643) | freshwater metagenome | isolation source: river surface water | place: USA:Blue River Watershed | collected 2017-08-19 | reverse complement strand
GGTACAGCTCCAGGAGCAAGAGTAATGATTTCACCTCGTATTGGTTTTAACTGGGACGTATTTAACAACCAAAAGACCCAGGTACGTGGTGGTATCGGTATCTTTACCAGCCGTATTCCTTTCGTATGGCCAGGTGGTATGTACAACAACAATGGTATGATGCTCGGTGGTGTTCGTCAATACGATGTTGCCTTCAATCCTGATTGGCAGACTCAATCGCCCACATATAATCCAAATAGTACATTTGTCCCATCAGGCCAGATTGACCTCTTCTCGAAAGACTTCAAATATCCTCAGGTAATGCGTACCAGCATTGCTGCTGACCAAAAACTTCCCGGTGGCTTCATTGCAACCATTGACTTTACCTATACCAAGAATCTTAACAACATTATGTACTACAACTTTAAGTACAAAAAGGTTGGTAACTTAACCGGAAGCCCTGACGATCGTCCCATCTGGGGAAAACTTGATGCAGTAGCAAGCGGTGTTGGTAAAAACTACACCGATATCATCTATGGTTACAACAACAGTGAAGGTCACTCCATGAACGATACCGGTCAGATTCAACACAATGGCTGGCACGGTCTATCAGGATCAGTAGCTTACTCATTCGGTCAAGCTAAATCGATGAACGATGGCGCCTCTTCTCAAAACTCTTCCCAGTGGAGAGTGCCCAATGTTCGCGGTAAAAACGACCTCGATCTTGCAATCTCTGATTACGATATGGGTCATCGTGTTATTGGTAACCTCAACTATCGTATAGATTATGCTGGTCATGCAGCTACTACCATTGGTCTTGTTTACAATGGACAAAGTGGTTATCGCTATAGCTACGGTTACATTGAGGGCGGTGGAAGCAAATACTTAGGTGAAGATAACCAGGCTCTCGAACTCATTTGGATCCCTAACTCTTCATCAGAAATCAATCTCGTTGATTACACTTCAGGTTCAGGTACCAGTGCAACAACTGTTACCGCAGCTGACCAATGGGCAGCTCTTGAGAACTTCATCAACAACGATAAATATCTCAGCAAACATCGTGGTGAATATGCTGAACGTAATGGAGCTCGCACACCTTTCGAACACATCTTCGACCTACATATAGCCCAAGATTTCTATATCATGGCCGGTGGTAAACGCAATACCCTTCAATTAACCTTCGACGTATTCAACCTCGGTAACCTAATCAGTAAAGACTGGGGTCGCAGATACTATGTTAATGGATACTATGGTAACTATGGCCTGATTAAATTCGTAGGATTTGAAGCCGATGGTACCACTCCTAAATACAACTTCACTGCTCCTAAAGGTGATGTTTGGGGTATCGATGATAGCGGTATCTTAAGTTCACGTTGGCAAGCTCAGATTGGTATCCGTTATATCTTCAACTAAACGGTAATCATCTTTTAAACGCTTCATGTACTTTTTGAGGATGTCTGGAAACAGACATCCTCTTTTTTTTCCATTCATCTTCCCTTTTTCGCCATTCACCGACAAAATCGAGCTAGTGACCTCTTTTCCCTTTCCTAAAGTGACCCCGCTATTTACCTTTGCTAAAACAAAAAACTACAATAACATGAACGAATATATGAACAACATCGACGAAGGAAAAAAAAGAGAACACAACCGGCTTAAAAGATCCTTTCTGCCAGGTATCCTCCTTATTCTTGCTGGAGTATTCCTGTTTGCAGACAAATACAATCTCTTTTCTGTCGATATCAGTTATATCGTCTTCTCTTGGCCAATGCTTCTCGTTGTAATCGGACTCTTTTCTTTCTCCGGAAAAGGAATTAGCCGTACTGGTTTACTATTAGTCACCATTGGGGGCTTTTTCCTTATTCCAAGGATCTTTAATCTTTCACTGGAATTTGACAAGATGTTCTGGCCCTTGTTACTAATATCAATTGGTATTATTCTAATATTCAGCCAAAACAAAAAGAGAAAGCATAAATTACCCTTCACTAAAGACTATGTCAAAACCAACGATGATGATACCTTTGAAATCAATGCCATTCTGGGTGGAGGAGAAAGAATTGTTACTACACAACAGTTAAAAGGTGGTGCCATTACCTGTATCATGGGAGGTGCTGAAATAAGCCTAATTAACTGTACGCTCTCAACAGGGAAGAATATCATTACCATTGAAGCCATCATGGGAGGTGCTACTTTGATCATCCCAAGCGACTGGACGGTGGTTAGTAATGTTAATGCTATTCTTGGAGGAATTGGCGATAAAAGAACCCGACTTGGAATCGTTCCCAGCAATCTTCCAGAAAAAACCCTCTATTTAGAAGGAACTGCAATTATGGGAGGCATTGAGATCAAGAGCTATTAATCATGCTTCATCCAATTATAACTCAGAAGCCAATTAGATCGATAATAATTGTAATCACTCTCTTAAATCTTCTAGCAGAGTTTGCAATTTTAAGATACTCAACCGACTCGATTCATGGGCTATCCAACGATCTTTTCCTGGCTTTGATAAGAAGTACCTCATTAACGCTCCTAACTTTTCCTGTATGGTATATTATTAAGACCATACCCGGTAATAGCAATGTGCTTCGTGGAGGCCTCGTGGTTATTATCCCTTCGCTCCTTCTAATCTCAATCTATCCCCTCATCTTATATGGATCGGAAGAGTTCCTAACCGATAATCTTTTTCATCAGAATCAAAACGAGATGGTCGGATCCAGACTCTTGATACCACTTGCCATAACAGCGCGAAGCATACAAACCATTGCTACCTTCTTCTCCATGAACACCCTCTTCCTACTCTCTAACATTAAACAATTAATGCTAGTGCACCAACAACGTTCAGAAGAACGACAAAATCTTATCCGTCAAGCGGAAGTAAACAATCTTAGAGCTCAAATCAATCCCCATTTTCTTTTTAACAGCCTGAATTCTATTGCCGCACTAACAAAGATATCCCCAGAAAAAGCTCATGACATGGTTATTAGATTAAGTGAATTCATGAGATATTCCATTCGATTAAACCCTAATGAGATGATGACATTAAACCAGGAAATAAAAAACATAGAAAGTTACCTAAATATTGAAAAGACCCGATTTGGAGAACGACTAGAGGTATATACAAACCTAAACCAAGACTGCCTAGAAGCTAAACTCCCCAATATGATGCTACAGCCTATCTATGAAAATGCAATTAAACATGGAGTGTGCCAATCGGGGGATGTTGTTAGAATTTTTACCCGGGGTACTCTAGCTAATAATGAGCTTACCCTAGTAATAATGAACAACTTTGATACCGACGAAATCAACTATGATGGCACCGGTTTCGGCTTAGAGAGTCTCAAAAAACGATTGTCTCTCCAATATGGCAGAACAGATCTGCTATCGCATTACAAGATTGGAAACTTATTTACTCTTATTCTTACCATACCTCAACAACAGTAACAATGAAGTACAAAACGCTTATCATCGACGATGAAAGTCTTGCAAGAGAAATGATTGTTGCGTATTTGAAAGAGTACAATGAGATCGAGATTATTGGTCAATGCTCTAATGGTTTTGAAGCACTAAAACAGATCCAGGATCTTAAGCCCGACTTAATCTTTCTTGATATTCAAATGCCAAAATTAAACGGCTTTGAGATGCTCGAGCTTCTTGACATAAAACCCGTAATAATCTTCTCGACCGCATACGACCAATATGCACTAAAAGCATTTGAATCGAGCGCAACAGACTACCTTCTCAAGCCCATTAGCAAAGATCGTTTCGCAATGGCCGTCCACAAAGCAATGACAACACTTAACAGCTCAAGAGATGCCCATCCTTCAGAAAAAGACGAAACACTCTATCAACCCGAATCACTTAACCGAATCGTAGTCAAACACCAAGAAGGAATTCAAGTCATCCCCTCTACCGAAATAGACTTTATTGAAAGCGCCGACGACTATGTTATGATACACCATAAAGGGAAGAAGTATCTTAAAAACCGATCCATGCAATGGCTCGAAAATGCACTTCCAAAGAAACAATTCATTAGAATACATAGAACAATAATTCTTAACCTTAGCTGTTTGGCACGAATTGAACCCTATACCAAAGACAGTTGGATTGCCATTTTAAAAGACAGCAAAAGACTACCTGTCAGTAAATCGGGTTACCAGAGACTAAAACAGGTTTTAGAAGAATAAACACCTTTAAAAAATAAGCCATCTGTTCGCTTCCCCTTCGTTTGCTCTTCGCTCTTTCTCCATATAACATGACTTCAAATAAGGAAGATGTAACTTCTCGTATTAAAGAAAGGAGCTGACCTTAAAATGAGTTCAACCCTTCTTTCATTGTACACAGGATACAGATAATTAATAGCCTGTTCAGTTCTCCATCAAAATCACTCCCTTATCTCTTCCTTTTTATCCAGTAAAAATATCCATTTGAATGGAGAACCCACGGAGAGGTAATGGAGAGGTAACGGAGAGGTATCAAAAATCATGCATCAGCAACCTCTAATCAGTACAATCCGTATGATTAATTCCATTGCGCAAGACAAGTTCATTTAAAACGGAAACCAGAACACCAAACTAAAGGAAATAAAAAATGGGTAAGCTACTTACATCGCACCGCTCAACCAACTACCCTTGCTACCTTCCGGTCCTGGGGGGATTTGTCGGGAGCTGGTCGTGCAAGACTTACCCACTGCAAAATTACAAAAATCATTGAAATAAAAGCAATGTTAAAGAAAAAAAACAGAGTACGCAGGAAATCTATAAATTTGCAAATACTTAATCCCTCAAAATAAAAACAATGGAAAACCGAACCAACCTACTTTTAGCCAACGCCCTACGTTTTGGCTTAGCATTGTCTGCGATCAACTTTATTGTCTTTCTTCTTTACTACATTTTGGAGTTAGACATCATGAGTATTTCATTCGGGATCATCAGTTTTATACTAAGTCTAGCTGTATACTTTGGCATCATGATATATAGCAATAATCACCTAAAGAAGACTGTATTCGGTGGCTATTTAACGTATAGTCAAGGGTTATTCAATAGTTTTACACTTGGTGCTGTATCCTCTGTAGTAACGGCGGTCTTAATGTTTCTCTTTTACACTTTCATTGACACAGACTATCTTTACGAACAGATGGACAAGGTTGTCATAAAGATGCAAGAGAGCGGAATGATCCCCCCCGAACAGCTTGAAAAGTCAATAGCTGAGTTAGAGAAAATAACCCCATTATCAAGTGTTGCGCAAAGCATTTGGGGAAGTCTATTGATCTGCTTAATTGTAGCCCTCATTGTTTCAGCAATAACCAAGACAAAAGCAAATCCATTTGCTGATCAGCCTGAAGACAATAACACAACTCTATAACCTCTGATGGATATTTCAATCGTCATACCACTCTTTAACGAAGAAGAATCATTACCTGAATTAACAGCCTGGATTCATAGGGTTTGTAAACCTATGCAAGTGGCATATGAAATCATCTTTATAGATGACGGAAGCAGAGACCACTCATGGTCTGTGATTACCTCATTAGCGGCGTCTCATCCCGAAATAAAAGCCATTAAATTCAGGAGAAACTATGGAAAATCGGCTGCCTTAAACGAAGGTTTCCAAGCCGCATCCGGTCGTTGTGTCATCACCATGGATGCCGATCTTCAGGATAGCCCTGACGAGATCCCTGGTTTATACAAAATGATTGTTGAAGACAAATTCGATGTTGTTTCAGGATGGAAAAAGAAAAGGTATGACCCCATTACTAAAACCATACCTACCAAACTCTACAATTGGGCTACCCGAAAAATAAGTGGGATAAAGCTTCATGATTTTAACTGTGGACTCAAGGCTTATCGTCTTGACGTAGTGAAAAGCATCGAAGTGTATGGCGAGATGCACCGATACATTCCGGTTATTGCCAAATGGGCTGTCTTCATTAAAATTGGTGAAAAGGTAGTCATTCACCATAAACGGAAATATGGGGTCACGAAGTTTGGACTTGAACGGTTCATTAATGGCTTTCTCGACCTACTATCCATCAGTTTTGTTGGAAGATTCGGCAAGAAACCCATGCACTTCTTTGGCTTCTTCGGAACCCTTCTTTTTCTTGCTGGCTTTGGAATTGCCATTTACCTAGCTTATGGTAAGTTCATGCTAGCTGAGTATAAAATGACAGAGAGACCTCTGTTCTATTTTGGCTTACTCGCAATGATCCTTGGGGTTCAACTGTTTCTGGCCGGCTTTCTAGGCGAGCTAATCTCTAGATCATCTGCCGATAGAAACCAATATTTAATCGAAAAAAGAGTGGGACTCGAAGACGAGATATGAAAAACCAGCCTCATAAAGTAATTATTTTAGGCACAGCTCACCCCTTCAGGGGTGGGCTTGCTGCTTATAATGAGAGATTGGCAAAGGCCTTCTCAGACCAGGGATTAGACACCGAGATTGTCACCTTTACGACTCAATATCCCTCGTTCCTTTTCCCTGGTAAAACACAGTTTACCGATCAACCCGCACCATCCAATTATAAAATCACCCGGATGCTTAGCTCTGTTAACCCTCTTACGTGGCTAAAAACCGGGCTCTACATCAGAAAACAAAAGCCAGATCTCCTAATTACTAAATTCTGGCTCCCTTTCATGGGGCCTGCCTTTGGAACGGTTGCGGCAATCGTTGGATTTAATAGAGATACCACCCGCCTCTCCATCCTAGATAATGTCATCCCTCATGAACATAGACCCGGCGACAAACTATTTACTCGCTACTTCATTCGGTTTACCGACGCTTTTATCGCAATGTCAGACTCGGTTCTCAAAGACCTAAAGTCCTTCACCCCTAATAAACCGGCTCTCTTCAACCCCCACCCCCTATATGACCACTATGGCAAACCGGATAACAAGGTAACAGCCTGCAATAACCTCAAGCTTAATCCTAATCTAACCTATCTGCTCTTCTTCGGGTTTATCAGAGATTACAAAGGACTAGACCTTTTACTCGATGCCTTGGCTCTAATCGTCGAGAAAAGACCCAATTTAAGACTTATTGTTGCCGGTGAATTCTATAATAACGCTGATCCATATCTAAAACAGATAGAAAAACTAAACCTCAAAGATCAAGTAATACTTAGAACTGATTTTATCTCCGATGATAAAGTAGCAGACTATTTTAACGCCGCCGATGTCGTTGTTCAGCCTTACAAATCAGCAACTCAAAGTGGGGTAACCCAGATTGCCTACCACTTCGAGAAACCTATGATCGTTACCAATGTAGGAGGACTACCAGAGATAGTCCCTCACATGAAAACAGGTCTCGTTTCAGAACCGACTAGCTTGGCCATATCTTCTGCTATTAATGAGTTCTTAGATCTACCCTCTGACTTTTTTAAAAATGGGCTCATCGAAGAAAAAAAGAAATACAGCTGGGAACGTATGCTCGATTCAATAATGAGCATTATCTTGCAATTAAATAAGAGCAAGAATGGATAGCAACATAAATCAGGATAATCTTATAAAAACTTTCAAGGAGGGTGATCAAGAACCACTCAACACCTTACTCAAAGTAATGAGCCATGACTTAAGAAGCCCAATGGCCGCTATAATCACATTGACAGATATCCTGCAAACTGAATCTGATTCAATGGAGAAGGGTGAAATTGAGGAGACCCTTAAAGACTTAAATCGATTAAGTGAAAGCCTCCTTAATCTGACAGATCAACTGCTGAATTGGGCTAAAATCATGAGTAACAAAGAGCCGCTTCGGCTCTCATACGTTAACATCTCTTCAATTATAGCAGAATTAATCGCAGAAAAGCAGAGTCATATAAACCAAAAAAACCTCAAAATAGTCTTCACCCATCCTCAAAGTATTACCCTCTATTCTGATCGAACCCTCATCTCTTCCATTCTGAGAAACCTGCTTACTAATGCTATCAAATACTCATATGAAGGAGGAGAAATTCTTATCAATTTGGTTAAGAAGGATAATGAAAATGCAGAAGTCAGTTTTATAGACCATGGAACTGGTATCTCAGATAAACTACTTCAAAAAATCTATTCCAAAGAGCTATTGACCTCAACCCCGGGAACCAAGGGGGAAACAGGTAATGGACTGGGACTATTTATTAGCACTGATTTTGTAAAGATTCTTTCCGGTTCACTATTAATAAACAGTACTAAAGGAGAAGGCACTCAAACAGTCGTTACCTTCCCTATGTCAACTAATAATGCTTAGACAAAATAAGCCATGACTATATACAGAAGTAAAGCCCCCTTACGAATTGGGCTGGCTGGAGGAGGAACCGATGTTGCTCCCTATTGTGATCTCTATGGTGGAGCTATTCTCAATGCAACGATAAGCATGTATGCCTACGCATCGATTGAACCGCGAGAAGATCACCTCATAAAACTGATTTCAGCTGACCGACAAGAGGAAGTCAGTATGGCTGTTAGTGATTCACTGGAAATAAATGGATTATTAGACCTTCACAAAGGGGTCTATAATCGTTTAGTGAAACAGTATGGGTTTAAAACGAATGGGTTTACATTAACCACCTTTGTAGATGCGCCGGCAGGGTCAGGACTAGGAACGTCAAGTACCTTGATGGTGGCCATTCTTGGTGCTTTTTCAGAGATGCTCTCATTACCGCTTGGCGAATATGATATAGCCATGCTGGCCTATGAGATAGAACGTAATGATTTAAAGATGGCTGGTGGTAAACAAGACCAATATGCCGCTACTTTTGGTGGGGTCAACTTCATGGAGTTTTATGTTAACGACAAGGTTATTGTTAATCCCCTAAGAATACGGCAACGTTACCTAGATGAGCTCTCGCACAACTTATTACTTTATTATACGGAGACTTCCAGGCTTAGCAGTACAATCATTGAAGCTCAAGCTCAAAATGTAAGGCAAAAAAGTGAGAAATCAATAGAAGCCATGCACAAGCTAAAAGAGCAATCCATCATGATGAAAGAGGCACTTCTTAGAGGAGAACTTGACAAAATTGGAGATATCTTAGATTTTGGATGGAACTTTAAAAAACAGATGGCCTCTGGTATTACTAACCCATTTATTGATCAGATCTATGAAGGCGCCCGCTCTGCCGGAGCCACAGGGGGGAAAATAAGTGGTGCTGGAGGAGGCGGTTTTATGACATTCTACTGTCCCGGAAATACCCGATTTGCCGTTTCCGAAAAACTAAAATCTTTTGGAGGTGCAACAAGAAGATATGAGTTTACCACCACCGGTCTTTCGACATGGAGCCTTTAAATATGCACTTTCTTAAAAATTTAAGTATTTTTGCAAATGAAGGTGAATGAATTGCAGACATCAAATATGACCAATAAAGAGCGAATAGAGGCAGCCATTAGGCAGTCATTGGAGACGAAACAGCTAATTATTAACGATTCAGAGCTTATCGACCGTTTACACCAAGCCGCAAGAATCTGCATTGAGGCTCTACAAAATGGAGGTAAAGTTCTATTTGCAGGCAATGGCGGAAGTGCCGCCGATGCTCAGCACCTTGCAGCCGAACTTTCCGGAAGATTCTATTATGACCGTCCGCCTCTCAACTCGGAAGCCCTTCATGTTAATACCTCCTATCTTACAGCCGTTGCCAATGATTATTCCTATGATGAGATCTATGCCAGACTTATTTTAGGTATAGCCAAGCAAGGAGATGTATTAATTGGACTAAGTACGTCAGGTAACTCAAAAAATATCATCAAAGCTTTTGAGGCCGCTAAAAACATGGGGGTTACTTGTATTGCCTTTACCGGCGCCACCGGAGGTCACATGAAAGTATTATCTGATGTCCTTATCAATGTTCCCTCTCTAGATACTCCCCGAATTCAAGAGTCACACATCATGCTTGGCCATATTCTTTGTGAACTTGTCGAGGCAACTATATTCCCTAGATAATGTTTAAAGAGGCCATCATTCTAGCCGGAGGATTTGGAACGAGATTACAGTCTGTTGTTAACGATAGACCAAAAGTTCTTGCTCCTGTAAGGAGCCGGCCTTTCCTATCATGGATTCTGGATTATTTAGAAGAAGCAGGAGTTGCAAAGGTGATCTTAGCCACGGGTTATATGCATGAAGCCGTTGAAGAGACCTTTCAAAATCAATATAAAGAGATTGAAATAAACTACTCGCATGAAACGGAGCCATTAGGAACTGGTGGAGCAATAAAAAAAGCGATGGGGCTGATAGATGGGAAAAGAGCCTTAGTTTTAAACGGAGATACCCTGTTTAGAGTCAATTTAAGAAGATTCTACGACTTTGCTTTAGCTAACCAGGCACCTGCCGCGCTCGTTTTACGAGAGGTAGATGAGGTTTCTCGTTATGGGGCCATTGGCTTAGATGCAGATAACCGTATTACAACGTTTATGGAAAAAGGGAGCCTATCAGGTAAAGGTTTAATAAATGGAGGTATCTATTCTTTAAGAAAAGAGTGGTTCCTTGATAACTCTCCTTCTGATAAGTTTTCAATAGAAAAAGACCTATTTGAACACAATGCCAACAAACATACCCTGTTTGGCATGGTTTGCAAACAATATTTTATAGATATCGGAATCCCTGAGGATTATGAAAAAGCGCAAAATGATTTCATTACCTTCGAAAGATAATGGGAATTGGACGCTTTTCCTTGATAGGGATGGCGTCATCAATATCAGACTTATTGACGATTATGTTAAAACCATCGATGAGTTTGTGTTCACTGATGGTTTTAGGGAAGCCTTGGCTCAAATAACGCCTCTCTTCTCAAGAGTATTCGTTGTAACAAATCAACAAGGAGTGGGGAAAGGTCTAATGAAAACAGAGACCCTTAACCAAATTCATCATTCGATGCAAGCCCAGATAGAGGCTTATGGCGGACGAATTGACAAGGTCTATTATTGCTCCGATTTAAAAGGATCTGGAAGTTTAAGAAGAAAGCCTGAAGTAGGGATGGGATTGGAAGCTAAAAAAGATTTTCCCGAGATACAGTTTAAGACCTCTATCATGGCCGGAGACTCTCTCTCTGACATGGAGTTTGGAAAAAGACTGGGCATGACCACCGTGTTCATAGGAACATCGCCAAAAGTGGTCACCGATAATGATGCATTAATCGACCTCTCTTTTAACAGTTTTAGTGAGTTTGCGAATTATTTAAGTGATAAAACAGAACTTCCACCATCTAACCTTTAAATAATTGCTCAAAATGACCACAAATGCAAGATTAAACCAGAAAGAAATGGAAACAATTAAGCTGATTGTGGTCGACGACCACCAGATCATTCGGGATGGAATTAAAGCAATGCTTTCTGAGCATCCTCGAATATCCATTATAGGAGAGGCAGCATCTGGTAATGAATTAACCAAACTCATTGATCAAGAGATCCCCGATATTATACTGATGGATATCTCCTTACCTGGTAAATCGGGCATCGAATTAACACGTCAAATAAAGAGTTTACCTCTCACCCACAACATCCGGATCCTCTTTCTTAGCATGTTTCTTCAAGAGGAGTATATACAACAGGCAATAAAGGCTGGTGCCTCCGGCTATTTACCTAAAAATGTCACGCAACAAGAGCTGATTACCGCCATTTATTGCTTAGCTAATGGAGAAGATTATTATGCAGAAGAGGTAACCAACGTTATTTTCAAATCCTTTCTGAACAAAAATAAGTCCCCAGAAGCAGATAGCCGACAAAAAGAACTCTCTGTAAGAGAACTAGATATTCTTAGGTTAGTTGCGACAGGTTATAATAATCAACAAATCGCTGATCAGCTATTTATCAGTATCAGAACGGTTGAAACTCACAAAAACCATATCATGCAGAAACTTGAATTACATTCAACAGCAGATCTGGTCAAATATGCCATTAGACATAAACTAACAGATGTTTAACCGTAATAATTAAGAGATTATAAACCATGCAATGTGATGAATATCATATAAAAAGATTGAATATTAGGATTTTATAAATTCTAAATAATGAACTGAATAAACCGCAATTTGTTTAAAATTAACGTCAACCTCCATATAAACAGCAAAACCCATTTTTAAACAACTACAAGTATGGAAAACATCCGTTTCAAAGCCTTAGGGTACATGATGACAAGAAGACCAGGCAAAGCTGAGGCTACAACCAATCGTCCACCTTCAGAGTATTTTGGTGAGATGACGTTTAACCAGGAGGCCATGAAAAAATTCCTAACTGAGGAAGCTTATAAAGCCTTACAAGCTTCAATAGAGAAAGGACAACGCATTGATCGTCGTATTGCCGATCAAGTTGCCTCCTCTCTTAAGGCATGGGCCCTAAGTAAAGGAGCAACACATTTCACCCATTGGTTTCATCCATTAACTGGAGCAACAGCAGAGAAACATGATGCATTTTTGGATCCTATTGGGAATGGAAAAGCATTAGAGAAGTTTAAAGGTGCAGAATTAGTGCAACAGGAACCCGATGCATCCAGTTTTCCTAATGGAGGGATTAGAAACACTTTTGAAGCCAGAGGTTATACCGCATGGGATCCTACATCGCCTGCTTTCATCATGGATGGAACGCTATGTATCCCAACCATCTTTGTCTCATATACAGGAGAAGCCCTTGACTATAAGACCCCTCTATTAAGAGCATTAAGTGAGATTGACAAAGCTGCCGTTGAATTAAACCGATTCCTAGGTTTTAATGACACCCAGGTATATGCCACGCTAGGTTGGGAGCAAGAGTACTTTGTTGTCGATTCTGCACTCTTTATGGCTCGACCCGATCTAATGTTGACCGGACGTACTGTTTTTGGTCATGCTTCAGCCAAAGATCAACAGCTTTCTGACCATTACTTTGGAACTATCCCTGAAAGAGTAATGGAATTCATGAAAGATTTTGAATATGAAGCGCATCGTTTAGGCATTCCTGTTAAAACGAGACATAATGAAGTAGCTCCGAATCAATTTGAACTTGCACCGGTCTTTGAGGAAGTCAATCTTGCGGTCGACCATAACCAGCTAATGATGCACCTCCTTAAAAAAGTTGCTCGTAAACATGATCTTGCCGTCCTACTCCATGAAAAACCATTTGCACGGATAAATGGATCCGGAAAACATAATAACTGGAGTTTAGCAACCAACAGCGGAGCAAACCTTTTAGCACCGGGAAAAAGTCAACAGGAAAACATTAGATTCCTTACTTTCCTATCCATAGTACTAAAGGCAGTCTCTGAACACAACGACCTCTTGCGTGCCTCTATTGCCTCATCAGGCAATGATCAACGACTAGGCGGTCACGAAGCTCCTCCCGCCATTATGTCGGCCTTTGTTGGAGAATACCTCACTCAAGCTCTCGATGAACTTGCAGAGAAAGGGGTGATTACTGAAAGTCTTAAAGCAGAACTAGATCTCAAAATCTCCAAAATCCCTGGTATTAGCCTCGACAATACAGATCGAAACAGAACCTCACCGTTTGCCTTCACTGGAAACAAATTCGAATTTAGAGCCGTAGGATCTGCTCAAAACTGTTCTATTGCGATGATAACTATCAACATGGCTGTAGCTGACCAAATCAAGCAGTTCATGCTTCAGGCTAATGAAAGAATAGGACAAGGACAATCTAAAGATGAAGTACTCTTTGGTTTACTCAAAGAGTATATTCTGGAATCTAAAAAAGTACGATTTGAGGGCAATTGCTATAGTGAAGAGTGGAAAGAAGAGGCCACAAAACGTGGGCTAAACAACTTCACAAACACTCCCGATGCTTTAAATGCTTATTCCTCCGCCAAAACAATTGCACTGTTCGAAAAGAATAATGTCCTAACTGGAAGAGAACTTAACGCTCGGCTGGAGATAAAACTAGAAAACTACACAAAAGAGATTCAAATAGAATCTCGAGTCATTGGCGATTTGGCAACAAATCATATCATTCCTATTGCAATTCGTTATCAAAACACACTAGTCGAAAACGTCAGAGGGCTAAAAGAGGTTCTCGACACAAAGACTTTTGTCAATCTAGCTAAAAATCAAATCTCGACCATCAAATCTATCTCAGAGCATATCGATACAATTAAAACTGCTGTAGAGGAGATGACAGAGGAGAGAAAGAAGGCCAATGCCATTGAATCAATCAAAGACCAAGCTATCGCCTATAATCGTAAAGTTCTTCCCTATTTTGAGACTATTCGATACAGCGTAGATAAATTAGAGCTGCTTGTAGACGATGAGTTATGGCCTTTACCGAAATATAGAGAACTTCTAACCCTTAGATAAGGCGTCAGAAGAACCCGATATTCCTACTTATATCTATAGAAAAAGCCTCTTGCCAAATAACTGCAAGAGGCTTTAATTTTTCACCTAAAACAAGCTAACAAAGAATCGACCTAATGAACAAAACGCATCATCTTGTCCCACCTGATTTTTCCGTCACGTAATGAGCGATCTTTATCAAGCGATAACCATACAAAGACAGCCTTTCCTACTATATGATCTTCTGGAACAAAACCCCAAAAGCGACTATCTAAAGAGTTATGTCGATTATCTCCCATCATCCAGTAGTAGTTTTGCTTAAAGGTATACTTGGTAGCAACGACCCCATTGATAAAGATCTGACCGTTTTTCACCTGTAGGTCATTCCCTTCATAAACATCAATTATTCTTTCATAGAGAGGAAGAGTTTTAAGATCGAGTTTCACGGTAGCTCCCTGTTTAGGAATATATAGTGGGCCGAAATTATCAACATTCCAGTAATAGGCGGTATCATGAGGAAATACCGAAGGATCTCTTAATCCTTTATCATAAGAGACCTGTTTTACCTCTCTAACTCCAGGAACTTTGGCCAATTGACTTGCAACCTCAGGAGTCAGTGGTAACATCTCATAAGATTTATACATTGCAATGTCTTCTTCAGAAACCCTATACTTCCTAAAAACCCTATCGGCCAATGGAAGCTCATCGGTTAAAACAGCATACCTATACTCACGATTCTCTGGATTTTTAGCTGCCACCCCATTTAAATAGACCTGTTTATCTACAATAGATAAAGAATCACCCGGCATCCCCATGCAACGTTTAATGTAGTTTTCGCGCTTATCAACGGGACGAGCCACTACCTTATAAGTTTTCCAAACAGCATCTCTCCCTGCACCGAGGTAGTAATTGCTCCCCATAGATTGTTTTAATTCCTCCTCAGCTCTTCTAACAACATCATAATAATCCTCATTCTGCCGTTCCAAAATTACAGTATCTCCACTTGGGTAGTTAAAAACAACCGCATCATAGAGCTTAACATGTCCAAACCCCGGAAAACGGTAATACGGTAACTTAATCCACTCTAAATAAGACTTTGTGAATTGAGTAAACGGTAAGGTATGATGAACAAAAGGAAAGGCAAGTGGAGTATTAGGAACCTTTGGCCCATAACTTAATTTGCTAACAAAAAGATAATCGCCAACCAGAAGCGATTTTTCCATAGAACTAGTCGGAATAGTATAAGCTTCGAAAGTAAATATCCTAATGATACTAGCCGCTACAACGGCAAAAATAATAGCATCAACCCACTCTCGGGTCTGACTCTTTTTAAGTTTGGGTCTATCTTTTACTTGTTTAAACTGTTCTCTATTGTTTGCCCCGAGATAAGGTAAATAGACAAAAGGTAATAGCACTGCAACAGCCTGACTCCCTAAATCGTTCTTACCAAAACCTCGTGCTACCTCAACGATCATTAAAAAGACCATGAAGATATTGATAAATGGAACAAATAATAAAGCAAACCACCATATAGGTTTTTCAATTACCTTAACCCATAAATAATAGTTTAATCCCGGAACCAATGTCTTCCACGATTCTATCTCAAGCTTCTTAAAAACGGTCCACAATACAGCCGGAAAAAAGGTAAATCCCAGCATCATGTAAATTAAAGGATCCATTCGAGTGCATTTTATTAATAAATTGACTTCAATAAAAATGGAATAACTATCTTCCACTGCAAAAATCCGATAACTATTCCATTTCTGAAACTTTCAAAGGTTAAAAATAGTAATTTTAAAGTTAAAATCCATCAATTATTAGTACCATAAACGAGTGACCATAACTGAACTACTATATAAGTATTGGGGGTTCCGAACATTTAGACCACTTCAAGAGGAGATTATTGAATCGGTTATTGAGAAGAAAGATACGCTAGCTCTCCTACCTACAGGTGGTGGAAAATCACTTTGTTATCAAGTGCCAGGGCTCTATCTTGAAGGGTTTTGTTTAGTTATAACCCCGCTTATTGCCTTAATGAAAGATCAAGTTGGGGCATTAAACAAAAAAGGGATAATTGCTTATGCGATCTATAGTGGAATGGATAAGATGGAGATTAAATCGATACTTGACAAGACGGCGTTAGGGCTAGTAAAATTTCTTTATGTCTCACCTGAACGCCTAACTACCGATCTATTTAAAGCACATCTTCCACATTTTAATATTAACCTAATTGCTGTCGATGAAGCTCACTGTATCTCACAATGGGGATACGATTTTCGTCCACCCTATTTAAAAATTGCCGAGATCAGAGAATGGTTTCCTAATTCCCCGGTCTTAGCTTTAACTGCAACAGCTACGCCAAATGTGGTCGACGACATTATTCAAAATCTACAGTTTAAGAATAGGAATATATTTCGAAATAGTTTTCAGAGGGAAAACCTTATATACATGGTTTTAAAAGAGGAAGATAAATTAAACCGCATTCTCTCTATTCTAAACAAGGTACCAGGAAGTTCCATCATTTATGTACGAAATCGAAAACGCACTAAAGAGATCGCTCTGTGGCTAAGGCAAAAAGGGATCACTGCTGGCTTTTATAATGCAGGAATGACAAGCGAACAGAGAGATGAGACCCAAAAAGCTTGGATGAACGATTACATTCAGGTAGTGGTTGCCACTAATGCCTTCGGAATGGGTATTGACAAACCAAATGTAAGAACCGTTATTCACATAGATTGTCCAGATTCACTCGAGGCCTATTTTCAAGAGGCTGGAAGAGCAGGAAGAGATGG
>JACCEE011781862.1_pt1 | contig 17005 bp, 18 predicted proteins | sample 7449931 | NCBI WGS metagenome assembly JACCEE01 (sample SAMN15323457, study PRJNA562643) | freshwater metagenome | isolation source: river surface water | place: USA:Blue River Watershed | collected 2017-08-19 | reverse complement strand
GATAAGGCATCACAAGTTCGCATCTCCATTACTCACGTCAATAGCGAACTCTCCTTTGAATGCCCTCTAGCTCCAGAAGAAATCCGAGCTGCAGTTACAGCAGCGCTATCTTCATCATCTCCCCTGATTCTCACCGATGTACGCGGCCATGAAGTTATCGTGCCTGCAGAGAAAATTGGATATGTAGAGATCGGGCAACCAACCGAACGCCGTGTCGGTTTCGGTGCCAACTAAGTGTCGCTTACCTTCGCAGACCTACCTCTTCGCAAAGAGACAATCGATGCTCTCAACGAGCATGGCTTCACATCTCCCTTTCCGATTCAAGAGATGGTTATGCCCATCGCACTCGCCGATGGCGATGTCATTGGACAAGCAAAGACCGGTACCGGAAAGACTTTAGCTTTTGGTATTCCAGTAATCGAGCGAGTGATTGCTCCAAACGATTCTGATTGGGCAGCACTTGCCAATCAAGGCGATCCACAAGTTCTCATAGTTGTTCCTACTCGCGAACTCTGTGTTCAGGTAACTAAAGATATTGAAGAGCTCTCATTTAAAAGAGGTATCCGCACACTGGCTGTCTATGGTGGTCGTGCATTTGAGCCACAAATTGAAGCCCTGCAAGGTGGCGTTGAGATTGTTGTGGGAACTCCAGGTCGACTTCTTGATCTCTATCGCCAAGGTCAGTTGAAACTTAAGAATGTCTCACGCGTAGTTCTCGACGAAGCAGATGAGATGCTCGATCTGGGCTTCTTACCTGATGTAGAAAAGATTTTCACAAGTACTCCTGCGCGCCAGCAGACGATGCTCTTCTCGGCGACTATGCCTGGTGACATCATCGCCCTTGCTCGTCGCTTTATGAATCAGCCAGTACATATTCGCACTCAAGATAATGAAGATGAGGGCGCAGTTGTTTCGCGAATTGAACAGCATGTTATTCGTGCACATGCCATGGATAAAATTGAAATGCTTGCTCGCATCTTGCAGGCAGATGGCCGCGGACCGACGATTGTCTTCTGTCGCACAAAGCGCACTGCACAAAAAACTTCAGATGAGTTAGTTGAACGAGGATTTAGAGCTGCAACTATTCATGGAGATTTAGGTCAATCTGCCCGCGAGAAAGCGCTCAATGATTTCAAAGCAGGAAAATCAGATGTATTAATTGCTACTGATGTTGCTGCACGCGGAATCGATATCGATGGAATCACTCACGTCATTAATTATCAGTGCCCAGAAGATGAGAAGACTTACGTACACCGCATTGGTCGTACAGCTCGAGCTGGCGCAGATGGCATCGCAGTTACCTTTGTTGATTGGGATGATTTAGCGCGCTGGAAGATGATCGATACAGCACTCAAATTAGGGCTACCAGAGCCACTTGAGACATATTCATCTTCTGAGCACCTCTACGAGATGCTCAATATTCCTGCTGGATCTACTGGAACTCTCAAGAAGGTGCGTGCGCCACAAGAGAAGAATGCTCCTGCTGAGAAGACTCCAACTAAATCTGCTGAACCACGTGTCAAGCGTGAGCGCACAAGAACTAAGCGAATCGCTGATTAACTAGCAGCAAATGCCTTGATTGCATTTGCCAACATCTGTACCGCAATAGCTGCAAGCAGAAGTCCAGCGATACTTGCCAAGAGTGTCACTCCCGCATCTTTGATGACGCTGACAATTTTCGTTGAAGCCATCAGTACGATGCCGATTATTAGGTGCACAGCAAGGATTGCCGCAGCTAACCCAACAATCTGAGAAGTTGTGTCAGCTCTCTGCACGTAAATCATGGTGGCAACAATTGCTCCAGGTCCTGCGAGAAGCGGTGTTCCAAGTGGCACCATTCCAATATTGGAACTCTTCTGCTCTGTGCCACCCTTCGATGTTCCGGTCAATAACTGAAGTGAGACGTAGAGGAGAAGCAGACCACCTGCGGCTTGAAGAGCTTCGATAGAAACGTGCATGTAATCGAGAATGAATTGGCCAAAGATTGCAAAGCTGGCGATAACAAAGAGTGAGACGGCTGCTGCTTGCCATGCCAATCTGATTCGTTCTTTAGGTGATTTATCGCCCACGAGTCCAAGAAAGATTGGCGTAGCGCCAGGTGGATCCATGATGACAAATAAAGTTACAAAAGCTTGAGTCGCAAAGGTGATTGCATTTACAGTGTTCATTTTCGTATAACCCTCCGTGCATTCGCTTGCGATTCCAAGGCTTCCCATTGTGCCGGATGTGTGGTGTTTTCTGCCATTGAATTAAGTTTTCCGGTGCCGTGATAATCACTTGCACCCGTTATTACGAGGTTCAATTCATTTGCAATTGCGATTAACGCTCGCTGTTCATCTGGACTTTGATCACGATGCATCACTTCAATTCCATTTAGCCCTGCATCCACCATGCCTGCGAAGGTAGAGGAATCAAGAATTTCACCTCTGCGTGAGGCGAAGGGATGGGCAATGACCGCTACTCCCCCTGCGCTACGAATCATGGAAATTGCATCCTCGGGGGTTGGTGCAGCATGAGTTACGTAGTACTTAGATTCATTATGGAGAAGATCGACAAATGCCTCATCACGGCTCTTGACCACACCATTTGCAACGAGAGCATCGGCGAGATGGGGTCTTCCTAAGGTTGCGCCGGGTGGGGTCGTGCGTTGAACATCTTCAAGACTGATATCAATGCCATCGGCACGAAGTAGTTCGATCATTTTTCGCATTCTAGGAATTCTCGTATCCCTAGATTCTTCCAGCATCCGCTGCATCCCTTGATGTTCGCCATCAAATAAGAGCCCGAGCATATGAACGCTGATTCCATCGTTTGTTAGACACGAAATCTCTGCACCAAGTGCAAGTTCAATTTGGGGTGCAACAGCTGTAATTGCTTCAGACCAACCGGCAATAGAGTCGTGGTCGGTTAATCCTAGGGTTGTTACCCCGGTTGAGAGCGCCTTCTTTACTAGAGCAAAGGGAGAATCTGTTCCATCGCTACATGTTGAATGAGTATGTAGGTCAATCATTGCGATTCCTTCGTTCTAAGCACCACAAGGATGCATCCAGCGAGAATGAGAATAACACCTGGAATAATTGAAAGTGTCGGCTCTTTGCCAATCTTAAATATAAATGAGAGTAGTGCTGCAACAGGAACTTCGAAGAAGACAATCATGGAAACAACGGCCGGAGATACTCGTTTCAGTGTTAAGTTGAACATCGTATGACCCAGAATTTGTGCACCAATGATGAGCCCAAGGAGAATCCACCACTCTTTTGCATCAAAGTTGATGATTTCGTAACCAGCAAAGATGGCCATCGGCAGGGCTGTCATCGCACAGACGAAGTAGCAGATAGTTGTGTAGGAGGTTGTCTCCAAGTGTTGTTGTGCTTTGGAGCCAATCAGCATGTAAGCCGCAGCAAGTGCCCCCGAAATCAAAGCTGCCAAATCTCCAAGGAAAGATTTGCGATCTAGTTGAAGATCGATTCCTGTTACGAGAAGAACGCCAGAGAAACTGATCAGCATTCCAAGCCAAGCCTTCTTAGGAATATGTCCACCGGTTAGCTTCACAAAGAAGGCAGCAAAAATTGGCTGCGTTGCAACAATTGCAGTTCCGGCGGTAACACTCGTTAGACGCATTGAAATGAAGAAGCCAACAAAATGCACTGCAAGAACTACTCCCGCTAGAACAGCCCAGCGCACACCGGTGCGATTTAACTTATGTCGAAGAGCAAATGGAAGAGTGACCAGTGAGCCACCCAGATTTCGCCAGAAGATCAAGGTTGGAACTGGCATCGCGCTAAGAGCGATCAGAGGACCCGATGAGCCGATGCCGAAAATTCCGATAATCAGGCGAATGAGGTCCGGTCTCGCCGGTAGCTCCGTGTGATTGTGAATGCCTGAATTCATATGGCAAACCTAGTCGATAGTGCACCCGTTACTCTTATCCCATGAGCGGAAATAACTTCAATCGTATATTTCTCGCGCGTCTAGCCGGAACAGCTGTCTTTGACCCAAATGGTGATCCAGTAGGCAAGGTGCGCGATGCTGTCGCGAACCTGCGCTCTAACAATCAATCTCCAAGAATTCTGGGTCTTGTTGTCGAAGTACCTCTGCGCCGTCGTGTCTTTGTTCCAATTACCCGAGTTACCTCAATCGAATCCGGTGCTGTAGTTATTACTGGCCTACTTAACATGCGTCGCTTTGAAACTCGAACTGGCGAGATGATGGTTCTTGGAGATTTACTCGATCGCAAAATCTCTCTCGTTGATGGTAATGAAGAAGTGCTTGTTGAAGATATGGCGATGGAGCAAAATCGCACTGGTGATTGGTTAATAACCAAAGTTCACATTATGCGTAAAGGCCGAGGCCTACGTCGTAAAGGTGCAACATCCACAGTCGCATGGGAGGAAGTCACTGGATTCGCCCATCACGAATCCAATCAAGGTGTGACGAATCTTCTCTCCACAATTGGAAATCTACGCGCGGCAGATCTTGCAACTGTTCTACAAGATCTTGCACCTAAGCGTCGCGTTGAAGTGGCACGTGCACTGGACGATGAACGACTTGCCGACGTTCTTGAAGAGATGGATGAATCTGAACGCGTTGCACTCCTTGCCGAACTTGAGGGAGAACGTGCTGCTGACGTTCTCGAAGAGATGGATCCTGATGATGCGGCAGATTTGCTCCGCGAAATCGGTGAAGAGCGCGCACAAGAACTCATTAATCTGATGGATCCTGAAGATGCAGAGGATGTTCTTCGGTTGATGACATATGAGGATTATTCAGCTGGTGGAATGATGACGACCGAACCAATCATCATGTCTGCTGATTACACAGTTGCCGATGCCCTTGCCGCAGTCCGACAGAGTGAAATTTCTCCGGCACTTGCCTCACAAATTTTTATCGCACGTCAGCCACTTGAAACACCGACAGGTCGCTTTATCGGAATGGTTCACTATCAGCGCTTGCTCCGCGAACCACCAGCTACGCTCCTTGGCTCAATCGTAGATACCAATACTCAAGGGGTTAATCCCGATGCATCGCTGCATGCAGTTTCGTCATACTTAGCTAGTTACAACTTGCTCTCTCTGCCAGTTATTGATGCCAATGACCGTCTACTTGGAGCAGTCACAGTCGATGACGTGCTCGATCACTTATTGCCTGAGAACTGGCGCCATGATCACCGAGATTCGGCTGCTACAACTGCGGCTCTTGAGAGTGTTGATACGAGTTTTGTTAACTCTCCAGATTCACCAGAGGAGGTGTAGAGATGGCACGTAATTACGGATTAGATACACCGCGCGAGACACGTCGTTCTCTGCGCGCTAATTACGACCCAGAAGCATTTGGTCGCCTCTCAGAACGTTTCGCACGTTTCTTAGGAACGGCTCGATTCTTGGTCTACATGACAGTATTTGTTTTTAGCTGGGTTATCTGGAACACCTTGGCGCCACATAGCGTGCGTTTTGATGAGTACCCATTTATCTTCTTAACGCTGATTCTCTCTCTCCAAGCTTCTTATGCTGCGCCGCTGATTTTGCTTGCACAGAACCGTCAGGCAGATCGCGATCGCATTACTCTCAATGAAGATCGTGCGCAGAATGCTCGCAGTATTGCAGATACCGAATATTTGACTCGCGAGCTTGCCAGTCTTCGCATCGCTCTCGGTGATGTTGCAACCCGAGATTATCTGCGCAATGAACTCGGTGATTTAGCTAAAGTTATCGGTAAAGAGATTGCTGACGAGCTACGCAAGCCCGAGTCTGACGCCAAGTAAAGATTTTTCGCGCACAATTAATTTATTAACAACTTCTTGAATTGCCTTTGCGCTGGCGCTCTCTGGGCTAGCGATAACGACAGGTGCTCCTGCATCTCCACCTTCGCGAAGTTCTGGGCTAAATGGAATCTTTCCAAGGAGCGGTACATCTCCACCGATGAGCTGCGATAAGCGTTTCGATGTTTCTTCTCCCCCGCCTTCTCCAAATAACGATGTGAGCTCTCCGCATTTTCCACATGGGTATGCGGACATATTTTCTATCACACCAATAACTCTTTGGTGGATTTGGTGAGCAATGCGACCAGCGCGCTCTGCAACTTCTGCAGCCGCTACTTGTGGAGTAGTTACAACAAGAATTTCAGATGTAGGAACTAGTTGGCCAAGTGAGATTGCAAGATCTCCCGTGCCTGGCGGCAAGTCGATATAGAGAAGATCTAAATCTCCCCAATATGCATCAGAGAGAAGTTGCTCAAGAACTCTATGGAGCAGAGGCCCACGGTATGCAATCGCATCTTCACGCTCTGGCTTAAACATCTCCATGGAGACTGTCTTTACTCCATACGATTCAAGTGGAATGAACATCTGGTCAATTGCCGTTGGTCTCTGACCAATTAGCCCCATAAGTCGTGGAATTGAGTGGCCATAAACGTCGGCATCCAAAATGCCGACTCGCAGGCCTTTCTGCGCTGATGCCACTGCAAGGTTTGCAGTCAATGAAGACTTTCCGACTCCACCTTTACCCGATGCGACACCGATTACACGAGTTAGTGAATCCGCTTGAGCGAAAGAGATAAAGCTTTCGCGACCATTGCGAAGAAGTTTCTTGATATTTGCTCGTTGAGCTTCATCCATCACGCCGAATTCAATGTGTACTTGTGAAATTCCAGGTACGGCAAGCACTGCCTTCTCGATATCACTTGTGAGGCGATCCTTCATCGGACAACCAGAGATTGTAAGAAGGATTTCTAACTCAGCGATCTCGCCATTGAGCGCAGCTGATTTCACCATGCCTAACTCAGGAAGTGCGCGATGCAACTCGGGATCTTGAACAGTTGCGAGAGCTTCGTTAAGTAAATCTAGAGTTGTCATAGGAGATCTGGATCAATCTTTGCATGAGCCTTCATCGTGGAAACTGAATCGCCTTCATCCATCGCATTGGCAATCTGCTTCTTAATAAAAGTCTTTGGATGGAGATCGGACGGTTGTAAATCTTCGAAGCCAGGACCTAAATTTTCCTTAAGCTCATTTGTAGCGTTGGAGGCAAAGGCGCGAACTTTTTTGAGGAAACGAGCTGCATCGACTGCAAAGGTCGGCAATTTATCTGGCCCTAGAAGAATCATGGCAAGTACGGCTAGGCCGATTATCTCGCCAGGACCAAAGTCGAAGAACATATCGTTAGCCTACCGTTATTCTGCAGTCATTTACTTAGATGCAGTCAGAGTAAGTGATGTGCTCATACTCGTCCCATTTCGTTTATAAGTAATCTCAACTTTATCGCCTACGCTCTTTGAACGAATTGCGACAATCAGATCTTCTGCTGATGCGATTGTTCTGCCATCAAATTTTGTAATGACGTCTCCAGAACGTAGGCCTGCCTTTGCGGCCGGACCACTCTTAACTACCGCATCTGAAGTCTTTGCAATCATCGCACCGTTTCCGGAGTAATTCATATCAACAGAGACACCAATAACTGGATAAGTCGCCTTTCCATTCTTGATTAACTGCTGTGCAGTTTTTCTAGCTTGATTAATTGGAATCGCAAAACCAAGTCCGATTGATCCGGTCTGTGAACTACGAGACGACCCTAAAGATGCAATTGCGGAGTTGACTCCAATAACTGCACCTGTTGCATCAACGAGAGGTCCGCCTGAATTTCCAGGATTAATTGCGGCATCTGTTTGAAGTGCATTGATAAATGAATTCTCGGATTCAGATTCACCGGCAGTAACGGCGCGATCTTTTGCACTAATGATTCCAAGAGTCACTGTGCCGGTTAGGCCAAGTGGCGAGCCAATTGCGATAACAGAGTCACCGACTGCGACCTTGTCGCTATCTCCAAATTGAAGAGCTTTGAGCGAAGCTCCGTTAATCTTTAATACTGCGAGGTCGTAAGAACTATCTCGACCAACAACCTTTGCAGGGTATTCAGAACCACTATTGAGTCGGACTGAGATCGAACCACCGCTGCTCACTGAATCTGCGATGACGTGGTTATTTGTAAGAATGTAACCAGAGCTATCGATAACAAAACCCGAGCCAGTTGATCCGCCATCGTTTGCAATCGCTTCAATTGAGACAACGGATGGCAGAACACGCTGCGCGAGCTCTGCAACAGAGCCAACGGGTCTTTCAATATTTGAAGAAGATTTCACAAGGTTTACATCGCGGCCAAAGAGCGTTCCTGTTGAGGATGCTCCAAAGGTTCCAGCGATGAGTCCGACTAAAAGTGCGAGTGCGAGTGCAGATTTGAGCGAGATTGATCGACCTAATCCTCTTGAACTTGGGGCGCTCCACCAAGGTCCAGAATTAAAGTAACTCATAAGTAGATCTCCTATTTCCTAACTATCTCAAAGCTTGGTTGCAAGTAACAACCCATCGCCAATCGGCGCTAAAGATGTCACCCAAGAATCAGTATCGTTCTTAATTGATTTACCCGCCTCGCGAAGTGCAACGGTCTTTGGATCACGTTGTGCAGGATCTGGGACTTTTCCACCACCGAAGAAGTTATCAATAACAAAAACTCCCCCGCTTCGAAGGATTCTGTGCGCCTCTGAAATTGCAAAACTTAAATCTTCCGGGTTGTGGCGGTAGACCACCAGATCGTATGCGCGATCGGTGAGCTTGGTCATCACATCCATGACTGAATTGGTAATTAGTCGATAACGTGGTTGGGCAATATCTGCCTCCGAGAGAGCCAACTTTGCAATTGATGAATGTTCCATCTCATCATCGATTGAAGTCAACGTTCCGCTGGAGAGCATTCCCTCGAGGAGCCACAGTGCTCCTACGCCAGAGCCTGTACCGATTTCAACAACAGCTTGCGCCTTGATTTGATGTGCAAGCTGTCTTAGATACGCGCCCGTTCCTTGCGAAACATCGGTTACGCCATTTTCAATGCCGCGTGCACGTGCTGCACTCTTTACAGAATCTTCAGCGATAAATGTCTCTGCGTAATCGTGAGGATCTATATTCATGAGAGAGACAATATCCAATCAAGGAATAATCGCACCCCGAAACCGGTGCCGCCTTTCACATTTTCTCCCGAATCAGTCTCACTTCGGCCGGTGCCAGCGATATCGAGGTGCACCCATCGAGAATCGCCCACAAAGTGCTCAAGATAGAGCGCTGCCGTAACAGATCCTGCCGAGTAATCTCCCTTATCGGCTGCATGATTTAAATCTGCAATATCGCTCTCCAGAGAATCTGCGTAATCATCCACTAAAGGCATCTGCCAGACTCGTTCTCCACTTGATTCACCAAGAGCTACAAATTGCTGTGCCAACTTATCATCACGTGAATAAAGCGCAGCATGTTGTCTGCCCAGACCAAGAGTTGCTGAGCCAGTTAAAGTAGCAATATCAATTAAGTAATCAGGATCGAGATTCTCGACGGCGTAGGCCAGACCGTCGGCAAGTACTAAACGTCCCTCAGCATCGGTATTGATGATTTCAACAGTTGTTCCACCGTATTGAGTAATGACATCAGATGGACGTTGCGCGGTTCCAGAGAGTGCGTTCTCTGCGCACATCATGAGGACAGTGACTCGAACAAGTGGATTGAGTTCAGGAAGAGCGCTAATTGTTGCAAGAGCTGCAGCGGCACCCGCCATATCGCTCTTCATTGCTGTCATAAATTCATATGGACGTTTAAGGGAAACTCCGCCAGTATCAAAGGTAATTCCTTTACCAACAATAACAATGTGTGGAAGTGCAGCAGCTGCACTTGACTTTACACGCGGAAGGTATGAAAGTTCAATAAATCGCGGTCCTGGATTGGGCGATGAATTACCAACAGCACGAAGGCCACCAAATGGTGCGAGCTCTTTTCCGGATAAGACCTTAATTGCCAAGCCTCTTTCATCTGCTAATTTCTTTGCTTCATCGGCCATCCACTTTGGATTCTTAATATTTGATGGAGTATGAATCAAGTCGCGAGCTGTATAGAGCGCCTCTGCAATAACTGAAGCAAGCTTTACTGACTCAAGATCCTTTGTTGCAATCACGATTGACGGAATCTCTGCAGTCTTCTCGCTCTTCATATTCCACACATAAGCACCTAGAAGCGCTGATACTGCATGCGCCTTAATCTGTGACTTGCTCTCGGCACAGAGAGAAATAACTTCAACTGCTTTTCCACGGACTTTACGACCGATGGCAGCACCTGCGGCTCGATATGCGGTCAGCGATTCATCGCCAAGGCCAACAAGATAGATTCGTTCTACATCAGATTGCTCGTGCAAGACAGGAATCTCAAAAAGCTCACCTGCTTTTCCAGATGGTGAAAAGAAGGAAACTTCATCTACAAGATTGATTTCAAAGTAACTTTGAATCGAGTTAAGTAACTTCTTGCTTCCTTGGAAAGTTATTGATCCTTCTGAATTTTTTGAGTATCCAAGTGCTAAAGCATCTGCCCCAATTATTGATTCAACTTCTGGAGCAACGGTGCGAAGAATTTCTAAATCCGCTCTACTTCTTAATGAGTGCCACAGCGGCTTCAAGAGCTGCGCTGAGATTATTTGCTTCCTGAGGATTGAGTTCTACTACGAGTCGGCCGCCGCCTTCGAGTGGGATGCGCATTACGAGCGAGCGCGCTTCCTTTGTAACTTCCATAGGTCCATCACCAGTACGGGGTTTCATAGCTGCCATGGTGGGGACTCCTTGTGACTACATCGATACTAACTTGCCGAAGATTCTCAACTGCAGGGAGAAGTATCTCGCAGAATCAGCCGGGGGTGAAATCGAAGGATTTATATGCCTAAATAGCCGGTCAAGCGCTTCTTTCCGCTCTCGATCACAACCTGTACAGATTTCTCGGGGACCCCGAGCAGTTGTGCAATTTCAGATGCGCTCTTGGAGCGGAGATAGTGGAGCGTCAGGATGAAGCGCTCTTCCTCGGGAAGCGAGTCGAGCAACTGCGCAAGAGTCTTGGGGTTGCTCATAGCCCTAGATTACTCGCGAATTGCGGCTGGTAGAAAAATTCTGCCTAGGAGAATGACCGAGCAAATCGATGCAGAGAGATGCGCACTCCAGCGTAAAGGAACGGAGCGATGAGCATAAATATCACCCGCGGAGCTTCTATTGTCTCTGACCAATCAAATCGTGTGGTGCCGTCGCTCTCTTCAGTGAGAAGAAAAGATCCGGTGCCCTTCAGAACCTTTCCTACATGCACGACGTCACAACGAGCAGGCTCTTCCCAATGTGTCACAGTCATTAAATCTAGTAACCCTGGAGATTTAATGCGTGGATAAAACTTGTAGAGCGGACCGGTAAATGCAGCAATCGAAGTTCCTACTCCAGAGACTTGATCTGAAGTTACCCAGACTTTTGTTTGCAACATCCACTCACCTTGTGAGGGCCAATCTGCAATCTCCTCCCAGACTTTCTTGCGAGGAGCACGAATGCGAAGTGAGATTGCAAGAGTATTGCTCGACAATCTATCTACCCCCATGAGCAATTGAAACTGCTTCATCGACAGTAGTTGTCCAGTGGAGTAAATCTCTCATTCCAGGTTTAACAAATTTCTCATCTTCAAGATGCTCTACTAGAAGATGCAGTGGCTGATAAATTCCAAATGGATCGAGAATAATTACCGGCTTTTCGTGGAATTTTAAGTAACGTCCTACCCAAATCTCAAAGAGCTCTTCAAGAGTTCCAAGTCCTCCCGGTAGGGTGATAAATGCATCAGAAAGCTCTTCTATCTTCGCCTTACGCGTACGCATCGATTCAACAATGATTAACTCATCGCTATCGTGATCGGCGAATTCAATATCAACCAACTTCTGCGGAATGACTCCGATCGTTCTGCCTTTTCTACTGCGAGCGCCACGAGATATTGCACCCATGGCAGAAATATGGCCGCCACCTGAGACTAATTCGGCCCCACTCTCGGCGATCGCGCTACCGAGTTCGTAGGCAAGGTCAATATATTTTGAATCAATCGATGGAGATGAGGAACAAAATACCGCGATGCGCATGAGGGACAGAATAGGGGTTAGGCTTAGAACATGTCTTCTTTAGCTCATGGCCACGGAATCGCAACGCTATCTGGTTCAACAGTGCTTGATGTCTGGTTTCCAGCACCCGCACTCGGAGCACTTACTGGAGCTCCGGATCAATCACTCGTTGCAATGGTCGGTGAAGACCAGATTCGCGGAGTCTCAAGAGAAATCGTCTCTCTTGAAATTGATCTCAGTGTTGCACCTCAGGATGCCAAAGATGCATACCTTCGCCTTCACCTTCTCTCACATCGCTTAGTTAAACCTCATGGACAATCTTTAGATGGCATCTTCGGCTTGCTGACAAATGTTGTCTGGACATCTGCTGGTCCATGCGCTGTTGAAGGTTTCGAATTAACTCGTGCGCGCCTAAAGGCGCACTTCGGACATGTCACGGTCTTCGGTGTCGATAAATTCCCTCGAATGGTCGATTATGTAATTCCTTCTGGAGTTCGAATCGCTGATGCAGATCGAGTTCGTCTAGGCGCATATCTTTCATCAGGAACAACAGTGATGCATGAAGGCTTTATCAACTTCAACGCCGGAACTCTCGGCACATCTATGGTTGAAGGTCGTATCTCCGCAGGCGTCGTTGTCGGTGATGGCACTGACGTTGGTGGTGGAGCATCAATTATGGGAACACTTTCAGGTGGTGGAAAAGAAGTTATATCTATCGGCCAGAAGTGTCTTCTAGGTGCTAACTCTGGTTTGGGAATTTCACTCGGCGATAACTGCGTGATTGAAGCCGGAACATATATAACTGCAGCGGCCAAAGTGACCTTGCCTGATGGAGAAGTTGTTAAGGCAGGCTCTCTATCTGGCGCACATAATCTCTTGTTCCGACGTAATTCAATTACAGGTGGCCTCGAGGCAGTTATGCGCACCGGTACTTGGGGCGGATTGAACTCAGTACTTCACGCTAACTAACTGGCGCAAAATAACTGGCGCTAACCTACAAGCGTGAAGTACGGTGAAGGAATCTTCACTCTACTTCTAAATGTATCTCCACGTAACAACTTGGTAGAACCATTACTTGAAGTTCCTTTTATATATGTAACAGCTCCGGCAGTGTTTCTCGAGACAATTTCTAAAGTGATGATGTCGGGCAGCAAGAATGCAGCGGCAACCACAGCTTGAAGAGCCGACGCGTTCCACTTTGCAAAACGGGGATTATTCTTCGGGTCAACACTTGCTGGGTCTGGAACTGATTGCGTATATGCCGTTGCTGTGCCCCATGCATCAAGAGTCGTTTGCGTTGCTCCGCCAGATGATGAGGAGTAATAAGCCTGAATTGGTTTGCCGTTACTTAAGATTGCCAAACTAGTGAAGGTATCGACATTAGTTCGTACGACAGCTCTCTTCCACAGTTTTCCAATCTTTGGCTCTACCTCTTTTGAAAAACCTACAAAATTCTGATCTCCAATATGCGAATACACGTGGCAATCGCACGAAGGCTTAATTGTTGCAATCTTGGAGAGAGCATATGAGCGCGCCGCAATCGCCTGCGCTTCAAGAACTGCAGGCGGCCAATTTGATGGAACTTCACTGATGCCCCAGAGATACTCATCATGAAGTGATAAAGAAGTAGTGACCTCCATTAGTCCCTTAACGATTTTTACTTGAATCTGCCCATATCTATAGCGATCGGTGCTGCCTGATTGAGTGAGCGAGATGGTAGGAGATGGTCCCGTCCAGCGAATCGTGAGCGCCTTACTCTTAAGGAGGCCCACTGAAATATTCTTATCGTCAAGGATGAAATTCATTCTCTGCTTTGGAGTAAGCGATAGGACGGGGAGGGCCGGTGAGTTGAGAGGTAGATCCCCCTCAAAAATTTGTACGACGGTACTTGCGTTGCTTCCCACTATAGAAAATTCCTTCAGTGATTTACCGATATTAACGCGGATAGTGTGTGAATCCACTACTGGCGCAACGACCACATCTTTGTAGTAATAGTTAAGAATTGCGGTCGCGCTTTCTCCGGCCAGTGCTCTAGCTTTTGCACCAATCTGACTCATTCCAACCCCATGGCCGAATCCCGAACCGGTAAATGAAAAGGAAGCAGGCGCTTCTGCTTGTGCAAAGCTTGGTGATATTGCGAATACCAAAGATACTGCGATGAGAACTCTTAAGAATTTCATTCGCGTTACATCATTCCTTAGGCACAAGCGATTTGGGCGAAGTTAAGAAACCTGCTCCCCAGGCAAAATGCATTGTTGGGATAACCAGAAGCAGAATAAATATTTCGCGAATAGATTGTGAAATCTTGACCGATGCAACCATTGTGAAAAGTAAATAGATTGCAGCGGGAATAAAGAACACTGGGTGAATAACGGCTCCCATAATTATTGAGAGTGTGAATCCGGCTAGCGCAACCGGCGGAGCTAGGTATCGGTAATTAATTGTTCCAGGATGTCTACGTGAAACAACGCGACGCCATCTACCGTATTCAAAATACTGTTTTGCAAGTGCCCGCAGATTAGGTCGCGGTCGATAGATAACTTGCAGGCGCGGATCAAAATAGATAGTTCCGCCATTTTCTCTTAATCTAAAGTTTAATTCCCAATCTTGAGCGCGGGTAAATCGCTCATCAAATCCACCAATGGCAAGTAGCGCTTCACGTCGAAAAGCTCCCAAGTAGACAGTATCTACAACGCCTGCAACTCCCCCAGTGTGGAAACGTGAAGCGCCAACTCCAAATGGACTTCGCATAGCCCCAGCAACTGCTTTCTCAAATCGACTCTTTCCAACTGCAGCCATAACGCCACCTACATTAACGGCGCCAGAAGAATTCAATATTTCTACAACAAGCGAGATGTAATTATCAGGAATCTGGGCATGACCGTCGACGCGAACAACGACAGGACTAGAAGATTTCTTGAGTGCGAGATTTAAACCTGCGGCAGTACGTCCAGTTGGACTCTCAACAATGACAACTCGCGAATCAGATCGTGAAAGTCTTTCTGCAATTTCAAGAGTTCTATCTTTAGAGGGACCAATTGCCAAAATAACTTCAAAGCTTCCACGATAATCCTGAGAGAGAATTGAGAGAACAGCAGATTCAAGATGTAACTCTTCATTGAGGACAGGAAGAATCACACTCACGCTAGGCAGCGGTGAGCCAGGTAACTCCTGTGTATGTGTCGCCATAAGCCCTCCACGCTGTCGCCCAAGTATCCTACGGAAGTGAATTCAAAGCGCGCGATTCGGATAATGACATCACTCTCACTTGGTGTTGTCCTTATCGCATCTCTATCGTGGCTTGGTTTAGGTCAGGTCAGTGGCCAGATATCTAGAATTAATGTCTTCGGAAATCTCTCTGATCGCCCAGAGAAAACTTCACGCGCCCTTAACTACCTCGTTGTTGGCTCTGATTCTCGAGAGGGTCTGACTCGCGCGGAGATTAGGAAGTTAAAGGTTGGAAGTACGGCAGTTGCTGCTGGTGGGCGCTCTGACACTATGTTCTTAGTTCATATAAGTAAGAAGCGTGATGCAGCTTTTATCATCTCTCTTCCGCGAGATACCTTGGTACAAGTTCCTGCACACAAGAGCCAAGATGGAACAACTGATATTCCAGAGCGGCCAGGAAAGTTAAACGCATCCTTTGCATTTGGTGGCGCACCACTTCTTATTCAAACAATTGAAGCGAAGACCAATCTGAAGATTGATCACTACGTAGAAGTTAACTTCGCTGGGTTTACCGGCGTCGTCGATGCTCTAGGTGGAATTGAAGTGTGTTCCAAAGTGGCAATCAATGACCCAAAGAGCCACCTCGTTCTCAGTGCCGGTACTCACACCCTTGGTGGAATTGAGGCTCTCAAATATGTGCGAACTCGCGATTTCGATGGCCGTGGGGATATTGGCAGAATGGAACGTCAGCAACAATTTGTCAGTGCGGTTTTGCGCAAAGCCACAAGCACAGGAATCTTGCTCAATCCAATCAAATTAGCTAATTTCTATAACGCAACTATTTCAACTGTAAAGATGGATGAAGGCGTTGATAAGAATGACCTTCTCACTCTTGCAAAGCAGATGCGCAATCTCTCTTCGGGAAATATTCGTACCTTAACTGTTCCAATCTCTGATCCCAATGGACGTGTTCCGGGAGTTGGCTCAGTTGTAATTTGGGATGAAACACTTGCCGCTGATCTCTGGAACCGTGTTCGTGATGATCAAGCGCTTGTCGATAAGGTTAAGAAGAAGGCGTCACCTTCCGCTTCGGCTAAGGCAGAGGTAATCGATAAATTTAAGAGTAAGACCGCAGCAGATAACCCGTGTGCACCAGCGCAATAGCCTGCAAATGTGCAAAATATTTAACAAGGCTGCAATAGACTCACCGCTATGGCTCTGAAGCTCTCTGTAATCGGTGTTGGCTACCTTGGCGCAACGCATGCAGCATGTATGTCATCCCTTGGCTTTGATGTTGTGGGAGTCGATACAGACCAGAGCAAAGTTGATTTACTCTCTCAAGGAGAGCTCCCTTTCTACGAGCCAGGGCTCGACACACTTCTTGCAGCTGAGATAAAGACAGGACGCCTTCGTTTTACAACAGATTTCGCAGAAGTTGCTGATGCAGATATTCACTTTATCTGCGTCGGAACTCCGCAGAGTAAAGATGGGCTAGCAGCAGATCTCAGTTACGTTAAAGCTTCAGTTGCGGCGATTGCTCCTCATCTCAAAGATGGTTCGCTCGTTGTTGGTAAATCCACCGTTCCGGTAGGAACAGCTCAACTACTACGTGATCAGCTCGCAATCTCGGCGCCTCACGCAGATTTAGCATGGAACCCAGAATTTCTCCGTGAAGGTTATGCTGTTGAAGATACCCTCACGCCAAATCGCCTTGTCGTTGGCGTTGCAAATGATCGCGCTGAAGCGATCCTTAAAGAGGTTTACAAACCAATCACCGATCTTGGAACGCCCTGGATTCGCGCCGATCTTCCAACTGCTGAGTTGGTCAAAGTTGCAGCGAACTCTTTCTTGGCGACAAAGATTTCCTTTATCAATGCGATGGCGGAAGTCTGCGAAGCAGCAGG
>JACCEE011074100.1_pt1 | contig 17005 bp, 14 predicted proteins | sample 7449931 | NCBI WGS metagenome assembly JACCEE01 (sample SAMN15323457, study PRJNA562643) | freshwater metagenome | isolation source: river surface water | place: USA:Blue River Watershed | collected 2017-08-19 | reverse complement strand
GGATATGATACTCTCGCAGGGATTATCGCGGTCACAATTTTCTCGTTTGGAATCATGGTAAAAATGCTCTACGAATCCATTGAAACCTTGGATATGAGTCCTTTTGAGGCTTTAGAATCTGCCGGCGCTTCCCGCTTGATCGCCTTCCGTTATGCCATGCTTCCTCAAATCATGCCTGTTTATTTGAGTTATAGCATTTATATTTTCGAAATGAACATCCGTGCCAGCGCCGTCTTTGGTTTCGTGGGCTTGGTCGGTATCGGTTCGATCATCAATGAAAACAAAACGTGGAACTGGGATTTTGTCGGTGGGACGATCGTCGTTCTGTTCGTGGTCATTCTCTTGATCCAATTTGCTTCCAACTACGTTCGGAGGAAGTTGCAATGAACCCCGTGATTACCGATAAATACAATCAACGCCCGAGAAAATGGAAGGCCAACCTCCTTCTGGGAGCCGTTTTTATTATCGTCATTTCTTTATCCTTTATGGGTTCGTCAATCAACTGGTATCGTTTGTCAAACCTCCAATATTCGTTAGGTGTAATGATTCGCGATATCGTAAAAATCGACTGGAATTTTTTCTTTGGAACCGGCGGCTTTGACTTCGACCAAGGCATTGTATATCTTACGATTGAAACCTTGGCAATCGCCTTCTTGGGAACGCTCATCGGCGCGATTCTCGCCATCCCGTTTGGTTTGTTGGCGGCGGAAAATGTCGTTGGCAAAAAATGGGCCCGAGTCAGTGAAGGCTTACTGGTCCTAATCCGCGTTTTGCCCGAAGTGATTCTGGCCATTATTCTTTTAAAAGGTTTCGGTATGAATGCATTCACCGGGGCCCTCACCATCGGGATTCACTCGATTGGTATGCTTGGAAAACTCTTCGCCGAAGCGGTTGATAATATGGACCGAAGCGCTTTAGAGGCTCTCGATGCCGTGGGTGCAAACACGTGGCAAAAAATAAGATTCGGCATCTTGCCGAACCTCTTGCCTGATTTTTCCTCGATAACGCTTTATCGGTTCGATATTAACGTCCGGTCCGCATCGGTTCTAGGGGTCATCAGTGCCGGGGGCTTAGGAGCTCCACTGCTGATTGCTTCCACCAACTGGAGTTGGGAAATGCTTGGCTCCATTATGGTGGCCATCATCATCATGGTTATGAGTGTTGATGTTCTCTCAGGATACTTACGAAAGAAACTCGTCTAGTGCGGTTCTACCGCACTTTTTTTATGCCGCATGATAACCCACTTATTCATCGGGAATTGGATTAAAAAGGATATCGTCATATTAACATTCTTGACAAGGAAATCCGCCCAGCTTTCACCGACCCAATGGGCCAAAGGATCACGCATAAGCGTCGGGATCCATAATTGAAAGAAAAGTACCCCGATGACCATGGCTGCATACATCATGGCGCTATAGACCATGCGATTGGTCGCTCCAAAGGTTACTTTCCGTTGAATAAAAAAGTTAAATGTTTGCGAAATTAAAAACGAACACAAAAAAGACAAAAATGAACCCAGTCCTCCATTGACCAACGAATAATCGAAAAGAAACCATTGGAATGGTTGAGATTTCAAGCCCACGAATAAAACATAATTGAACAGCGCAAACGTGCCCAAATCCACCACTGTAGTAATAATGCTCAGAAGCAAAAAGAGAATGAATTGCCAAAAAGTCTTTTTTGGTGAAGCCATTTTTTTCATAAAACCCTTGTCGCCTTTTGGGCCATTGCCGGTTTCCACACGCTGAGGGACCATGCCACGAGACTTCCAACCGCAAAGCCCACGAGATCAATCATCGCGTCCAAGAGCAGTCCGGCACGATCTGGGGTGAATAGTTGGGCAATTTCAGAAAACGCTGCCACAAGAGCCCCAAAAATGATTGCCATAAAGAAAAGGCGCCACGATTTAGCCTTTGTCCCAAAAAATAAACTGAAATAAGCCAAAAAGCCATCCACCGCAAACATTCCGAAGTGACCGATAAGCTTTCTTACCCAAAAATGAAGCTCGCTGACCATAAGATCGGAAAGATTCACGTTCGCGAGATTCAAAACTTTTAAAATAATATCGGAAACAAAGTTGCTTTGCTCCGTGCTTTGCGTTCCGGAGGAAAAAGACAACAGCAAAATCAAGGATGTCCAAAGCACAAGAGGAACCAGGAAAAGGAAAAAGTTTTTGCTAAATTTTACCGTTCGTTTCATTTTTTAATGAATCCTTGTCTTTTTTGGCTTCCCCACGTCCCTTTTTCTTTGAGGGCGGAAAGCGTTGAAAGCGCTCGGTGCATGCTAATCACTTGACGGTAACCGAAATTCTCCACGAACGCCAACCAAAGTAAAATTATGGTTTCTTTGTCGCTGTAGTGATTGACTTCCCGTTCGGTGACATACACCGAGAAAAGGGATAAGACGATGCCGTAGCCGATCGTCACCATCAAAAATACAATAACGGCAACCATATCCAACAGGCCGAAGATCAGACCCAAGAAGAATCCCAAATAGCCAATCACTTCCATGAAAGGACCAAGCATCTCAAAAATGAAGAAATAAGGGAAACCGATGAGCCCCGGTTGTTTGTAGCGGGCATTAAATAAAATATGGCGATGATAGTGAAGAATATCGATGAGTCCACGTTGCCAACGGTTTCGTTGTTTAAAAAGGCTGGTGGCATCGCTGGGGAGTTCGGTATAGCAATTGGCGTTATGGACATATTCGACACGATAGGGTTTCTTTTCTTGAAGCGCTTCAAAAGTCAATCGAACCACCAATTCCATATCTTCGCCAACCGTATCTTTTTTTAATTGGCCGCTGACCGTCAAATAGCCACCGGTTTTTAATAACGCTTGGCGGGAAAATAAACCAAAAGCTCCGGAAATGATCAAAAGGCTATGCATTTTAGACCACCCGACGCGGCCAGTCGTGAAAGCCCGTAGGTATTCTAAGGTCTGGAAACGGACAATGCCTTTTTTTCCAAGACCACGTTGCTCAATTTTGCCGCGATCCACCGTGCAACCGTTGACCGGAACGATGTTGCCGCCCAAAGCAATGTGTTCCTTGGAATCATCCAGTGTCACACTCATCAGCTTTAAAAGGGCCTCTTCTTCAAGCAAAGAGTCCGCGTCGATGCCACACACGTAATCATTGCGAGCGGCGTTGATGCCCATATTCAAAGCGTCGGCTTTTCCACCGTTTTGCTTGTCAATGACGATCAAGTTCGGGATGTCCTTACAAATGTAAACCCCTCGGAGCCCCCGGGTTTTCAATTTCATCTTGAAATTCGGATGGTGACGCTGCAGTCCAAAGTGCTCAATCAGAGTTTCAATTGTGCGATCTTTGGAGCCATCGTTAACGACAATGACTTCGTATTTTGGATATTTAAGGTTTAATAACGAAGAAACGCTCTCGATGATGCTTTTCTCTTCGTTGTATGCGGGGGCGATGATGGAAATACTCGGTAAGAGATCATGGGCAAACAAAAGCGTGGCTTTTTTGATGTCCCACAGATCATTGCGTTGCTTCGAGCCAACGATGGAAAAGAGTAAGAGAATGAGATAGATTGTATTAACGGTTAAAAAATAGAAAATAATCGTGCCATTGACAGACGTGACCATGCCCTCGAAAAAGAGTTGGGGGGAAGATAGATTGGCTATGTTTAAGAGAAACGCCAGGGTTGGGAAAAACAGGATTCCCAAGACGGACCAAAGCAAAATCCACGCATTTTTTCCTTTTTCCTTGGGGCTTTTCTCGCGTTTGATGACGGCTTGCGGTTTAGGCATGAGGCCAATTTTTGATAAAACCTCGGGATGCAAATAGATAGAGAATTGTTCTAAGTAATAATTATCTGCGGAAGCATATCGACGAATAACGTTTAAAACAATCCGTTCCACCATCTCGTCTTTGTTGCGATTCAAAAAGTCGATGGTTTGTTCCATCACTCGTATATCCAATAAGTCTTCGATGATTTCGGTGACATAAGCATAATTGGAGTCTTTGATTTTCAATAAAACATAATCCAGATGCCGCGATAAGGCGCGGGCCAAAACGAGTCGTTGATCACGAGTGGAAACACGTTTGTACTCATCCAAAACATACAAAAGTAACGGTTTTGAGTCAAAAACGATTTGGGCCAGCGCTTCGAGGCGAATATCATCCATCCCCGTACCATCGATGTTCTGAATCAAGAAGTCAACCATATCTTTAGATGGCCTCGTCGAAGAAGCCTTAATCGCAATGCTCTGAACACGGGCATCGGCGTGAAGCAAATATTCATCCGTCAATAATGTTTCTGGAATCATCGCGGCCAAGGATTCCATCGCTTCCAATCGGAGGTCATCGCCCACTTCCAGGAATGAATGGAAAATATCTTCCGCATAACGTTGCAGTGAAACGTCAAAAATGTTTTTGGCGAGGTATAGAATGAGATGTTGTGTGGATAAACGCTCATCCTCAAAATAGGCATTTAAAAACCGTTCAACGTATGAATAATGGTTTTTGAACAATGCCCCCACCCAATGTCGGTAGGAAGCATCAGCATGTTCGAGTGAATCCAGAGTAATTCGAAAAATTTCCGAATCAATATCAAGAATTAAAGCGTTGAGAAGGTAAAACCGGACACTGGGATCCTTTTCTTTAAGAAATTGCTTTCGAAGTGCTTCTTTGGAACGTTCGGTCCGAAGCGCTTGCAAGTAAAAAGCGGCTTTTTTCCGTTGGAGTTTCGTCCCTAGATGAAGGCGCCGGAATTGTTTTAAGCAAAAGGGGGTCTTCATTAAATCGTCGATAATTTTTTTGCGAATCAATGGGTCAAAACGCACTTGGTTTTCGACCTCAATATAGGCATCAAAGAAAAAATGGTCGGTTAATTTTCGTCTAATAACCTCATCGTCTAAGTAATGACGAAAAATAAAATCCCGGGCTTCAACCTGTTTTTGCAGACGATGGCTGTTAACCACCTTTTGGGCAAAGACGCTCACCAGCAAAAAGACGGTGGCAGTCTCAAAGATTAACAAAAGGATGAGCGCCCCCGTCAAATTCATGAACGACGTCTCCGTGATTCAAGACGACGGACAAATCCGAGCAACTCTTGGGGAATGACTGGCTTTTCAAGCAAAACATCCACATTCAGTAAATTCGCCCGTTCAATGTTCTCAAGGGTTTTATTGTGAGACACCATAATAAATGGGATTTTCCCGAAAGTGTCCGATTCGTTTAGGGTCCGCTTGAGGGCAAAACCATCCATTTTGGATAAGTTGATTTCGGAAATGATGACCGAGATCGTTTTTTGGTTGATTTTGACCAAAGCTTCTTCGACATTGTTAGCCATCTCCACCGAGAAGTTAGAACGTTTTAGGATGCGACTTAAAATATTCAACGAAACCTCATCTTCATCGACCACCAAAATGGTTCCTTCTTGAAAATCGTCATCCAACACAGAAGAATCCAAAATGGCGCCCTTTTCAAGGCTTTTTGCCATTTTCATGCGCTTTTCAAGGATAAAAAACACTTGTTTAATTTGATAATCAATGGATCCCTGCGGATCTAACTCAGCACTTGTGGCAAGTGCCAAAGAAATCGTAATCGGCTCGATGAATGCCTTGGAGTCAGCAACAAAATTTCTTAATCGGACGGCGGTTTTCCTTAACTCACTGGGAGTCGTGTCGTTTTCGTAAATGATAATTCCCGGCCCAGATTGCTTATACATGGTTTGGGTGGAGGTTAGGACACGTTCCAAGTCGGTGGTTAAATTACGAAGTGTTTCATCCCCGGTTTCTTTTCCATATTTTTGGTTCAAGTAAGAAAGTTGGTCGATATAAACCAATAAGAAGCCGCGAGCACGATTGTTGGGAAGCACTTTGGGAAAATCGAGCTTTAATTGTGTTTTGAGAATGATTTGATTATAAAGACCGGTAATCGGGCAGCGGAACATGCTTCCCTCCGCTTCTTTCAAACGTGCGGTGACTTCGTTCAGTTTTTCTTCCAGCGACAAGTTTCTCTTTTCCAACTCTTCTTTTTCATGAGTGACCGATGAGAACGTTGAGGAATAAATCGCCGGGCGTTCCAGTTTGAAGCGGGAGAAATAGGTGTCCACGGTCAAGGATAAAACATTCAAACCGGCAAAACCGGATTTCAAATAAAGTTGCTCAAAAAAGCCATTCCAAAGCCCAAACCCAAACAGTGTTGACGATTGGAAGGTCACCGTTTTTGGATCTAGGGTAATGCGGGACTCGGCAAAAAAACCAAGAACTTGTTCCCGTGTGAAATTTTTAAGCAACATATTGAGCATTTGATTGATGATTTCCGGGAAATTAAACTCTCGGACACCAATGTCGTTATAACGGAAAACGGCGTAGGTATTGTAAAAGACGTCATGGGTCCTTTCTTCAAACAAATGACTGACATGTTCGGGGGGGATTTGAAACCCGTAACCCGGATAAATGGCTTTGAGAGGGTAATCCTTGAGCCTTCGAAGCGGATCTTTTAAATAGTCGCTGCTGGGCATCATCATTTTTTCAAACATCGTCATTCCTTGATTGAGGGTGTCAAACGTGGCTGTTTTTTTCTCATCGTAGACACTTGAGAAGATTGTGGATGAAAAAAGCGCTTCAAAGCGATAAACGTAGGTCATCAACATTTGTGGAAAAGGCAAGAACACGACAGGAAGGAAACGGAGGACTTCTTGGTTGTTATCGGTGAACATGTAGGCATTTTCCTCAATCGAATAAAAAGGCAGAGGAATGCCCGCAAGTTTTATTTGCTTGATAAAATATTTATTCGAGATGATTTGCGCACTGAGTCCAGCGTTAATCAGCTTTTTTAAACTTTCGGTATGCGACATCGACATATTTTGTACTATGACATGAGTAATGGCCTGAATCGAGGTCACCGCGGCAATGGCTTTGAGCAACTCTTCAATTTTTTGGATTGGCGGAAGGTCAACCAAAAATAATAGATTACCGTGAAAAACCAAATAGGAGTTATAGACGGCATTTTCATCTATCGAGAAATATCCTAAATGTTCAATGCGAAATGTTTTTTCAGTCTTTATCGTGTTGCCCATCCGTATCCACCACTTTGTGCAGTGTTTCTATCTCATATTATGGCACAATCGGGGGCGCGAAAACCGAAAAAAGAAATCAAGGATTTCGGAATAAATGAAGGGCGGGCGCCCTTTCTTCGTTGGGAACATACATAAAGGCGTTCACATCATAGGGAACGTGTTTGCCGTATTTTTGATTCATGGATTCGACCCAGAGGCGATTTTCGGCAAATGCTTCGGGTCCCAAAAAGGGATATCGAACGCTTCGGATGCGACTGTATCCACGGTCCACCGAAATCACATATTCGAGTGTCTTGAGAATCGCTTGGGGAAGCGTCATATCGCGCAAGGCAACCCCTAGGGTCAGTTCGGCTAAATCAAAGTCTTCTGCCGTTAACAAATGAAACGGCAATTTCATATCCACATGGTATCCATCGACCAAACCGCGCTCATGAAGCGTCACAATTTTGTCATAGGCGATGCCGTTGGTGTATACGATCACAGGTTTCGCAATAGCACGTTTGACTTTGGTCAGATCCTCGATCAGATCTTCAATCGGAGCCACTAAAAACTCTCCACCACTGAAAACGATATGATCGAAAAGACGAATTTGTTTTTTTGCAAATTCGATGATTTCTTGGATGGTGTAAAACTTCTCGTGCGGTTTTTCCAAAAGTTCGGCACGGTTGAGGCAATGGAAGCACCGCAGTTGGCAGCCGCTTAAAGCGTGCACCAAAAGAATCGGTCGGCCATCGATTTCACCCAAGGAAAGCAATAATTTATCGTAGTATTTGATCATTTTTCAGCATCTTCTTCGTGGAAGCGGCGACGTTGCGACCAATCCAAGCGACGGGCCTTGCTCCAGAAATTGAAATCACCTTTGTAGTAGCCTTTTTCATCGACACGAATGTTTTGCCGGGCAATCATCCGGACATAGCCGATGACACGGCTGTAGGTGGCAATGTCATGGGATCCACACGAAGGGCATTTTTCGATGTTTTTCGCATCTTTGGCCACAATTTTCGTGCCACAGGCCAAACAACTTGTCACGGTTGGGGTCAAGGTGATGTAGTTAATCGGTTTTTCAAACAAGTGGTCCAAATATTTGGCGAGGGTTTCTGGTTGGATGACGTCTTCCAAGAAGTGATGCAGAATGGATCCGGAAGTAGCGTAGCCTTGAAACTCGGCCGAGTTTTCGATTTGCTTGGTGAAATCTTCCTCACTGAAAGGAAGCATACATCCCGAGGTTAAAAAGACGTTGTCTCCTTCACCTTGGACAAAAATATCCCTGCCACGAGCTTTAGCCCATTTGACATCGCTACGGGCGAGTTTAATACCCGCGTTTTCGGCAGGGGCATATTCGATTCCGCAAGCGACATGGTCGCGGACGATGAAATCGTTGATGACTTCGGTCATATATTGCATGAGTTGATGAGCGTATGCTTTTCCTTCTTTGTCATTCAAGCCGTCTTTAAAGCCCAAGTTAATCAACCCTTCATGCATCCCGGTAACGGCAAATACGTTGAAGTAGTTTTTTAAATTGGAATTGAAGGCGAAAAAGGTGGGGTAGAGTTCCTTGTGATTCTCGACCCAGGCGCGTTTGGCCAACTGGCCCTCTTCCATAATTTCCAAATATTCGCGAATCTTTAATTTTAACAATTCGTGGTCATGACCAAATTCGATCATCATCCGATTGAGGTTCAAATTGAGAACTTGAATGGCTCCGACATTGCCGACAGACGATCCGAAGATGCCACCCCCGGTTCGCGACAAGACGCTGAGGTCGATGTTGAGCCGGCAGCAAAGGCTTCGGGAAATCGCGGGATCTTTGGATTTGATGTACGGATTCAACTCTCGATAATACGGGTCAAGGAACGGTTTGGTCCGGAAATTTTCAAAATAGACGCCTCCCCATTGATACATCTTTTCGAGTAAATATAGGAAAACTGGGTTGTGGTAATTGAAATGATCGTCGATTTGCACGGTAATCAACGGAAATGTCAGCGGAATACCTTTTTGAGTGCCTTTAGCCATCGCATCAATGAACGCGATGTTGATACGATCAAAATAGAGGCTTGGGATGTCTGAATACTTATAAGACATTCCTTCACCGCCGATAATGACATAATCGTTTTTGATTTCTTCGGAAGGTTTGCCAAACTCCAACGTGCAATTGCTAAACGCTGATTCCGAGCCTGCGCGTAAAGGAAGATTGAGTTCATAAATCAATTGGTATAAAAGCTTATGGAGCGATTTGTCCGTGTATTGTTGGCCATCCAACTCCTCTTGGTAAAGATAAGACGCCAAAACGGTGGTCATTTGTGACAACATAACCGCCCCAGAAACTTGTTGGCTCATGAGCGTCACCAAGTTGCTGAAATGACGAACCAATGTCGGTAAGGATGAAGAAGGTCCTGATTCCAACATGTTTTTAGCAATGCTGGGGATGCCCTTTGCGGCCACATCTTTGCAACTGATGGATTGGCAATAGGAACTCAGTTGCTTATCGTGAATGTAGATCACGCCATCGTCGTAAAGTTCTACCAATCGCTTGGGCAAAATATGTTTCATTAAATATTCTTCTTCGGCCATGTTCGAAAGGTTTTTCCTTAGTAGCGGAAGTGAATAAACGAAATTGCTGTTTTCGCGTTTGAGGTAATCGGCCCGCTTGTCATCGTCGTCTCCGATAAACTTATTAATCAATTCTTCTGTCGATTTAAACATGCTCATAATGTGACACTCCTTCGTTACGTGCTTTCGGAAATCTTTTCCAAAAACGAATCACAACGCAATAAAACGCTGATTTAATCGCGTTTTTTGGGTGTTTTAAAAATAAGCGCCTCCGAGTTTCTTTTTAAAACTCAATGACACTTCTTGATTCATCAACCCAAGCCTTCGGTAGGCCCAATGCGTAAACAAATTATAGGTTAGAAGAGTAGACGAAGCAATGAAAAAAAGTGTGAAAAAGTTTTCATTTCCGGCATGTTTTTGAAAAAAGCCAAATACTAATTTTTTACTAACGCCGGAACGTCCATATAAACCTTTTTGGAACACTGTTTAAAAACATCCGAACCGGTCGAAATAATAAATCAAGGCGGTTGCAACCTCCCCCTTGAAAAACCGCTTAAGTTGATAGAACAAAAAGGATGTAAACAAATTTAGACAACGTTAAAAAATGTTGAAATAAATATTTTTATGAAACGCGATTGAGAATGACCTCACCTGATTGCATGCGTTCACCAGAAATCGTCCAATAGGTCGTATCAGCATTGCTCAATGTCGTATTGGAACTATCCCCGTTATAACGCATCCAGGTGATGGAGGTTGTGATTCGGTTTCCACTTTGTGACCAAGTCCCTCCTCCAACATCTTCCGCCAGAGGCATCTCCACATAATCGTATTCGCGATGATCCAAGTAATCTAAAGTATGATCCTCATTGAATGTATAAAGGCAATAACGGAGCGTTCCGTGTCCTGATACCGCAACATCCTGTCGCCATTCACCCACCGGGTTTCCGCCACAGGAAGATAAAACGAAAAGCGAAGAAAGAAGAACAATGGATGATAGGGTTTTTGTCAATACCTTCATATAAATATCCTCATATTTAATTATAAAACCCTTTCCAAAAAGCAATTCAAAAATTTGAACCTTTTTCAATTCGCAAAGCATATTCAATGAATCTTGAGCGGTATCTTTTTATACTGAAGTAATCAAGAAAGGAGATTTCTTTGATGAAAATGACGCGTATTTTTGCCCTTTCGGCCTCTCTCTTATTAGCTTCTTGCACACTCTCGCCGTCGTCAAGTTCCCTGGCCTCTTCGAACGAAAACAGTTCGATTGTTTCAAGTGAAAATTCCACTCCTTCGAGCACAGGAAGCTCCCCCAGCTCTGCTTTACGGGAATTCACCTTGGCAGAATTGGCGGCTTATAATGGCGATAACGGGGCAGATGCCTATATCGCTGTTAACGGGACCGTCTATGATGTGACCAATGTTGCCGAATGGTCTAACGGCTGGCATAAAGGTATGCATTTGGCTGGAACCGATTGTACCGCCGCTTTTGCGGACAGCCCCCACTCTCTTGCCTTCCTCAACAGTCTCTCCGTCGTTGGAACGCTCGTATAACTCACGAAGAACATAGACTTGAGCGGTCTATGTTTTTTTATTCCGAAAAACTTCCTAACGGAAAGTCTCCTTTATAGTATGATGTTGGTGAGGAACAACTATGAATAAATATATGGATATGGCGATAAAAGAAGCTCAAATCGGCATTCATCACGGACACGGTGGCCCTTTTGGGGCGGTCATCGTTAAGGATGGGGTCGTTATCGGAAAAGGGCATAACCAAGTCGTCAAAAATATGGACCCGACCTGTCACGGCGAAGTTATGGCCATACATGATGCGTGCAAAACATTGTCATCGTTCGATCTTTCGGGGTGCGAACTTTACACCACCGCCGAGCCCTGCCCTATGTGCTTAGGCGCGATTCTCTGGGCAAACATCCGCAAAGTCTACTTTGGTTGCAACATCATCGATACCGAAGGCATCGGCTTCCGCGATAACGTTTTTTATCAAATGAACACGAATGGCGAAAAAGAAAAGATACTAAAAGAGTTGGATCGCAAGGAATGCCTCCAACTCTTCGGTGAATATTCAAAAATAAAGGGAAAAATCAACTACTAAGGTTATTTGTTTCCCATCGTCATGGCCATGACGGCTTTGGCCGTATGGAGACGATTTTCGGCTTCTTGATAAACAATGGAATGCGGCCCGTCGATGACCGAGTCTTCGACTTCATTGCCACGGTCGGCGGGTAACGCGTGCATATATTTGACGTTGGGGCTCGCCAAAGCCATCATGGCTTCGGTGCATTTCCAACTCTTATAGGATTGCAACAAATCATCGACAACGGCGGTTGATTGGTTGGTCACCCAGCTACCCCAGTTCTTAGGAATAACGATATCGGCACCGCGGAAAGCTTCTTCAATGTTGTGGGTAATACGGAAAGATCCACCATTTTCGAGGGCGTTTTTGCGGGCCTTTTCAACTGCCCAATCCGGTAATGGATAGCCTTCCGGATAAGCCAACGTGACATCCATCCCATACCGTGGGAAGAGTAAGATTTGCGACAACGGGACGCTGATCGGTTTTTTGTGTGAGGTGGCATATGCCCAAATAATGGAGACTTTCAATCTCTTGGTGTTCGGGAATACTTCCTGAATGGTCATCAAATCCGCAAGGGCTTGCATTGGGTGATACAAATCATCTTGAAGGTTCATGATCGGGACGGTGGAATATTGAGCCATTTCACGCAAGAACTTGTTGCCAAGTCCCCAGTTGCAATACCGACAGGCAATTCCATGTCCAAAAGAGGACAAGATAATGGCGGTGTCTTTGGCGCTTTCGCCGTGAGCTAATTGCATCGTTGACGTATCGAGGAAGGTGGCATGGCCGCCAAGTTGGGCCAAGCCCGATTCCATGGAGTTACGTGTCCGGGTGGATTGCTCAAAGAAAATGAGGAAAGCTGTCTTGTCGGTCAAATAGGGTGTCGGAACGTTCGTCTTGAATTTGACCTTAAGGTCTTTGGAAACGGCCAAGAGCGTGTCAATTTCGGGCTTGGTCCATTCCTCCAGGGTAATAAAGTGTCGGCCTTTGAAAAGTGGTTCCATCTATTTTTCATCTCCTTTTGATAGATGTTTCAAATACATACTCGGAATAGCGGCATACATGGCAGCGGCAATCACGAGATCGTGCTTCCGGGTTTTTTCGTTCGGGGCGTGAGCTTCTTTTTCATCGCCCGGCCCGAATCCGATACACGGAATACCATAACGTCCCATAATCGTCACACCGTTCGTCGAGAACGTCCATTTGTCCACGACGGGTTCGGCTTTGAATAAACCTTGATAGGCACCGACGGCAGCTTTGCAGATGACATGATCCTGCGGGATAACCCACGTCGGGAAATAGGATTGCGTGGGATACAGTAGCCCCGTGTAAGAAGGCCGTTCGTAGGAATACATCTCAACTTCGGCTTTGGCCGCCTGGACAGAAGGCAACTGACGGATTTCCTCGAGCGCGGATTGATAAGACTCGCCGATGGTCAAACGACGATCCACGGAAATCCAACAACCGTCCGCCACCGCACAGCGGGAAGGCGATGTGAAGAAGATTTCGCTAATGGTCATCGTCCCTTTACCTAAAAAGGGATCCGTTTTAAGTTTTTCGTTAAGAGCTTTAATGTCGGAGATAATCGGCCCCATTTTATAAATGGCGTTGTCTCCGCGTTCGGGTGCGCTACCGTGGCAAGAAATGCCATGGGTTGTGACCTTGATTTCCATTCTACCGCGATGTCCGCGGTAAATGCGGCAAGAAGTGGGTTCGGTAATGACGACGAATTCGGGGCGAATTTTATCTTCTTCGATGATATATTGCCAAGGTAATCCATCGCAGTCTTCCTCTTGGACAGTACCCGTCACCAGGAGCGTGTATTCATCTTCCAAGTGAAGATCTTTGATGATTTTTCCTGCGTAGACCATCGAGGCCATTCCGCCTTCTTGGTCACTCGCGCCACGTCCACCTAAGTGGACTTCATCTTCATAACCTTGATACGGATCGAATTTCCAGTTTTTGATATCGCCGATCCCAACCGTGTCGATGTGGGCATCCATGGCAATTAAATGTTTGCCATGGCCGACATAACCGAGGACGTTACCCATCTTATCGATTTGGACTTTATCGAAACCGACTTTTTCCATTTCTTGTTTAATACGCAAGATGACTTTTTTTTCATCGCACGATTCGCTTGGAATGCGGATCATATCGCGTAAGAACGCAGCCATCTCTTTTTCATAGGATTGGGCTTTGGCAAGTACCTGTTCAAAATTCAGTTTACTCATAGAGCCTTTCCTCTTTTTTCGGTAATCTTTTTGTCGTAATCGTGAATCTTTTCATATTCATGATCCCAAAATTCCATATGGCGCATACCGTTGAGGTAGTCCATCGAATAACCGAATTTCAGCCAGTCTTTTTCTTTTTGATGGAAGAGCCGTTCCTTGACTTCTTTGACGCGGGCATCTTCGATATCTTCGTCATTGGCTTTCAAGAAAATGTCTTTAAACCAGCGATCGAGGACGAAATCTTCGATTTCAAGGACGCGCCGTTCAAGGTCTTGCATCACAGAGTCATAACGATCAAACCCGTCCGTCGCAACGGTCACGACATTATCATCCGGTCCTAAACGGAGATATTTGGCCATTTTGATCGCGCCGAGAATATTACATATTCCCGAAACACCGAAGTACTCGGTCATTTGTTTGGCTACTTTAGGATCGATGCCATGTTTCACGAGAATTTGCGGTGCTCCATGAATGACTTTTAAGCCACGGACCGTGTCTTCGTCTTTGATTTGAGCGATAAAATCCGTGGTGATGACGTTGTGAATCAACGTGATCATTTTGTCGCCGATGCCTTCGATCCGATGTTGTCCGCGTCCGCCATTGGTCAGCGTTGAGCATTCATACGGTTCAAGGGCAACGATCTTGGCTTCCGGGAAGGCTTTCTTGATTTGGTCGCCTGCCGCGATGGTTCCGGCACTACCGACCGCGGAAGTAAAGGCGGCGATGCGGCCATTGCCGATTCCCTTCACCGCTTCGATCGCACTATGGCCGGTCACGTGACGGTGAAAGCGGTAATTGGGCATCAATTCAAATTGAGCCAACGCGCGGTTGGCGGGATTTTTCTTAAGTTCGAAGGTTCTTTCCAACGTTAAGATAACATCCGATTCGGTTCCCGGGGTTAGGTCAAGTTTGGCCCCGTATCGACGGATGCGGTCATAACGTTCTTTACTCATGTTATCGGGCATGATAACGATCGAATCATATTTCATAAGATTGCAGATGTAAGAAACGCCGATCCCGAAATTTCCGGTCGAGGGACCAAGAATGGTGTGTTTTCCGGGGATGATTTCGCCATCGACACAGCCTTCGATCAATGTGGAATAGGCTGGACCGACTTTGTGCGAGCCCGACGGGAAGAACTTTCCCAGCATGACGACAATGTTGGCTTCCACACCGGTCAATTCTTTGGGAAGGACGATTTTCCGGACTTGGTTGTTTTCATCTTTCCATGTGATGTTGAAAAGATTGATCGGGTCTAACTCATTGGATTGGGCCGCTTCGAGTGCCTTAGCTCTGATTTTTGGGTCCGCGTGATTGGGATTCAGCATCTCATCGTAAGTCGGACCAAATGGTACTTTTGTCATGTTATTTGACTCCTTTTTCTTTTAAATAATGATTCAACATATCAATGTCGGGTTTGAGAAGGATCGGAGGAGATATCGCTTTTTGGGCGTTGGCCGGATCTTTCAGTCCGTTCCCCGTCATAATCATCGTGACCGTTTCATTGGGCTTTATCATGCCTCGGGCGATGGCTTTTTCAATCCCGGCTAAGGCGGTTACTCCCGCCGGCTCACCGAAGATTCCTTCCATTCGTCCAAGTTTCGCCATACTTTTTAAGATCTCGTCATCACTGACGGCAATCCATTCGCCATGACTTTTTAGGATGGCGTTTTCTGCTTTAACGGGGTTGCGCGGGATGCCCACCGCAATACTATCGGCCAACGTGTTTTCATCCGTTTCTTTCAACGGTTGATGAGTTACTGAGGCTGTGTAGAATGGGCAACACCCTTCGCTTTGAACCCCTAATAATTTGGGGACCTTGGAGATCAGTTTGAGCTGGGCAAGATCATAAAAACCCTTATAAACACCCGCAATCGAACAGCCATCCCCGACGGAAATAGCTACCCAATCGGTCGTGAGAAAATTCAGTTGCTCGGCAATTTCCAAGGCCACTGTTTTTTTGCCTTCCACTAAATGCGGGTTGATGGCCGCATTGCGGTTATACCATCCATGCTCGGCAATGGCTTTTCTGGATAAATCATAAGTATCTTTATAATCTCCATCCACGGTAATCACGGTCGAACCATAAATCGAGAGTTGTGTCAGTTTGCCGATGGGGGCTCTTTTGGGAACGAAAATGACGGCATTCAACCCCATATGGGCGGCTTGGCAAGCCAGACTGGAAGCGGCGTTTCCGGTGGAACTGCAAGCAATTGTTTTTTTGCCTTGCTCGATGGCTTTTAAGACGGCCACTCCACTGGCGCGGTCTTTGGTGGAACCGCTGGGATTCAATCCTTCGTCTTTGATGTATAGTTCCTTGATTCCTAAAGAGGGGCCAAGTCGGAATGAACGATATAGCGGAGTCCATCCAACTCGAAGCATCTCGGGAATGTGTTCGGTGGGAATGGTCATCATCGGAGCATAGCGCCACATGGAATAGTCGCGGTTTCCCTTGAAATACTCCGTGTTTACGACCTTTTTCATGGCCTCGTAATCGTAGTCGATTTCAAGAATGCCTCGATCGCCACAAACCGGACAAGTAAAAAGCGCATCCTCCGGTTTGAAAGAACGGTGACAAATCGTGCACGTATATTGTTTGACAAAACTCATGCGTTAGCTCTCCAATCCAAGAATGAAATCGCGGGCGAGGTTTAGGGCAACTTGTCGGCGATAATCTTTGTTTGACCTTTGATCGTCAATGGGTGAAAGCATGGAATCATATCGTTTTAGGATGCTTTCAAAACTTTGTTTGATTTCCGAAACGGGCTTGTTTAGTAGGCTTTTTTCAATATCCTTACTCCGAATCACCGTTGGGGCGATGGCTCCAAAAGCCATGCGGATATCCACCACGTGTTGATGAACTATTTTGCAGGTACCGATGAAAGAAACTTTCGAAATGGCGTCGGCTTTACGTCCTCCGACTTTCACCCAACATTCAACCCCAACTTCTTGTTTCTCAATGAGAATGGCTTTAATCAGTTCATCGGGATGAAGGACGGTTTTGCGGACACCGATAATGAAGTCCTCAAGAGGAATTGTACGCTCCCCATGCGCGCTTGCAAGGATTAACCGAGCATCAAG
>JACCEE010682459.1_pt1 | contig 17006 bp, 33 predicted proteins | sample 7449931 | NCBI WGS metagenome assembly JACCEE01 (sample SAMN15323457, study PRJNA562643) | freshwater metagenome | isolation source: river surface water | place: USA:Blue River Watershed | collected 2017-08-19 | reverse complement strand
TCCGCAGCTTTTTTACCATTTTTCTTTTCAAAAGCGTCATCAATTAATTTAAGTTCAATATCCGAACGCCGCCAAACTCTGCTTATTTTGCAAACTTTCTTTGATTTTCCTTGTGCAATTTCAATACACTCATCAAAATCAACTGTATAAGAATATCGGCTTTGTTCTTCTTTAGTTAGTTCAATTTCATGTTTAGTATCTGCGGCGTACACCTGAATAGATGCTAATAATAAACAACTCAAAACAGTTTTCTTAACCATTGTAATTACTCCTTTACAGTTAAATAAACATATATCGTATATAACAAATATATTGGGGTCATAGTTGAGGTAAGTAGTACTGCTTTATTTGGGTCTTCAAATGAAAGAAGTTGAAACGCCATTATAAAATTACAAAAAACAGCACTTAAACTCAACATATATTGTGATCTACCCATTGTAATTACTCCAAATAGTTGCAACATAGTTGCGGGTTTCTCTGTATGCGGTGATAGCGTTCTTAAATTCAACGGCGTTTCTACCCGCGTTATAGCTTCCAAGCGCGTGCTTAATAGCTTTCTCTGCATCATCGGGAAACTTTCTATCCCAATAAACTAATTCACTCTTTAAAATCTTTGCGCTGCAATACAAGTTGTTATCGGGATTTTTAAGCCATGCAACCCGTTCACTTTCATTTAGTTTTTCCTTTGTACATAAAGGAACATTAAACGGCATTACTTGCCCTAAACCCGTTGCACCAACTGGCGACCTAATTAGCTTTCTCCAACGGCTTTCTTGTTGAATTAACGCATGGAATAACTTTGCATCAATCCTAAACTTCTTTGCATAACGAGTCGCCTTTGCTTTCAATTTTTCATTTGGCGTTTGCTCTATTACTTCATTCTCGCTATTTGATTCAACTGGTTTTTCTTCAGTTTTCTCACTTTCAACTTCCTCGCCTTCTTCATTAACGATTTCGGTCGTTTCAATGGGCGTTCTTGTTAGCGAAAATAAGGAGTGAACACCTAACACACAAACCAGTACACATGAAATAATAATCGTTTCATTCTTATGGTTAGCGAACCCGTAAATAACTACCCCAATGCAAATTATTAACGCTAATGCCTCCATTGCTTTGCCCTGTAAGTTCTTGTTAAATACAAGATAGCAGGTTGTTTTTTAGGTTGCAATAAAATGCTAACAAAATGCTAAAGCATTAGCATTTCTTGACCAAAAATATGCTATTATATTAGCCACTTACAAACGGAGATTTTTATGAAGAAATTACTTGGTAAAGAAAATGCAGAATACAGCCGTCTGTATTTTAAGCTAAAAAAAACAATGAAGCAGAATCAAGTCGCCGCAGAAATACAGCAACTAGTCGGTGAGTGGAATAGCGATATTGAAGCGTCAATTAAGAGAAATGGAGCGTTATTGACGTTTTTTAGAGCGTCAAAAATGACGGGGATAGTGACGCGGGTATCATTGGAAACAAACTACCTGCTAGGCAAAACAAAGCCACCACAATGGCTTCTGCACGCTTTAAGAGAGTTAGTGAAGCGTCATGTGCCAGCGTCACGTCAAACACGGGAGAAAGTCAAAAATGAAGCGTTATGATGCGATTGCGTTAAAACATGGGTTTAGTGTTGATCTTAATGAGGTCGTAAATATTAATGACGTGCCGTCTGGTTTGGGTTGTAATTGTGTGTGCCCTAGCTGTGGAGAAAAGTTAGTTGCACGAAAGGGCGAGGTCAATCAATGGCATTTTGCGCACAATTCAAATGCGAGTTGCGCTTATGCAGAACAAACCGCTGTTCATTTGATAGCTAAAGACATCATTGAAACGAATGGGGTGTTTTTGCCTAAAGTAGAACTAATTAAAACCGTTGGTGATATTCCAATAAACCAATATGATTTTATTAAGAGAAAGGACATTACTAAAACGGGTCAATGGGTTGTTTTTGATAGCGTAAAGCTAGAGAAAAAAATAGACAATGTAATCCCCGATATTTTAGCGCAATATCGTGGTGTAATTATATTGATTGAAATAGCGGTTACTCATTTTATAGATAAAGCAAAACTAGAGAAATTAAAACAACTAGGATTGCCTTGTCTTGAAATTGATGCCAATCATTTAAGGTATTCTAATAATTTAGAGAACGATTTAAAAGAGTTTCTATTGAAATCAGGATCTCGCAGAAAATGGGTTATTCCACTATCTCATAAGGTTTTGGATTTCAATGATGTGGTTTATCGCATAAATAGAAATAAGGAGATTTTATTTCAAACAAACCGCATAAATGAAATAGAACGCGAGGCTAAGTATTACTATCGTTTATTTAAACAAGCGGAGTTGAATGTCGCTATTGACGGCATTGAAATTGAGGTAAAAAAACAAGACATTGATTGCTTTTATTTCATTATTTACATCGATAGTGACGCTGCATTTAATATTGAATTGTCGAGCGACTTTTACCATGCTTGCCATGATGTAGGATCACGGTATTATAATGGTGATAGTGATAGATATGTGGATGTTGAAATAAAGCAATCTCTATTTAACTCATTTGAAGAATGCAAATCTGCGGCGATTAACGTTGTTTCTAAAGAGTTTAAATCGGTATCTGTAGCTAAGTACAAAGAACTTGAACAAGCCAGAAAAAAACTTTCTGATTTGCAATCGGATTTTTCACCAGAAATTGAGGTCATAATTGACTATGAAATCTAACAAAGGTTACGCGCACAAAGTTGACGCGAATCAAAGTGACGTTGTTGATGCGTTACGTCGCGTGGGTGCGATTGTTGAAGTCACGTCAAGCGCGGGCGGCGGGTTTCCTGACTTAGTCGTTGGGTTTCGTGGTGACGTTTATAGTGTCAATATTGAGGGCGTGAAGCATGTACAAAGTGGATATAAACCAACATGAAATCGTGGTTGCGTTGCGTCAAGTGTACGCATTAGTTTTTCCACTCGCGATGGTTGGGAAAGGCATGTTTGATTTACTGGTTTTGTATCAAGGTGACTTATACTTACTTGAGGTTAAACATGATAAGAATGGGCTTACACCCGCTCAAGAGAAGTTTTATGCGGAATGGGGTAAGTGTAAGAGGGTAGGCGTTGTGAGAAGCCCTGACGAGGCGCTAAAGTTTATTGGAGCTATAAAATAAGAAAAGCCCCGCGAGGGGCTTTCTGTTTGACGTTAATTAATCATTTAACCCCGATTGTTTCATTCCATTTCTCCTATTTCAATCTCACTACCTAAATTAATCTCTTTTGTGGTATCTAAAAATAGAACAACAGCACTGTTATCTGAGGCGATTGCTCTAACATTGAAACCACAATCCATTTTTGAGCTATAAACGCACACAGTTTCAATCCCTTCTTTTTGCGCATTTTGCAGCGCTGCTATTAACTCACTAAGACTTAATGTTTTCATTTTATTCTCCTTTAAAACTGGTTAATTTTGCTAAAGTTTGTTCAATTTCAAGCCATTGGCTCTCCATTCCTTCTAATTCTTCAAGGGTCTTGTGGTTAATAGCCCACTCACTCATTTTAATGAATCTATTACAAAAGCAAAGCAATTCCTCTGCATTCAATCCTATTTCATGGGATTTTTCAAGCCGCATTTTAGCGGTTTCAAATTCCACTTCTTCTGGTTGTTTTGGTAAGGTCATTCAGTCCTCTCCCTAATGTTTGTTGTAAATCGTTGGTTAAGATATTCAAGTGCTGTCATTTTCTTAAAAACACAAGAAAAATCCCAGTGGTTTGAAATCGTTTTATTAAGCAATGGTAGTTTAGTTTCTACCATGCCTAACTCTCTCTCTTTTGAGTTCAATAATAGCAACTGTTTAACGATTACTTGTGAGTTTATTTGCCACTCAAGCGCGTTAGTAGCGGCTTCATTAAGCGCAATAATCGCTTGTTTCAATGGCATTTTAATCCTCTTTATTAAAAGTCCTCCATGAAATAAACCACCGTACAATAAATATTGTTATTGTATTTACTGCAATAATAAGCCAACTTAAAAAAACATTGACTTCATTAATGATATTAATGATAGATTGCAAAGTTATTAAACCACCGATAAATAAAGAAAAAATGAGCAACGCTCTTGCATTCCTTTTCGCTTTATTACTTAAAGTAAATTCATTAAATTCTTTACCCATTATACAACTCCTAGAATGAAAGTTTGTTTGATGCTTAGTATATAGCTAGACTTGTGCCACATAACATAAACCGCTTAAAATCAACACTTTACGATAAACTTTCTCAAAAAAATAGCCCATTTAAGGGCTTTTTTGTCGCTATGATAAGACAATAATTAGCTTATTATTTCACGGATACCGCATAAACACTAACTTGTAGCGCGTCGGCGTTACCCGACAAATAGTTTTGTATTAAGCGACAAACAAATTTTCTGCTCTAAAGTCACGTTTATTATTATTAAGAAACCCGATTTTCTTTTTGCGCTCGCCGTGTAACCATAGCCAAATCACTTTCTCCGCCGTGTGACGGGTCGCACCAACTATGACGTAGAGTTTGCCGCCAAATGACGCGCCGCTTTGAATTGCGCTTATTCCTGTTGCTTTGCGCATTAATTTACCCGTTAATGGGTCATAATCAAAAAGCAATTTTAATTCTGCTTGAGTTAATGAATCAAATGGGCGACGTTGCGATAAAATCGGGTAAGGGTTGTGTTGACGACCGAGGTCATGATTAAACGCCCGCACGTCGTTTTTTACTTGTGACATATTTCTATCCATTTTCAAATCCTCTCTATATTAAAAAAGCCGCGCATCAAGCAACGGCTTTGTATTCCACATTTAAAATACTTTGAATCGTACATAGGTTTATTGCGTGGGAAAAACAAACCTCATTATTGCACGATCCTAATTAAAAGGTACGTCGTCATCGAAGTCTGCTTTTGCAGCGGGCGGAGGCACGTCACGGCGTTGTGGTGGTGGCGTGTAACTTTGACGCGGCGCGGCGGGCTTAACTTCTTTGACTTCATAGTTAGCTGTTGGTTTATCGGTTTCTCCCTTCCCGCCCAACATGGTCATTTGATTTGCAATGATTTTTGTAGTGTAACGTTCATGACCTTCTTTGTCCGTCCACTTTTCAGTTTGTAATTTACCTTCAAGATAAACCAAACTACCTTTTTTCAAATACTGACCCGCTATTTCTGCAACCTTATCAAACATGACAATGTTATGCCATTCTGTTTTATCGGTTTTGTCTTTTAAGCGTTCGCTGGTTGCAAGACTAAAGCTAGCGACTTGCATTCCTCCCGACGTTGCTCTCATTTCTGGGTCTTTACCTAAATGCCCAACTAAAATCACTTTATTAACGCTGCTGTTCATTTGCTTTAATATCCTCAATTATTCTCATAGCGAGTGAATACCAATTAGTATCCATGCTAAATTCTTCATTGCACATTACGGGGATAAATACTTTCATCTGATTACCCTCCCAAATCTCACATCCAAAAGGGCATCGATGTTTTAAAAAATCAAACGCTTTCTTTTGTTTTGTTTCTTCCACGCTATTGCTCATTTATTTCACCACAGGGGTTTCAATGAGTTGGCGGAGTTGTTGCTTATGGTTGCTCATGGTTGCTCTCCTTCAGGTTGTTCCAACTTCATAAAATGGGTATAATGATATAATTCTATACTTTTAGCTTCATCAAAACAACCAACAATTTCATAAACTCTTCCTCTAAAAAGCCTACTATTAAATAATAGGAAAAGAGTCCCAATCTTATAATTGTTTGGATTAAACTCACTAATCGGCTTCCACTGCATTCCATTACTCATAATCATCTCCTCTACTAAAGTTTTCAAATCGGGTAAATTGTCCACGAAATGCTAATCTAACCATTCCAATCGGGCCGTTTCTTTGTTTTGCAATAATAATTTCAGCCGTTCCTTTATCGGGACTTTCTTCATTATACACCTCATCACGATATATAAAAAGCACTAAATCTGCATCTTGTTCTATGCTACCAGAGCCTCTTAAATCCGATAATTGAGGTCGTTTATCCCCACGCTTTTCTACCTCACGATTTAATTGAGAAAGCGCAATCACAGGGATTTGAAGTTCCTTTGCTAGTGCTTTTAATGCGCCACTGGTTTTTGAAATGCCAGCTTCGTGATTAGAAAACGATGCTTTATGATCCATTAAACCCAGATAATCAATAAAAATTGCACCTAACTTTCCTTGCTCACGAGTTAGTTGTTTTGATTTGGCACGGATATAATTTACATCAACCCCACCAGTATCATCAATAAATAATTTCAACTGACTTAATTGATTTATTGCAAGGTTAAAACGCGGCCATTCGTCATCGTTGATTTGACCTGTTTTCAAATGTTGCCCATCAATTCTACCTAAAGAAGAAATTAAGCGGGTCGCGAGTTGCTCGCCTGACATTTCAAGTGAAAATATTGCAACTGGTAATGTTTCTGCAATGGTTGTCGCTGTGCTCAATAAAAACGCCGTTTTCCCCATTGATGGACGCGCTGCAATGTAAATTAAATCCGATGCTTGAAAGCCAGATGTTTTGAAGTCCAAATCAATGAACCCTGTTGCAACACCCGTCGTAACGCAACCTTGATTTTGAAATGCCGCATCAATCTTATCGACCGCATCAAGCAAAACTGATTTAAATGGCTTAAAACCGCCCGCCGTTGCGTTGCCTTCCCCGATAGATTCAATCATAGCGGACGCTTCATTTAACATCTCTATGGGCGTTTTTGGCGTGCCATTTGGCAATTTAGCGATTAACTCTCCTGTTGCTATTAATTGACGTACTATTGAAACATCTTTAACGGTTTTTGCGTAGGTTTCAATGTTTGCTGCGCTTGGTGTGTTTCTCGCCACATTCACTAAATATTCAAATCCCCCCGCCGTCGATAAAAGGTTTTGTTTTTCTAACCAATTAGAAACCGTAACAACATCAAAAGGGGTATTTTGCGTTGCTAACGCGGTGAAAGCCCGATAGATGACTTTATGGCAAGCATGGGAAAAGTCGCTTTCCTTGAGGATTTGAGAGGCAATATCCCACGCTGTGGGTTCTAAGAGAAGCCCGCCAATGACGGACTGCTCTGATTCGTTGGCGACTAAATCGTTTTTTAGCATGGCGGGTTAATCTTTGCAAAATGGGTCATTTTGTGGTTAACCAACTCACCATTTCTAAAATAAGAATCACTTAGTTTTAAATTGAGGCTCCTAGTCATGGAGTAGCATTCATCATCATAAAAAACTATCACCGTTATTGAATCATTAGTGTCAAGTTGTTCAATCGGTTGCCACTCGCCAACAATGCTCATTCTATTTCTCCTCCGCACTAACTACAAAGAACTTACCATTAAACAAATAACCAGTGATTTTTACTTCTTTTTGCATAACACGCGATCTTTGGCACAGGAACGATGCGCGTAAATTAGAAGCATCAATGATTAACGGGATTTTAAGGTTATTAAGTTTTATTGAAAAACTCGTTTCTTTACGCAATAGTGTTGCAGTAACTGTGGTTTCTAACGCGCAGTATGGTGCAATAAAGTGCTCAAAGAAATTGCCACGCGCTTTTTCTTCTAAAGCCTTTGCGCTTTCACCTGTTAAACCTATTAAATCCATTAATTGAAGGTGAGTTATTTCACCAGTTTCAATTACTTTATTAATGGTTTCTAGGATTTCTGAAGTCAGGTTGTTAGATGTTTCTACAACTTCAACTTTATGAAATGCAAATGGTTTGCTTTGCTCATTCATTTGCTCACAAACTTTTTGAGCATCCTCGCGGGTGAAAAATTGTGGGCTAGAAACCCATTGATTCATCCCTTTTTGAGGTTGGTATGTCATACCGCCATAATTGTCATAACTCGACGTTCTAACGATTTCACGCGGCGCGGCGTGGGTATATTCTTCGGTTTTGATAGCAAATTTAATCACGGTTATTCTCCTTTAAAGATTTTATTTAAATGTAAGGTTATCGCTTGCATCAAATCGGGCGAGGTATTTTTTGGCATGAATATTGGTGTGGATTCAATAAGTTGTTTTGTTGCCTCAAACAACCACACGCCATGAGAATCTTTAAGCCAAATACGTCCAACGCCATTAACTAACACTCCATCTATATAATTAAAACGTTTAACGTTAAATGGAGAGCCAATCACTAACTCGTTATTAGTAATATCGTGCTCACAAAAAACCACCATTTCTTGCCCTACTTCATTATCTTGGATAAAGACAGGCATTCCTTTTTTAAGATTCAAAAACCATTGTGTTGCTAACTCCAATTTTAGTTGGTTCTCAATTCTTAATTCTTCAAACATTTGTTTCTTTGATGGTTTCACGATGCAATCTCACAAGTAAATGAAAGTTGTTTGATAATATAGCTAGACTTGTGCCAACTTCTAAAGCGTTGATTTTACTAGCTTTTTACTCTAAAAATATCCAAATTTGTCGCTATTTAACTACAAATCGCACTTTAAAAAATAAAAAGCTAGTGTTTATGCGGCGTTTGACCGTCGCTGTTTTTAGACAGTTATTTAGCCGCTCTCCGATATGATTCCCAAGTGAAATCTAACCAACTTAGATTTTGTGCAAGCCTATCAACAACCCGATCTGTTAGCATCTCTTTTAATTGAGATTTATTAAGGTTAGTTGTAATAATCGTTGGTAACTCTCGTTTATAACGCTCATTAAACAAATTCATTATGATTTTGCGCTCGGTATCTGAATTAAATTCTACCTTTGCTTCATCAATAATTAGCAAGTCTTTACTCGCGTATTGTTCAATGATTTGGCTTTCTGAAAGGTCACTCGTTTTGCTGTACGCGCTTTTTACTTTTGCGAGCAAATTGTATAATTCAATAAAACCAACTGAATAACCTTGATTAATAACTTCGCGTGCAATAATGGTTGCGATTTGGGTTTTTCCCGTTCCAATATTGCCAGATAAAACCAAGTTATAACCTAACTCTTTTTTGTTTTTGAAATCAGAAATATATTCTTTGCAAATATCAAAAACAATTTGCTGGTTTTGTTGGTGATTAAGTAAAACTTTTTCGCCTGTTTTATCGGTAATCCATTCTGGTTTGGTATGGGTGATTTTTAAATCCTCAAAATTAAGTTTCAAATACCGCTTTGGTAAATCACCCAAACCCAAAGAAGCATCAATTTCTGATTGTTTTTTTCTTTGAACGGCGGCGCGGGCGGCTGCATCATTTGAATCGCAAGCCAAAGATACTTGACGCGCTTGATCTAATGCGCATTTTGGGCAACCCGACCACCATTCTTTATCACCGTGCATGAATTTCTTGTTTGTAAATTCACCGTGTTTTTCGCAAATTTCTTGTTTGGTTTCAATTGGTTCTTGACCTAAAATTGAGGTTAATGCTCTCATGATTTTCTCCTTACCAGTCGTGGCTAACAGGCGTTGCTGACCATACTGGCGTTGTGGTTTGTGTTGAAGGGTGTTTTGATGCTTGATGTTCGAAAAACTGTGCCATTAATCCCTTTGGGCGTTGCGCTGTGGTTATAGCGAATTTTAAAGCCGCTGTAGCTGTTTTGCACGACTTGTTGGCAGTCCAATACCCATCGGATTGCACGAACACCCACAGGTCATTTTTAAGCGATTCTGTGACGGGTATCAACTCGCCTGTGAGTGGATTCGTGACGACGGTCGCCGCGCTTTCTTTTTTAGCGAAACTTTTTTCTTTAATGATAGGGGTTTTGACATTTTGGCTTTGACCTTGATTTTCTTCTAAGTCATTAAAACCGTTAATTAAAGTAGGTAAATTTGAGGTTGTTTCTTCAAATCCATTATTTTCACTAATCAAAGGGTTTTGAGATTCAAGCAGATCAACGCCGTTTTTGTTTTTATCGCACGCGGCAGCTGTTTTAATATTTGTAGAAATATCTGTCGAAGTATTTGAAGAAATATCTGTATACGTCTGACCCTGTGGGGTAAGACCCTCTTTACTTGCATGGCAAGACCCTGTTACCGTGTAGGGTGATAGGGGTGTACTTACAGGGTTAGAGGGTTCAATGCTACTTAACATCTCAATTTTAATTGGATTAACATCAATAAAAAGCACATTGTTTAATGGCGTATTATTTACATTAATTAACCTAAATTCAGTAGTTATTAATTGACGCTCTGTTAATCGTTGAATTGCTTCACGGACTTGTTTTTTTGATAAACCAAATTGATCCGCAAATGATTGGTATGATCTTTGAAGTTTATCTGCTCTAAATTTTTGTTTAATTTCTAATACTAAGCCCGTGTGCTCATCTCTAACAATCGTTGGTTTAAACCAATAAACGATTTCAGCCAAAATAACGACGGACGTAAAGTCAGGTGCGCCAGATTCAAGTCTAAGGCGTTGCCACCAAATTGAGGGGATAATATTGCCAGTAAGGTTTAGTTTGCCGATAGCGGCGACGTGCGGGTTTTTCATGATACGTTCCTTTTGAGTTTAGGAAAAAAAAGATTGAGTTTTAATTGAACATTGCAGCAAACAGTACTCATTCTGTTTTTCGGTAGCTAACCTAGCTGCAACGCTATTATATCACTTTTTATCGATAGTTTCTCCTTTTTCTTCAATAAAATAATCACAAAACGGCAATTCTTCTTTTAATTTATTAGCAACTTTTTGGGCGGTTTCTTTACTTTCAAAAATAAACTTACCGTGACCTTTGCTGTTTAATACAGAGGTATCTACCCATGCAATCCTAAACATTTTTAATCGCTCCTCTCTTTAAAGAAATTTCTTTGACCCGCGCCTCAATCTCTTGCTCTAATCTCTGTGGATTATTTCCAAAAAGAATTGAACGGCGTAAATCCTGTTTTGTCATAAGCATAGCCTTCGCAAGCCGTGCTAATTTAATGCCGCGTTGCTCTAAAAGTTCATTTACTCGAACCGATAAAGCGTAATTAACTTCAATCACAATGTTTTCTCCTTTAACCCTTTTAAGAAATCATAGCAAGCCGCTTTTTGCTCTAAAGTTAAATTCATTCCATCAAAGCGAATTGCTTTGTTTCTTTTTATAAGATTTAACCTACACTGTTCTATCCTTTCTGGGGTTGCTTCTTCAAGGTTATAACCAGCAGATTTTAATGTTTTTTTAGAAAAACTTTCGCCATTTATAATTATAAAATCTGGCGTAACATCTTCAATTGTTTCAAGTGAAAGTCTTGACGAATAATTCCACAAAACTTGATCCCCAACTTTCAAATTATCATACCACATTACACTTTCTCCTTTCATAAAATTGTAATCTCATTAATCTCATTTTTTGAGATTCTTTTAATGGATATTAAGCCATCTTTTCTAAGATGCTTTAAGCGTCGTTCTACAGTTCGCTCTGAACAAAAAAGAGCACTTGCAATATCTGGCATGGATTTTAAAATCACACCTTCATTAGAGATTGATTTCAATTTCTCTAAGAAAACCACTCTCCTTTTTTCAATTGTTTTTCTATATTTTTCTATTCGCAACATCAAAAAAATCCTTATTAATTTTGAGATATATTAACACAAAAAAACCGTCATGTCAAATTGTGGCGACAAATTGTGGCGACAAATTGCTTGACATCCTGTTTTTAATTTGATAGAATTTAATCACTATCTTAATTAAACTCTACAAAGGAGAACATCAATGTCGACAGTTAATGCAAATCAAGTAAAACGAATAAAAGTAATGGTTTCTGAGCGTGCAAAAGAATGTGGAATAATTCCATCGGTTGCACAAGAAAAGTTTAAGAAACTCATTGCGGATTATTATGAAGTTGAAACTATTTCAACTAAAGATATTTTGGTAGAGGATTATGAGTATTTGTGCTCATTAATTCCTTTGGAATTTGTAAAAAATGAGGTTAAAAAAGACCCATTTGCTGTTTTAAGTGGCATTCAAATACCTGATAACTTTGTTGAATCAATCCCCCCCTCTAAATATAATGAGGGTAAAAAAGCAAATAAATGGGCTGATTGGCTGGATTTATCTTTGGAGCAAAGAAGAAATTATTGTCGTGGAATAGGTAAAAAAGACATCGCTTATGTTTCATGGGCATCCGCATTTGAAATCGCTAAAAACAGCTACCCTGATTTATCTTATCAAGTTAAGTTTTTTGATGGATTGCCATTTCTAAATACCAAACAAGGAGCAATGGTTTTTACGTCAATTACTATTAATAGTGTAACTAATGAAATGTGGCTTCCTATTATGGATAGTTCGCATAACGCTATGAAGGATGAGCCTTATTCCTTTAAAAAAGGAAGCTATGATACATCAGTTGCTGCATTTACGATGTTTGATGTTAATAAAACGATTATGCGTTGTTTAGCTAAAAACTTAGCTATGTTTGGGCTTGGGTTGTATATTTATCGGGGTGAGGATATTCCAACTCAAATAGAACAAGAAATTATTCTTGAGAAACAACCTCAAGAAGTGCAATTAATTTCACCTGATCAAGCGGCATTTTTAAGAAATGAAATTATTGGTTTTGCTCGAAAAGAGTTCCCAAATGAAGACCCAAAAACGATTGGTAAAATGGTTGTTTCTTATTTAGGTGTTAGCGCGATTTCAGATTTAACGGCGAGCGAGTTTGATTCAATCGCACGTGCATTATTAACCATACTTAATAATGCAACCGCCACATTAAAACCAGAGTTATTAAGCGTTGAGCAACTTAATGCACTAGAGAATATGCTAACCGACTTTAGTGCAGCAACTAACTCACCACTCTCTGAAATGAAATCAATGGTTTTAGAGAAGTTAAGCCTCAAATCATTTTCTGATATTAAAGTGAGTGATTTTGAGGAAGTTAAGGATTTAATTGGTTCACTTTTTGAGGAGAAATAATGATAGTAGTTTTATTTGTAGCAACCATTGTAGTTTTAACTGGCTTGTGGAAAGCAAGCCAAACTTTTTCAAGTAACTTATTGGGGTATTGATTATGAGTAAAGTAACGAAACAACCATTCGCATATGTGCCAGCAACCGTCGTAAAAAACGATTCTGAATTTGGTACGTCAAAATACGATGTTCAATTTCAAGTTGATAGTTCAAATATTGGTGTTGCCTTTAATAAAATTAATGAGTGGGTTTTAACAAGAAAAGATTTAAATGTTGAGTTTGGACATATGAATCTCGTTAATTCCTTTATTAAAAAGAATTGTAAGGTTATTGTTATCGACGCGAAACAGTGCGATTGTGGGCAACGTCAAGGCGCGTGCGTGACTGGTATGGGCGGTTGCATGAGTGATAAGCAACCCGACGGCGAAGGCGTGTAGAATGGGATTCACGGCGTTATTTGCCGTGTTTGCAAGCGCGGCGGGTGTGATTATAGGCATGAAGCCCGCCGTTGATATAGATTGTAAGCACAAAGCAGTATATGAAACCGCGTTTAATTATTGCGTTAATGGTGATCAACGCGGTGTTCCTAAAGAATTTATCGGTAAAGAATGCGATAAATCAATGGTTAATTTACTTAGAACGCAAGTTAATTTGTGTAAAGGAGTAAGCAGTGGAAAATGAAATGACGTGCAAGGATTTGTTTCTAGCTTAGGGTGATTTTATTCAGTATAATATTCGGTAAAAAGAAGGGCGTACTACTCAAAATAGCACGCCTTTTTTTTATTGCTTTGTTGGGTTAGGTGGTTGTTCGGGTTGTGGTGGTGGCGCGGGTACAGGCGGCAAACAATCTTTACCTTCGCAATCAGAATTGACCTGTGATTGATAGGTCGTCGCGTGACGCTCAAATTTGGGGGCGATTAATGGAGGGCGGTCAAAATTAATCATGCCCTCCATTCCCTTTGTTCTGGCGAGCATATTAACTGCTTGCTTTGTTAGCGCAACCTCTTGATTTAATTTGTTAATCTCCTCAATCATTAAGTTTAATTTAACCTTCATTTCTAAAATATTTTGTGCATCTTGCTTTCGCTCGATGTTGGTTGTTTGAACGTCGCCCGCCATTTTAAGAAGCCCAAAAATAGCAGCTAACAACAAAGTCCCGATAACAACTTGAATCCATTGATTAATATCAAACGCCTTTACATTTGGCATAAAATTTTCCTTAAAATAAAAGCCTAAAGTATAGACAAGTTTCATGATTTGTGCCATAATTTGTTTGCGCTAAGGAAGCGGGAAAATATGGAATTCAAGCAGTGCCCACGTTTGGCGACGTGGGTTTTTTATTGCCTATTTCTCATGAAACAAACGAACCCGCTCTAAAACTTTCTCACGCCAAACGTCAATTTCAAACTCAAATTTCTGCAACCCGTCTGCCATCGTGCTAACCAAAATTAATCCTTTCTTTATTTCAAGCCCAAATAACTCCTCACACATCATGGCGTAAATTGTAACTTGATAGTAATAATCAGTAATATATGACGGGTCTTTTTTCTTTGTAGAAGTTTTGAAATCAATAAGCGTTAATTGATCACCATAAAATCCTAAACAGTCAAGCCGCCCAGCAAGCCCTAATTCTTTAGAGCAAACAAATAATTCCAAAGCCCACCAATCAATGTTATTTAATTCTGGTATAAGCTGCTCAAAAAGCATCACAGAATCGCAACGAACGTCAATAGCGGCGTGCTCTGCTTTCAAGTAACGTTCTGCTAGGTCGTGCATTTCTGACCCGCGTTCAGTGCTTTCTTTTGATATTCTAGCGGCTTCAATTTCACCAACTCGCGCCCGCCAGTTATTTAGCGCGTCAATATCCTTTTGAGGTTTTGTTGCAGACAATGCGGTTGTTACGCTTGCGAATTTATGACCTTCAAATTCATAGAAACGCTTGCCATTTTCATAACCCATAATTACAGGTTTTTGAGAGTGGATTTTAGCGAGTTTTTGAAAGGCTTGTTTATCCATTGATTTCTCCTTAAATAGCTGTATAATCAAATCATTATACTTGAATGGTGAAATAATGAAAGTTAAAAAGAAACCCGATAATAAAGAACCCGTATTTACCCCAATTGCAGCGGCGGCTTACATAAAGTTTATGGAGGGCGTTGCAGAAGGGCGGCGACGTGACACTGAAAAGCTAAGGGTTGCGAAAAAGTAAATTAAAAAATCAAATGGTTAAACTCTAAAAAATAAGCGCATACTAGTTATGCACTGAACTTGTGCATTCGTGTCGTGAGACACTCAATATCCTTTATAAAAATGGAAGGAAACTATTATTATTTTAAGCCCAAGCATTTGCAAATGGTGTTTTCAACTGATAGACAAGAGGCTGCAGATATGAAGTTTTTAGAGTTAGGTGGTAAGCCTGAAATGATTTCAAAAAAGGCTTGAAATCTTAAATCGTTTGTGCCATAATTTAACCCATAGATTTTATTGATTGTCAGGCATAAAAGCCCCATAAGCGGTGGGTGTGGAAGTAAGGTTTAATCCTCCTTATAACTACCGCAGCTCATTAATTGCAGTCTCCTTTGGTGTTTGTATCGTGATTGGATGAGCCGTTTATTGTTTCGCAAAAACAAACTTTATTTCTTGTGAGCAATTCCTTAAATGAAAGTAGTTGAAAAATGAAACCCGTTAATGAAAGTTAGCGGGTTTTTTAATGGAGATACGGGAGAAACGAATGAGAATGAGCAAAGCTAATTTGATAGATTGGATTATCATTATTGTAATTGCAGGCATTCACGCGCTTGCTTATTTTGGGCAAGGATTAATCAAATGAGTTCAATAGAAGAATCGGTTATTGAGCAAATTAGAGCGCGTGCAGAAAAGGGTTTAAGTAAGTATGGGGTCGATATGATGCGCACGGACTTAGATTTATTGCAGTGGCATCAACACCATTTAGAGGAACTCCTCGACGCGGCGGTTTATACGCAACGCATTATTTTTGATTTAGAGCGAAGGATTTTAAGTGAAAATAACCAGTGAAATGCAGCGCATTCAAGTATTAGAGCGCATAGAAGAAATTAATGGAATGCCATTATTAAAAGAGTTAGAAGAACTTTATGATGCGTTAGAAGATTATAACGTTCATGCGCATAAAATAACTTTATCTTTAGAGCAAGTAAATCATGTTATGGGTCAGGTAATGTAATGCAACAATTTAGTCAAGCATTTTTTAATGAAACTTTTATTTTAAATCATGAAACGGGCGAGTTGAAATGGCGGGTTTCTCCACCAAGAAATCCACGTCATAAACAAGGCGTTGCGGGGTGTAAAGTAAAGGATGATTCAGTGTTGATTACGATTCAAAAGAAAAGGTTTTTACGGCATAGAATCATTTATGTTATGGTGAATGGTGATATAGAAGAAAACATGGAGATTCGCCATAAGAACCGCGTTCGCGGCGACGACCGTCCGTGCAATTTAATTGCTGTGAAAAAAGGTTCTCCGATTAAAGAACCGCCGCCTAAAAAAGAACCCAAACAACCCGTATTTGAAGTTGAAAAACCGATTGCAAAGTTGGTTGTAAATTCTGTTAAATGTAGCGATTGCAAAGTGGCTTGCAAAAACCAAAGGTATTTGGTAAAGATTATTTCGCAAAACGGTTGTCCCGATTTCAAGAGAAAAGGTTTATGATCACGTTGCATTTTAAGGATTGTTTTGAAGTCATGAAAGGCATGGCGGACGGGTCAGTGGATTTGATTTGCACCGATCCGCCGTATGGTATTTTGAAACACAAAATTGAAACCGATATTGATAAAGCGGCTTTCTTTGCGGAATGCCATCGGATATTAAAACCTAACTCACTTATCGCTTTCTTTGGGCGACAACCAACGCTTTCAACGTGGAATGCAGAAGCCTTTAAATTATTCAATTATAAAGAAGAAATTATTTGGTACAAAAGAAACTCTAGCTCACCTTTTTCTGATATTGGTAGAGTATTTGAAAACGTCACTGTTTGCTCAAAAGGTAAAAGAAAATTTAATAAGGTTTTTCGTGATTATACTGATGTTAAACAATCGCTTGCCGAATTTACAAAATTGGATTCATTTATAAGAATATTTCGTAGTGTTGCCGCTCTATTAAATAATCAAGCGCACTATATTGATGCTCTTAAATATCT
>JACCEE011199569.1_pt1 | contig 17017 bp, 16 predicted proteins | sample 7449931 | NCBI WGS metagenome assembly JACCEE01 (sample SAMN15323457, study PRJNA562643) | freshwater metagenome | isolation source: river surface water | place: USA:Blue River Watershed | collected 2017-08-19 | reverse complement strand
CAGATGAATATCTACTCGGATTATTGGCCCAGCATGACATTTATGTGATCAGTACCCGCCGCAAGCCTACACTCGGTGAAAAGCTCGGATTACAGGCTGCACAACTGGCGGATCATGTCATCCCAACTCTGGTGGATAAGTTGATTAATCAGGTGACTAAGACTAATCACAGTCTCGTTCAGTTGCGTGATAGCCAGCTTTAATGATCTAGATGCTACTTTGTAAAAAGCACTGAATTTCAGTGCTTTTTATTTATTTAAAAGATTTACCGTGATGCTATGTATGATTTCTTGGTAAATTTGATCATTACAGATGTTTATTCATCAAAATATGCGTTGTCGTTTAATCATTGATTAAGTTAGAGATTGCAAAATAAGCATAATATTCGGGGGGAGTTATTCATGCAGGCCTTGCAGAGCAAGATTCATTTGGATAGCGCAATTCGCTTTCTGCATCTCATTATTATGTTGAGCTTTTTAGCCGCCTATTTGACCGGTGATAGCGAAGATTGGCATGACTGGCATATGATGTTTGGTTATACCTTGGCGATCAGTTTGGGATTGCGTCTGATGTGGCAATTTCTGGCACCGATGCTTGGAGTGAGTCAGCCGTTTGGTTTGCGTAAGCGGTTGACCATCGGCAAAAACTTTCTGCAGCGGGTTTTCAAAGCACCTGCTCATTTGATATTACAAGCTAGTTTGCAAGCCTTAAGTTCCGGCCTGTTTCAGGCCAGTATTTTGCTGATTTTTTTGGTGTTACCTTTTACTGTAATTTTTGGCTATGCTACAGAAAATACCTTTAATCATATGCTAAAAGAAATTCATGAATTTCTTGCTAACCTGTTTTTAACTGCCGTGCTGTTGCATATTGCATCGCTACTGTTGAATATGGGGATTCAGAAAAAATTCTGGGCAAAAAAAATGTTCTGGGGACAGGAATTTTCAGGAACCGCTTTGTTCAGTATGGCTTTGATGCTAGGTGGGTTAATGGCTTTCTGGTATTGGTATCTCAGTTAATTGTGTTTGAATCATACATATAAAAGTTAGGATGATAAAAATGAAAATGGGCAAATCGATTTGCCCATTTTTTCTATAAAACGTCATAAATTGTTTAGTGAGGAACCTGTTTGTTTTTACGATGGGCCGCATATAAGGCAGGCAGGCCATATAACACCCCTCCTAGAATGGCTAAGAACATATCCTTATGGGCATCCCACGCATCGCCTTGTTGGCCATTATAGTTTTCTGCAGCTTCTGGTGACATGGTCAGTGCAATCCACCATTCCAGTAGCTCGTAAATTAAGCTGGAGGCCATAATAAACTGGATGGCGATCAGAAACAGGACATAGGGTTTGATCGGTGGTAGCCAGGCCTCAAATGTGCGGTAAATAAAAGGATAAAGTAATAAACCACATCCAAAATGGATGAGTCGGTCATACATATTGCGGGGCCAGCCCATAAATTGATCGAGATCAAATCCGAACTCGTGGATTAATAGTTCATTATAGGGGACATAAGAATATAGATAATGGGCACCGATGATGTGTAGGATCAAAAATACGTTGTAGAGATGGAACGCCCATAAGCTGTAACCAAAACGTTTATTCAGAAGAATTAACAAGATCACCATAACCACCGTGCCAGACTGATGTAGCAGGTAGGCAGCAAATTCAAGTGGATGAATTGATGCAAGCAGAGAGGCCAGTAGTACTAGTCCTAAACTGCCCCAATGGGCCATGCCAAAATTTTTATAGATCATGGGGATTATCGAGTTATTCTTAAAAATAAAAAAGCGAAGCATAGAGCTTCGCTTTTTGAATGTGAATTGTCAACAATTACAGTTTTTCAATTAACACCTTGATTTGTTTTGCTTGTTCAGCGGCATTACCGGTATAGCTTGCAGGTGTCATTTCAGCCAAACGTGCACGGTCAGCCGCAGGAACTTGTACAAGTTCTTCACCATTCACGAAATTCACCATCATGTCGCGAGTCATTGCTTGACCACGAGTAAGTGCTTTTAATTTCTCGTATGGTTTTTCTACGTTGTAACGACGCATTACCGTCTGGATTGGCTCTGCTAGAACTTCTTGAGCCTGATCAAGGTCTTCAAGTAAACGTGCAGCATTCAACTCAAGCTTACCAATCCCTTTTAAGCAGGCATCAAATGCGATCAAGCTTTGTGCAAAACCAACACCCATGTTACGTAATACTGTTGAGTCTGTAAGGTCACGCTGCCAGCGAGAAATAGGTAACTTTTCACCCAAGTGTGCCAATACGGCATTGGCAATTCCTAAGTTACCTTCAGAGTTTTCAAAGTCGATTGGGTTCACTTTGTGCGGCATAGTTGAAGAACCGACTTCGCCTTCTTTAAGTTTTTGTTTGAAATAACCCAAAGAAATATAACCCCAGACGTCACGGTTAAAGTCGATCAAGATGGTGTTGAAACGACGTAACGCATCGAACAGTTCAGCCATGTAATCATGTGGTTCGATTTGTGTAGTGTATGGGTTGAATGTTAAGCCCAAAGATTCAACAAAGGCTTGTGAATGGCAAGCCCAGTCAATATTTGGGTAAGCAGACAGGTGCGCATTGTAGTTACCTACAGCACCGTTGATTTTGCCAAGTAATTCTACGTTATTGAATTGTTTGATTTGACGTGCCAAGCGGTAAGCGACGTTGGCCATTTCTTTACCCAAAGTGGTTGGGCTGGCAGTTTGACCGTGAGTACGAGACAACATTGGTTGGTCTGCATGGGTTTCAGCCAAAGCGACAATCGCATCCAAGATTTTTTGCATAGATGCTGCAAGCACTTCACGGCCATTTTTTAACATCAAGGCATGTGACAAGTTGTTGATGTCTTCAGACGTACAGGCAAAGTGAATAAACTCACCAGCATTTTTCAGTGCGTCAATCCCTGCAATTTTCTCTTTTAAGAAATATTCAACGGCTTTCACGTCATGGTTGGTCGTGCGTTCAATTTCTTTAATACGGTTAGCGTCATCTTCAGAGAATTGTGCGACGATTGCATCAAGTGCTGCATTGGTTTCATCTGAGAATGCAGGAACTTCAGTGATTTCAGGGCGGTTCGCCAAGGCTTGTAACCAACGTACTTCAACCGTTACACGAGCATGAATCAAGCCGAACTCAGAAAGGAAAGGGCGCAGCGCGTCACATTTGCTGGCATAACGTCCATCAAGTGGAGAAAGTGCGGTTAAAGCATTCATAGGGATTCCTTAATCATGGAATAAAGGTAAAAGTGAAAGTCTTTGCAGCATGGTTAAATGACCTGATACTGCAAACGGGCCAAATCTTGAATATCGTGCAACAGCTTACGCTTGCTAAAAATCATGTTCCAGGAGCTGCCACCCAGCTGACGCCACAGGTGCGCCAGTTGCAGGCCAGTAAACAGGCTGGCACGAATCCGGTTGGTGTGCTGGCTGTCTTTAAACGCTTCCGGATTTCCTCTGACCAGAATCCGCGGGTTGATCTGACCGGCGGTATCCACATAGGTCTGTGCCAGATTGGCAAGAATGCTTGGATGCAGATAATTATTGTCGAAGAAAGACAGCTGTTTCAGAATTTTTTGCTGTGATTGTTCAATAATTTCAACGTATTTGGGATTGCTATAGACTTTTTTTTCCAGTTGCAGCAGCGACATCGCATAGGAAAGCGGTAATTTGGCATGGCTGAGTTTGGGTAATTTGGATTTGGGCATCACCGAAAAGGGCTGGGTAATACTACTTTCCAATGTTTTAAGTCCCAAGGACACATCAGCCAACTGATGAAAAAAATCCAGCGTTTGGGTGGAATGATTGCGGGTGGGACGAATGTTCAGGCTGGCTTTGAGCAACTGTTCAAAATAGAAATTGCCACTTTCACCAATGCTGTGACGCCCGCTCATAGCCGTCATATGTGTGAGCTGGGCAGCCTGAAAAACACCAGCCAAGGCCAGTGCACGGTTTTGCCGTGTGCTTAAAGCGGGTGGTTGCTGAAAAGGTAGCTCAACCATGCCTGACATTCCTTTAAATAAAATCCGGTTTAGGTGCATTGGTCTGTAAAATGACCCCGCCACCCAAACAGCTCTCATCCTGATAAAATACCACGCTTTGGCCTGGTGTCACGGCACGTTGTGGCTCGTCAAACTCAACACGAATTCGGCTACTGTCTGGCGTATCGCGATACAGTGTGCAGGCTTGGTCTGGCTGACGGTAACGGGTTTTAGCTGTGCAGCGTAAACCATTCGCGGGAATTTCTTGTTCTCCAGCAACCCAGTCGACATTGTCTGTCCAGAGCATGGTGCTTTGCATCAGCGGATGCTCATGTCCTTGACCGACGACCAGACGATTGCCTTCAACATCTTTATACAGCACAAACCAGGCACCTTCTTGGGCACCTTTCATGCCACCGAGACCGATACCACCGCGCTGTCCCAAGGTGTAATACATCAGGCCATGATGCTCACCCACTTCCTGACCATTATCTAGCACGATCTTGCCGGGTTGAGCGGGTAAATATTGTTTAAGGAAATCATTAAAACGGCGTTCACCAATAAAGCAGATACCGGTTGAGTCTTTTTTCTTTGCGGTCACTAAACCTAATTCTTCGGCAATTTTACGCACCTGTGGTTTTTCAATTTCACCTACAGGGAAAAGGGTTTTATTGATTTCGCGACCATGTACTGCGTGCAAGAAATAGGTCTGATCTTTATTTTTATCCAAACCGCGCAGCAGAGGGGCGTAGGCTTCGCCTTTCGAATTGTAGAGTGTCTCACCTCGACGTGCGTAGTGGCCTGTGGCAATAAAATCTGCTCCCAGTGTCATCGCATGGTCGAGAAAAGCACGGAACTTGATTTCTTTATTGCAGAGAATATCCGGGTTCGGCGTACGGCCAGCTGCATATTCCGCCAGAAAATGTTCAAACACCCGGTCCCAGTATTCCATGGCAAAATTTGCAGTGTGCAACTTAATTCCGAGTTTGTCACATACAGCCTGCGCATCGGCCAAATCTTCCAGTGCTGTACAATATTCCGTGCCGTCATCTTCTTCCCAGTTTTTCATGAAAAGACCTTCAACCTGATACCCTTGTTGAAGTAATAGCGCTGCAGAAACAGAAGAATCTACACCACCTGACATACCGACAATGACACGTTGTTGCATAGGATTAGGCATCCAAATGAGAGGTTAATGAGGGAGAAAAATGCTCATAAATTAGCGACAGTGGATATTTCTGACCCGCTAGGGCATCTTGAATGGCTTTGATAACCAAAGGACTACGCGCACGTGCTGAAGCTTGCAGTTCATCTAAGCTCATCCAGCAAATGCCGGTAATACCATCGTCTAGCTCAGCTGAAGCATCATACTCAATGCTATGTGCCAAAAAACAGAAGCGGTAATAGGTACGATCAGGAAACATTGGCGGTGTATAGGTATAGATCCCGAGTAAGGAATCAATTTCCACCGTGTGGCCAGTTTCTTCTTGGGTCTCGCGGATCGCGGCCTGAACTAGGGTTTCCCCACATTCCACATGACCTGCAGGCTGATTGAAGACAGTATGAACCACCCCTTCAGTATGTTCTTCAACGAATAAATAACGCCCGTCTTTTTCTACGACAGTCGCAACAGTGACATGGGGTGTCCAAGCGGTCATCAAAAAGCACCATAGGATAAAAGTCGTATTCTACGAAATTTCTCGGTACATGGCTATGCCGATCTAACCGTGAGGTACCTGATATCAGATAAAATACTGATCATCAGGCTCACATGTCTAAACTAGCAAATCTTTAATCTGCAGCCTGATTGTCTTTATGGTGGTTCATGACCTTCACATAATGTAAGGCTGAATATGGCAAGAAGGCGATTTCTTTTTCGGTCAGTGGACGTACCTGCTGTACCGGACTTCCCACATACAGATAGCCGCTTTTTAATACCTTGCGTGGTGGTACCAGACTACCTGCACCAATCATCACGTTGTCTTCAATGATCACGTCATCGAGTACCACAGTATTGATCCCGATTAAGACCCGATTACCAATGCTACAGCCATGCAAGGTGACATGGTGGCCAATGGTGACATCTTCCCCGATGATGAGCGGAGAACCATTTGGTTTTACCTCATTTTTATGGCTGACATGCAGCATGGCATGATCTTGCACATTGCTATTACGGCCGATCTCAATGCTGTTGACATCCCCACGGATGACTGCAAAAGGCCAAACCGAAACATTTTCGGCCAGTTTGACATCGCCAATTACGACGGACATGTCATCAATATAACAGCTGGAATCAATTTGGGGCTGATGTTCGAGGTACGGCCGGATATTCTTTTGCATAGGTTTAGCTGAATTTTTATAGATAGGGATAAAGTATAAAATAAAAAAGCATTCATACCGTAGATATGAATGCTTTTTTGCAGCGACCTGAATTTAGAACAGGTTGCTGAAGAATTGCTTGATATGGTCAATCAGACGTGAGAAGAAGCCGGCTTCTTCTACTGGTTTTAAGGCAACGAGTGGTTTTTCAGCAATCACTTTACCATCTAGGCTTGCCACTAATTTACCAATCACCTGACCTTTTTGTAGTGGCGCATTCAGTTTAGGCTGAACCACCAACTGGGTTTTGATCTTGTCAGCTTGGCCTTTTGGCATAGTGACGTTGAAGTTTTCCGCTAGACCGATTTGTACTTCATTTTCTTTACCAAAATAGACTTTGCTCTTTGCAAGCACCTGATTGGCTGGCTGTACGTTAACGGTTTCAAAGTTCGCGTAGCCCCAAGCGAGCAGTTCACGTGTTTGTGAAGCACGTTCATTCATGCTTGGTGCACCAAAAATCACCGAGATCAGACGCATTGGACCACGTTTGCTGGATGTTGTCAGACAGTAACCAGCTTCTTCAGTATGACCGGTTTTTAAACCATCCACGCTTGGATCGGTATAAAGCAGGGCATTACGGTTACCTTGCTTGATACCGTTAAAGGTAAATTCTTTTTCTGAATAGATTGGATAATATTTTGAGCTGTCTTTAATGATGTGCTGTGCCAGTGTTGCCATATCTTTCGCTGTAGAGTAGTGACCTTCAGCTGGCATACCGGTTGAATTCATGAAGTGTGTATTGGTCATGCCAATACGTTTTGCTTCTTGGTTCATCGCATGAGCAAAAGTCCCTTCATTGCCAGAAATGTGCTCTGCCATGGCTTTAGAAGCATCGTTACCCGATTGAATAATAATCCCGCGCAGCATCTCCAATACGGTTGCCGTACCATTCAATGGGACATACATACAGGACTCTGTGCTGCTACCACGGCACCATGCGGATTCGTTCATGCGAACTTTTTCATTTTCAGTCAGTTCGCCTTTTAATAATTTCTGCTCGATGAGGTAACTGGTCATCATTTTGGTCATCGATGCAGGGGCTAGCTTTTCATTTTCATTTTTGGCAGCCAGGATTTGTCCCGTCTCGTAATCCATCAACACATATGATTTATTGTTTAATTCTGGTGGAGAGGATAAGACTGTTGCTGCATAAGAAAAACTAGGTATAAGTAACAATGCAGCAATGGCGCTTTTTCGGGTCATTCTAGGTGTTTCCAATCTTAGTACAGGGGCACAAACGAGCTAGCATTTTAGGACAAAGCAAAGCCGACTGCTATGGGCAAAGTCGGCTTATTTCAGAATGTATTGTAACTATTTAGTTTTTGCGATCGTAGGCCATGATCTCTTCACAGATTTGTTTATTTTCAGTATCTCCAGCCACTTGGGCATCGTTTTGAGCTTCTTTCAGGACTTTCTCGAATTGCGCTGTTTGGCTCAGTTGTTTTAATGCAGCAACGGGATCTTTTTCTTGTGGCAAATGTTCAGCGGCTAAGGCTGCCATCCCTTGCTTGAACTGTGGGTTATCACCGACCAATTTCGGGCAAATGTCCGACAAAACGTAAATCGCTGCCAGCTCTTCTTGAGTAATTTGCTGTTGAGTGACTTCAATATTTTCCGTAGAGGCTGCCTGAGTACTGCTCAGTACGAACGCCATGCTTAATCCGAGGCCATATGCACACGTTTTTATCCAGTTGAATTTCATGTTATTCCTGATGCGTCTTGATCAAACCATAATGCAAAATAGCCTAATGCTTTTGCAATCAAAATGTCGCAAAAAAATGTATCAATGCTGTTGCTTTGAATCACATGTCTGGGGTGTTATTTAAATAACTCATGTATGGTTTGAATGACTGTAGCGGGGCAACGAATAAACGCGAAGCTTATAGATCTAGGCTTACACCGAAGTTGTGAACCTGTTCATGTAATGACTGGATGAAACTGTTGAAGTCGCTATAATCCATAATCGATTTTGTATTTTTACTTTTCGCTGTTTATTAATAGATTGAGATTGTTGTGAATATTCTTCTTGCCAATGATGATGGTGTTTTTGCACCCGGGATTCAAGCACTTGCACACGCATTACGACCGTTAGGCCGTGTCGTGATTGTGGCACCAGAAAGCGAACGTAGCGGTTTTTCTAGTGCCCTAACCCTAGACCGCCCTTTACGTGCTGTACCGATTGCTGAAGATGTCTGGGCAGTCAATGGTACACCGGCGGATTGTGTATATTTATCTATGAATGGCCTGTTTGATTTCGAATTTGATCTGGTGGTCAGCGGCATTAACAGTGGTGCCAACCTTGGTGATGATGTGCTGTATTCGGGAACCGTGGGTGCTGCATTTGAAGGGCGTCTGATGAAACAGCCAGCACTTGCGGTTTCCTTGGCAGGGAGTAATGTTCGTTCTTATTTGCATCCGAATGATTATGCCGTTGCAGCAAAATGGATGCATGATTTTATTGCCGCAGGGGTGCCCAAATTGCCTCCACGCCATATCCTGAATATCAATATTCCAGATGTGGAAGAGCTACAGGGCGCACAGATTACCTATCAGGGCCGCCGGACACAGTCTAAACCGATTACCAGCCATGTCGATCCACGTGGCCGTCAAGTCTACTGGATCGGACTGGCCGGTGAAGCAGTTGCTGAACCTCGTAAAAATGTTGCTGATATTCAGTCCGATTTTTTTGCGGTTGCGAATGGTTACGTGAGCATTACCCCGATTCAGATGGATGCAACCAATTATGAGGTTCTCAGCAGTTTACAAAACCAATTGAGTGCAATGCGATAAAAACAAAATAGAATGTTATAACTTTGTGAAAAAGACAGCTGGATACAGGTGTTTTAGCTGTCTTTTTTGTTAACCTTAGCCCATCTTGATTTTTATGTTTGACTGAACCTGGAGAGGGAGATCAATGCAATTGCTTCGACAACAGCCATTCTTTTATGTGCCGACAAATATGCTAAAAACCATCGTGTTGTCCGTAGCCGTTGTTTCAACGATTGCACTGACTGGTTGTGCCTCTAAACCTCAAGTCAATAATCCTGCACGTTATGCGATTGCTCCTGAGTTCTACACTGTGCGTTCCGGAGATACCTTGAGTGGGATTGCTGCGCGCTACGGCTTGAGTTACACCAGTATTGCTGAAATGAATGATATTACACCGCCTTACCGGATTTATGTGAATCAGTCATTACGCCTGAAACAATCTGGGACAGCGCGTCGCAGTACTACGACCCAAGCTGTTACACAAGCTGCACCGATTCAACGTCAAAGTATGAATTTTCCGAGTGCCCCAGTCGTGAGCAGTCCACCTGTTCAATCAGCTACTTCGGTTGCAATTGCGAAAACGAGTAGCTTACGTTGGGTGAAACCAAGTAATGGTGCCGTGCTGCAAGGTTTCAATCTGGCCAGCAATGTGAAGGGGATTCGCTATGCGGGTAATATGGGGGATCCTGTATATGCAGCAGCAGATGGTCAGGTAGTCTACGCTGCAGATGGCTTAAAAGAATATGGCAATCTGGTGCTGATTAAGCATATTGATGGTTATATCACTGCCTATGCACATAACAGTAAAATGAATGTGAAAAGTGGTGAAAATGTGAAAGCAGGGCAGAAGATTGCTGAGATGGGATCGAGTGGAACCAATCGTGTGATGCTGGAGTTTCAGGTCCGTTTAGATGGTAAGCCGGTGAATCCTGTCGGTGTTTTACCAACTAATTGATAAAAATAATGCATTATGTGAAATTCCTCGTATAATACAATGAGTTGCTTTTATCAAAAAGGATGGAGCATCTCATAATTTCAGAGGGAAATTTATGTTAGACCAACTTCGAGCAATGGGTGTCTTTGCTTGTGTTGTAGAAAAAAGTTCATTCAGTGGTGCTGCCCGAGCTTTGGGCATTACCACCAGTGCTGTCAGCCAACAGATCCGCTCCTTAGAACATGAAATGGAAGTCACCCTTCTGCACCGTTCGACACGAAAGCTGAGTTTGACTGAGGCGGGCCAGACTTTTTTCCACAGCTGCCAAGAAATGCTCGCTGCTGCGGAACGCGGCAGAACGCGTATCAATGAATTGCGTGATGATCTGGTTGGTGAATTACGTATCGCTACGACGCCTGAATTGGGGGCAAACCATCTGGTGCCTGCTTTGTCGCACTGGATGGCGGCGCATCGTGGCCTATCGGTTAAAATAGAAACCAATAACCATGATGTCGACTTGATAGAAGGGCGGATTGATATTGCACTGCGGATGAGTCCTCAGGCAGAAGATCAGCATATTGCATCTGTACCATTAACACCGGTTGAACAGATTCTGGTTGCTGCACCGAGCTATTTAAATCAGACCGTACCGCTCACCCGGCCGGAAGATTTACAGCATCATGAACTGCTTCCAACCAATATCATCAAGAATGATCGGCATTTCGCATTTCAGCACAACAGCACTGGCGAAGCAGTTGAGGTTGAGATGAATGCTCGTTTGCATTCCAATAATGTTTCAGTCGCCAAATCCTTGTGTAAACAGGGCCACGGTATTGCACGCATTTTTTATCTGGATGTGCAAAAAGAATTAAAGAACGGGTCGTTAGTGGAAGTCCTTCCGGAATGGAAATTACCCGCGTTCACTTTATGTGCGATGATTTCGAAACAAGAACAACAACCGATTAAAATCCATCGCTGTGTTGATGCATTGAAACAATATTTTAGCCAGTTACCCGGTGGCCGAATTTTTCAAGACGCTTTATAAAAGCTGAAGAATAAAAAAAGCCGCGAACCGCGGCTTTTTCAATGCATTAAATCATTAGGCTGCAAGAAAATCCTGGATCAATGGAACCAGACGCTGCACAAGATCGTCAGCCTGTTCGCGGGTCATGTTCAATGGCGGCAACAGACGTACCACATTGCCAGCGGTTACGTTAATAATGAGTTTTTGCTGATCACGAGCAATATTCACCAGTTCCGCACAAGCTTTTGGTAGTTCAATCCCGATCATCATGCCGAAACCACGAACAATCACGTTCTGGACTGCCAGTTTTTCACGCAGTTGATCCACGATGTACTGACCCACTTGAGCGGCATTTTCCATGGTGTTTTCTTTTTGCATTAGGTCGATCACGGTATAGACTACGCGCGAACCCAAAGCCGTACCACCGTAAGTTGAACCGTGGTTGCCTGCTGCCAATACGCCAACAGCACGTCCTTGAGTCATGACCGCGCCAATCGGGAAACCATTACCCAAGCCTTTTGCTGTGGTTAAAACATCCGGCACGATATTGGTATGCTGATAGGCAAAATATTTTCCGGTACGGCCATTACCCGTCTGGACTTCATCCAGCATCATGAGCCAGTTGTGCTGGTTACAGATCTGACGGACGTCTTCAAGATAGCTAAACCCTTGTGGTGCAGTATTGACACCGCCTTCACCCTGGATCGGTTCAATCAAAATCGCCACGATGTCTGGGTGCTGGACCGCTGCTTCCTGAATGGCTTCGATATCGCCAAAAGGCACACGGATAAAACCTTCTACGAGTGGAGCAAAACCTTCCTGCACTTTGGCATTACCTGTCGCAGAAAGCGTCGCAAGGGTACGGCCATGGAAAGATTTCTCTGCCACAATAATTTTAGGATGGCTGATGCCTTGTTGGTGGCCATATTTACGTGCAATTTTGATTGCACCTTCATTGGATTCCGCACCACTGTTGGAGAAGAAAATTTCTTCCATACCAGATACTTCAGCCAGTTTTTGTGCAGCGGCCGTTTGCCATGGAATTTCAAACAGGTTACTGGTATGAATCAGGGTGGCTGCCTGTTCAGCAATCGCTTCTGCAATCACAGGATGGGCATGACCTAAGCCGCATACGGCAATCCCGGTGAGTGCATCTAGGTATTCACTGCCATCTGCTGTATAAAGATAAGCACCTCGTCCTCGTACAAAGCTGATCGGTTGACGGCCATAAGTTGGCATCAAATGAGATGGTTGATCAGGTTGTACCGGAGCAAGGGTGATATGATTCATGACAGAACTCTTATCTGTTAAGTGACTAGAAAAAGTTTATATAAGCAAAATCTGCCTCAGAATAAAAGCCCAAATGTAAAATTAAAACAGAAATATCGTGGCGATTGGTCCTGTTTGCCGAAGTTTTAGGTATAATGCGCGCAGATGAGTTGAGGATCTTTCTATGACTGAACAAGCACGTGATACTGAAGCATTAATTCGCGATCAAATTGCTAAACATGCTGTACTCCTTTACATGAAAGGTACGCCGCAATTTCCACAATGTGGTTTCTCAGCACGTGCTGTGGAAGCGCTCAGTCAGATTGGCCGTCCGTTTGCTTATGTGAATATTCTTGAAAATCCAGATATTCGTGCAACTTTACCAAAAATTGCCAACTGGCCAACTTTCCCACAATTGTGGGTGAATGGTGAGTTGATTGGCGGTAGCGACATCATGCTTGAAATGTTCCAGAGCGGCGAACTCAAGCCATTGATCGAAGCACATAGTGCAGCACCTGAAGCATAATTTGCTTACAGTCAAAAAAAGCGCCTGTTGATCAGGCGCTTTTTTTATGGGGCTTGACTGATTCAATTCACCAGTTCTGCAGACTGATTGGTATTTTCATCGCTCGCTTTCTGTTCTGCATTCAGTGATTGATCCGGACGAGCACTTTCATCTGCTTTCTTTTTTTTCTTCTTTTTTTTCTTTTTCTTCGGCTCTTCTTCCAGTTCAGCACCATCTTCGATTGCTTGCCAGTATTCCAGTTGCTCCATCACAGCCGCATAGATCGAGTTTTTGCTATAACGGCCTTTCTTGTTGAGGGTGCCAACAGGGCGGGCCATCAGGATTTCCAGTGCCTGATCAATGGTATCAATGGCATGAACATGGAACTGTCCGGCCTGTACGGCATCAATCACATCCTGGCGTAACATCAGATGTTGCATGTTCTGGCGCGGAATAATGACGCCTTGTTTACCGGTTAGACCTTGCAGTTTGCAGGCATCATAGAAGCCTTCAATTTTGGCATTGACACCCCCAATCGGCTGCACCTGGCCAAGCTGGTTCATAGAGCCGGTAATTGCCCAGGATTGATCAATCGGGATTTGGCTAATGGCTGAAATGAGGGCGCAGAGTTCAGCAACGGTGGCACTGTCGCCATCAATTTGTCCGTAGCTTTGTTCGAAAGCCAATGCAGCCGAGAAGTGCAAAATCTGTTCACGGCCAAAGTGGGCTTTCAGAAAGCTGGCCATCAGTAACACACCTTTGGCATGTAATGAACCACCCAGCTCTACACTACGTTCGATATCCAGAATATCTCCACCGCCTTGATAGACAGAAGCGGTCAAACGCGATGGCAAGCCAAACTCTACATCCGCATAATGAATCACAGAAATGGCGTTAATTTGGCCGAGGCGGTGGCCACGTGTCTCGATGAGCTGAGTTCCACTTGACAGATCCTGCCAATACAATTCACGCAAATAGCCTAAGCGGTATTGGCGGTTATGTAAGGCTGTGTTGATATGTTTGGCCGAGACGATTTTATCTTCTGCCTGTACCGCATGGTGATGCGATTCACGGATCAAGTCCCCCAAAGTCAGCGCATGCAGGGAGAGTGAACTCTGATCTTCAGCTTGACGGCTTGAATCGGTTAGCAGGGCAGCGAGTGCAGAACGGTCAAACGGCAACAGTTTATCTGCCTGTACATAATCAGCGATCAGCTGCATGTAAGCATGTTCATTTTCTGCTGTACGTTGCAGGGTATCAGTAAAATCTGCCCGGATTTTAAAAATACTACCCAGTTCAGGTTCTAGTTCCAGAATTTCATAGTAAATTTCCGGTTCGGCCAGCAAAACGACTTTTAAATTCAGTGGAATGGCCTGGGGTTCAATCGAAATACTACCGGTCAGGGTAAGCATATGTTCTAGCGAAGAGAGCTTTAACTGACCCGATTTCAGTGCACGTTTCAGACCTTGCCAAGCATACGGTTGTTCCAATAATTGCTCAGCTTCGAGCATGAGAAAACCGCCATTGGCACGATGTAAGGCACCCGCACGAATGAGGGTGAAATCCGTGGTAATAGTACCGTTATGCGTCAGTTGCTCAACGTGACCTAACAAATTGTAGTGGGTTGGAAAGTCTTCAAAAATAACCGGTGCACCACTGTTAGCTTTATTGCTGACAATGACATTCGCCTGATAGCGCGCGGGAATACGGCTAAACATCGCCGGAGAGAAATCATCTTCTTCCTGATCCAGAATCATTTCTACATGGTCAATGATGTCTTGAGCATACAGTTTTAGATACTGCTCTAAGCCTTTAACTTCACTGAATTTATTCAGAATTTGCTCGATCCGTGGTAGTACCACCTGCTTTGCAATATCACGATTGAGGTCAAAGACACGGTCACGAGCATCATCTTCGAGATCGCCCAGATGTAAACCGAGACGTTCCAGCTTTTTATCCATATAGCGGATATTGGCGGCGATTTCGGCACGCTCTTTACTACTTAAAGCATTGATTTCATCTTGTGTCATTTCCTGCATCTGGTCATTTTTAAGATGAACAGGAACAAAACAGTGTTCTTCCTGACGTGAAATCAGTTTCAAATCGAGTGCTTCACCTTCCTTAGTGATCGCAATCAACGCTTGTTGCTGTTCCGTGCCGGTACGTTGGCGGATCTGTTCAATTTTATTGTGATAGGTTTCTGCACTAAAACGGCGTTCGAGCTGCTTGAGTAAGGTTTGCCAGGTTTGATGCAGTAGATCGGCAAATTTGCTTCCTTGACCTGCTGGAAAACATAGGCCAATTGGCTGACGCGGGCTTTGAAAGTTATAACCATAGACCCAGTCGTCTGGGGTCGGCATGCTCTTGGCATGCTGCTGTAACAGACGTCGAATCATGGTTCTTTTACCAAGACCTGCGGTACCGACAGCAAAAATGTTGTAGCCGGAATAAGGTAATGAGATCCCTGCTTCTACTGAGGCTTTCGCACGATCCTGACCGAGAAAGTTATTTAATGGTTTAATCCGTTTGGTTGAAGCAGGAATATTTTCCAGGTTAGGGATATGGGTGAGTTGTTTATTGTGTAATGCGGTTTTTTGTAATGTACCCTGAATGTCGGCTTGCTCAAATGCAGAAGGATTTTCCTGAATATTTTTTGCGATTTGTGGAAGTAAAGCGGGGGTGGAAGAACAAGTCATCTGGTCGAGTCTTTGCGTCACTGTGAAAATCCAAAACTGAAGCTGCGTAATAGATTTTAAGGTATACAGGTTTAACCGAAAATATCAAGCGAGCCGTCCGGTTTATCAACAAAATAAAATAATCCTTGCACAAATCGGGTTGCAACATTTGTGATTAACGGTTTGAATAACAATCTTTGTAAGATCATGGAACAACAGACGCGGATGACCACACAATCAACAGGATGGAAAAACGCCTTTACGGCCTTTTGGGATCGCCGTGCGATCATTATGCTGTTTTTAGGTTTTTCTGCCGGTATTCCCATTCTGCTGATTTTTTCCAGTTTGTCTTTATGGCTCGGTGAAGCCGGTATTGATAAAAGTGCCGTCACTTTCTTTAGCTGGGCCGCGTTAGGTTACTCATTTAAATTTGTCTGGGCACCGTTAATCGATGAATTACCCGTTCCTGTACTCACCCGCAGTCTTGGTCGGCGTCGTGCCTGGTTACTGATCGCCCAATCGCTGATTATCCTTGCCATCGGCATTATGGCCTTTTCCAATCCTGCCTTAGGACAAAGTTCCTTAATTCAGATGGCTATCGGAGCGGTATTGTTGGGTTTTGCTTCGGCTACCCAAGATATTGTGATTGATGCTTACCGGATTGAACTGGCAGAGACGCAAATGCAGACGGTTTTGGCCTCGACCTATAATGCAGGCTATCGTATCGGGATGATCGTTGCAGGGGCAGGTGCCTTATTTTTGGCAGCGTATCTCGGTACTGCGAAAGGCAACTATATTTATGAGGCCTGGAAATACACGTATTTAAGTATGGCGGCGGTGATGCTGGTTGGTGTCATCACGACATTCATCATTCGTGAACCGAAGGTCGAACGAGTTTATAAAACCTATGCACGCAGCGATTATTTCCGTCTGGTGTTGGTGTTTCTGGTCGCGGTTGCTGGTTTTGTTCTGAGCTATATCTATTCCGATCGACTGGTGCAGGCAGTCATAGAAGCCGCACAAATTAGCGATACCTTTTTAAAGTTTTTGCTAGAGAGCGTTCGTTTTATTGGTTCAGCGTTGGTGGCACTTGTGCTGGGATCACTGTTGGTTAAGGCTAAAGTGGTGAATCAGCAGATGGCACATGAGACCTGGATTAACCCGATTCAGGATTTTTTCCAGCGTTATGGCCTGAAACTGGCATTGGTTTTGTTATTGCTGATTGGTTTTTACCGTATTTCTGACATTATCGCGGGTGTGATTTCCAATGTGTTCTATCAGGATTTAAATTTCAGTAAGGAACAAATTGCCGAAGCGGTAAAAGTCTACGGGGTGATCTTTACCTTGATTGGTGGTTTTCTGGGTGGTTTGCTGGCTCAGCGTTTTAACATTATGAAAATCATGTTGATCGGTGCGATCCTGGCCAGTTCAACCAATCTGATTTTTATTGGTTTGGTAAAATCAGGCAATGCTTT
>JACCEE012456514.1_pt1 | contig 17019 bp, 14 predicted proteins | sample 7449931 | NCBI WGS metagenome assembly JACCEE01 (sample SAMN15323457, study PRJNA562643) | freshwater metagenome | isolation source: river surface water | place: USA:Blue River Watershed | collected 2017-08-19 | reverse complement strand
TGGCATTGTTCAATGCAAACTCAGCAAAGCTTCCATTTGATGCAACATCGCCTGCGGCGGTTGCTGATTACTTCTTGAATGAAGCGGGTAAGGACACAGTATTTACTGTAGGTAAGGATGCAAAGGTTGCAGGCCGCGGGGTTTACCAAATCACTGGTGCGCCACGTAACGCAGGTTCATTGGTGGCATCTGTAACGATTTCAGTCGATGCAGCAACTGGTTTGCCATTATCAGTTGTTGTTAAGGCTGTTGGTGAATCAACACCAGCCTTTGAGGTTGCATTTGAAAGCATCACCTTTGCAAAGCCTGATGCTTCAAACTTTAACTTTGTTGTTCCCGCTGGATCAAAGGTTGAAGAGGTTGCTGCGCCAACTCGTGCCGAACTTGAAAAATTAGTTGCGGGCAAGGCTCCTACAGCTGCAGATGAGGCAGGTGCCAAGGCAGAGACTGAAAAGCTGATCGCACAAGGCTGGTCTGCGGTTGCAGAGATTCCTGCTGACATGATTCCTGCGCAGCTCGCAGAGCTTCAGCAGAACAAGCTCTTTACTGAGCTAACAAAGCCAGTTGCTGGCGGGCGTATTTTCTCAACAACGTTGATGAACATCTTCATCGCAGATGATGGTCGCATCTTCGCTGGCTCTGTAACACAGCAGAGACTGCTTGAAGCAGCCAAGAAGTAGTGGTTCAAAGCACCGATCAACAGTGGGCGATTAAGACTGTTGGTTTAACCAAAAGCTTTGGCTCGCAGAACGCTGTAGATTCGATAGATCTACAGGTTCCTCGCGGGTCAATCTTCGGTTTCTTAGGTCCCAATGGATCGGGTAAGACAACAACAATTCGTATGTTGATGGGTCTTGCCAATATTTCAGCTGGTGAAGTTTCACTGCTTGGATATTCGGTTCCTAAAGAGATTGGTAAAGCGCTGCCTAAAGTTGGCGCACTTGTGGAAGGCCCAGCCTTTTATCCTTACCTTTCAGGTCGGGAAAACTTAATTCGATTTGATTCAGCAGATCGTTTTGCTGATCCTGCAACTCGTTCTGCTCGCGTAGATGCTGCACTGGCCAAGGTGGGCTTAACTCAGGCCGAAGGCAAGAAGGTTCATGCATATTCATTGGGTATGAAGCAACGTCTAGGAATTGCCAATGCATTGTTACAACCACGCGATCTATTAGTTTTGGATGAACCGACTAATGGTTTGGATCCGCAAGGAACACGTGAGGTTCGAAACTTGATTCGCTTGCTGGCATCTGAGGGAATCACAATCTTTATTTCCAGTCACTTACTTGTAGAGATCGAACAAATCTGTACACATTTAGCGGTGATGAGTCAAGGAAAGATTGTCGCGCAGGGAAGTGTTGAAGAGTTATCTGCGGCCGAGATTTTGAACCTACATCTTGTAACTTCACATACGGATTTAGCGGTGCAGGGGTTGAAATCAGTTGGAATCACAGCAACTGTAAATGCGGAAAACATTACTGCAGCTGTTCCTGCGGGACAGATTGAGCCAGAAAGAATCGTCGCGGTGTTGGTGGAGCTCGGGGTTGGAATTAAGGCGTTTTCATTGGCTGCTCCAACGCTAGAAGAACGCTTTGTTGGTTTAACAGGGGAGGGCTTTGATGTTGCGCGCTAGTGCCTTCCGTGGGTCATTGATGTACTCAGAGCTTTCAGTCTTGTTCCGTCGCCGTCGTACCTGGGCGATGTTGTTTACCATCTCATTGATTCCGATCTTTTTAGCGATCGCTGTGAAGCTTTCAGGATCAACTTTGCCACCTGGTGAAGGCCCGCCGTTCTTAGATCGTGTCAGCCAAAATGGTTTGTTTGTTGGCTTTACCGCGATGATCATGGCGATTCCGTTGTTCTTGCCTCTAACTATTGGCGTTGTCGCTGGTGACACAATCGCAGGAGAAGCAAGTACTGGCACCTTGCGTTACTTGTTAATTGCACCCGTAAACCGTGCCCGCCTGTTAGTCGTTAAATTCTTGGGAGCCGCAGCCTTTTGTCTAGCGGCCACATTCACCTTGATGATTACTGGAATACTTATTGGCGTCATTCTCTTTCCTGTAGGGCCAGTAACTTTATTGTCGGGTGATGTTGTTTCAATACCTGCAGCCCTATTGCGCATATTTTTAGTTGCGGTTTATGTGACGATATCTTTGTTGGGGCTTTCAGCAATTGGATTGTTTATCTCAACACTTACCGTTATTCCAGTGGGCGCAATGGCGGCAACGGTTGTGGTTTCAACTGTTACGCAGATCTTGGGAGCCCTGCCACAGATCGCAGTCATCCACCCATACTTGATTAGTTATTACTGGTTGGGCTTTGCAGACATTCTGCGTAATCCAATGGATCTTGGGTCAATGCTCAGCAACACACTATTGCAGCTTGCTTACATCGCGATTTTTGGTTCACTGGCTTACAGCCGATTTACCACCAAGGATGTTCTTTCTTAATCCTTAAGGTTGTTCAGACTTGCCTTGATCATCGCTTGTAGTAGCTTGGCATCGACTTCCCAATCAATAGGAAGCTGAATTGTCTTCTTGAGCGCATTGCCCTCTTTGAACTTGGGAGCAAACTCGTGAAGGACATCTTGATCCCACGGAGCGATTAAGACGTGCTTGCTAGAAGCCGATGCTCCGAAGATGTAGTGCTTATCTAATTTGACCATTGGTTGGTTCCAGGCGATAACTAGCTCTAACTGTGGGTACTTAGTTGTAATCGCTTTGAAGATCGCCTTAATAGTCTTTGCTTGTGGAGCAGGGATTGATTTATAAAACTCAGTTGGCGTATTGAAACGCTTTGAAGATTCAGAACCTCGCGAGTACATAACTAAAGCGTTGGCGTGGGCTTGAGAGAAGCCGTAGTTCTCTTTCAGGTGAGCAACCTGTTCTGGATACTTCTTGCCTTCCAGCTTTGCCATGACTTTGAACCAGTACGCCATCTTTTCGCCGTAGCGCTTTTCGATAGCGGGGAAGTGCGCTTCGCGAGAAGGGTCTTTAGGCATGAGGGAATCGTAAGGGGATAAAAACGTTATGAGGTCGTTACCCAAAGATTGTGGCGGAATCTGGGGTTGAGGAGTATTTTTCAAGCACTGTAAACGTTTACAGTAAAGGGATGGCGGGGTCAATGGCGACTATCAAATCGGTGGCAGAGCGGGCAGGCGTGTCTATCGCCTCAGTCTCTCGAGTCATCAATGGCGCCGCAGCTCGCGGAGACACAGAAGAGCGTGTTTGGAAAGCTATAAAAGCGCTGGATTATCAGCCAAACTCAGCTGCAAGAGCTCTTAAAGTTCGAAAGTCTGAACAGATTTGTCTTTCTTTTGATGATTTAGCAAACCCTGCTTACGCCATGATGACCCGCGGTGTGGGTCAATCCCTCAGTGCCACTGGCTACAGACTTGTGCTCGCATCTGCCTTTTCTTCGATCGAGGAAATTGTAAAACACCTTGAAACAATGGGTCGAGGATTTGCTGACGGGTTGATTATTTCCCCAATTTACAGCGACAAGAGAATCACAAAGTTGCTTTCTAATTTGCAGATCCCGGTAGTTGTAATTGGAACTTTGCCAGAAGGAATCGATGCCGACAATGTTTGGGTTGATTCTGCGGCTGGCGTTGCTACTGCGGTAGTTCATTTGAAATCAATCGGACGAAAGAAGATGGGTTTCCTTAATGGACCCCTTTCTACAAATCCAGGCAGAAAGCGTATGGCAGCATTTCAAAACGCACTGACCCAGAACTCTCTAAAAGGCATTTCCGGAAACATTATTCAAGCGGATGCATTCTCGCCCGAAGCGGGCCTAAAGGCGATGCTCGGTTCAGGGAATATCAAAGATTTCGATTCAATAATTTGTGCGAACGATCAGCTTGCTGCTGGTTTAATGAAGTATTGCGTTGAAAATCATATCGATATACCAACAGATCTTGCGATAGTCGGTATTGATAACACCGATTTATCCTCACTGATGCGTCCAACTCTCACGAGCATCGATTTACACGCCGAACAGAGAGGTGCAATTGCTGCGCAACTTATGTTGGAACGGCTATCGGATCCCAAACGCCCTACACAAAAAATTGTTGTTGAGCCAACACTAATAATTCGTGAAACAACGGAGTGTAAATGAGCAATGTAATTAATCGCCCCCGTCGTAAATCAAGCGGTGGAAAGATGTACAACCGAGGTGCATGGAAGTATGCGATTCCAGCTTTCATTCCACTTGTTTTACTGAGTGTTATTCCGTTGTCGCAAGCAATTTGGACTGCATTTACTGATCAAGTTGCAGGATTTGAAGTGAAAGTCTCATTCATTGGGTTTGCAAATTTCCAGCGATTGTTAACAGACACCATGTTTTGGGCATCATTTAAAATCGGAATTATCTGGGCCGTTTCTGTAACACTCTTGGCGCTTGTTTTGGGATTTGGCTTAGCACTCTTGCTAAACCAAAAATTGCGGTTCCTTGGATTAATGCGCGTTCTCTCGTTGGTTCCATGGGCAATGCCTCCGGTAATCGTTGCGATTATGTGGAATTTGTTACTACGTCCAACAAGCGGACCAATTGATCAAGTGCTGACAACATTACGTTTGCCAGGTGCGGGTATCGATTGGCTTGGAGATTTCAACACAGCTTTTCCAACTGTAATTCTTATCGGTGCATGGGTAGCGATGCCAATCATTACGGTTTCCATATTGGCAGCAATTCAAGGAATTCCCACTGAAATGGTTGAGGCATCCGTGATCGATGGTGCGAATGCATGGCAGCGTTTTCGTTACATAACCGTTCCAGCGGTAAGAGCAATTACCTCGGCTTTAGTCGCGCTAAATATTATTTGGCAGTTTAGTTCTTTCGGACTTGTCTATGTATTGACCGCAGGCGGTCCGGGAGGAAAAACTTTTGTTCCGGCCTTATTCGCATATAACGAAGCATTTAAGTATGGAAACTTTGGATACGCAGCGTCAATGGGTGTAGTTATGGCACTAGCAATTGTCCTAATGCTCGGCGTTTACTTAAAAGCAAGCAAGCGTGAGGATGTTCAACGATGACTCAGAACGTTATTCAAGCAAGTAAGAAAAAGCGCAAGCTCTACTTGATTCCAACCTATTTCTTGGTGATTTGCTATGTCCTATTTCTTGGTTTTCCATTTCTTTGGATGTTCACTACATCTCTAAAGTCACCGTATGAGCTACTGCAGCTTGATCAATCTCTAATTCCAAAAGGTATTTATCTGCAGAATTACGTAGATATTTTGGAAAAGCGTGGGTTGATTAACGCTGCTAAGAATTCGTTGATAATTGCCGTTTGCACGACAATCTTGACAACTATTTTCGCTGTACCGGCAGGCTACGCAATCGCACGCTTACGAAAAGTATTTTCAGGTGCAGCCACGGGCTGGATTCTGATTAGCCAGGTATTTCCAGTGTCCCTGATCATCATTCCTTTATTCATGGCTGTTCGAAGAGTTGGATTATTGGACAGCATTTGGGGATTAGTCCTTGTCTACTTGGTTGCGGCGCTTCCATTCGCATTATGGATGTTAAAAGGTTACGTTGCAGCTATCCCAATGGACCTAGAAGAAGCTGGCGCTATGGACGGTGCCTCATCCTTCCAAATTCTAAAGAACATTGTTTTTCCACTCTTAGTCCCAGGAATTGTCGCCACTGCGCTATTTACATTCCTAAACTCCTGGAATGAGTTCTTCTTTGCCTTAGTTTTAATTCAATCACCTGAAAGCGAAACCTTGCCGTTGACTCTGGCAAGGTTTATGGGATCAGAGGGTCAAGTACTACTTGGACCTCTTGCTGCTGGCGCATTCTTGGCCACTATTCCATCACTTGTCGTTTTCGGAATTATGCAGAAAAAGCTTGCAAGTGGTCTGCTAGCCGGTGCGGTGAAAGGTTGATGCATCGGATGACAGATATCAAAGCAAGGGAGGGGTCAAGCGCCAGCATCAATTTGTTGGTGATGGGCTTCTTCGATGATCAAACCTCACAAACTAAAGGAGAAAAGCGTGAAAAAAGCTAAGTTGCTAGCCCTCGTGGCAGCATCAGCAATGATCGCCAGCACTGCTATTGCAATTCCTGCACGAGCAGCTGGTATTGAAATGACTTACTTAACACCTGCATATCTCAAGGGCACAATTGCATCAACAGAGCGCATAGTTGCTGACTGGAATAAAGCTAATCCATCAGCAAAGGTGAAGATTGTTTACGGCGACGTAAATAATATGCAGGACAAGCTAACAACAGCATTTGCTGGAAACGTAGCACCAGATATCTTCCAACATGAAGCTGCATCAATCCTTTCTTTCTCAAAGCAGGGATATCTTGCAAATCTCTCGTCTGAGATGCGCACATTAAAGCCAACAATGCCTTCCGGCCTATGGAACGTTGGTTCTTACCAAGCCAAGCTATATGGCGTTCCAACAATGACTCAGACATACACAATCTTCGCAAATGTAGATGCATTCAAGAAGGCTGGAATTGCTGTTCCAACAGGAACAAATTCCTTCACTTGGGATGACTACCGAGCACTAGCAAAGAAGTTCACAACAGATGGAAAGTACGGCGTTGCATGGGGCCTTAAGTCTCCAGCAGCTATGTCAATGATTATGGGAATGAACTTCAACGCTAAATTCTTTAAGGGATTAACAACTGGCGCTGGAGCAAGTCTTTCAATTGGTAATGCAGAGCTTGAAGTTCCTAGTCGCATCCACGCAATGATCTACGACGATAAGTCTGTCGATCCAGCATCATTGACAATGACAGGTGCAGGACCGGTTCCAGGCTTCCTATCAGGAAAGTACGCAATGATCTTTGCTGCTAGCTATGTAGCGTCAGATTTGGATGTTGCGGCAAAGGCTGCAGGATTCAACTGGACTGCTCTTCCTCTACTTAAGGGAACTTCTAATCAACAAGGTGCTAACCCACAGACATTGTCTGTTTCTGCGCAGAGCCCTTACAAGAAGCAAGCAGCTGCTTTCATTCGATTTATGATGAAGGATGAAAATCTTGCCGAGCTTGCTCTTGGCGAAGGTTTAATTCCATCAACTTCGGGTTCACTAAAGGCTGCCCAGACAATCAAGAAGGGCAACGCAGGATGGCAACAAATTCTTGATGATGGATCAGCGCTTGCGCTTGCACCATTCACCCTTGTTGCTAACTACCAGAAGTGGAAGGACACAGTTCTTCAGCCAGCACTTCAGCAGTACATTCAAGGAAAAATTTCAATCCAAGAGTTGAAGAAGCGTGAATTGGATGGCTGGAAAGCTATTCGTTAAGCGTTTTTCGAATCTGAGGTTGATCATCCGAGGGTGAAAATTTGGTTGGGGTCGAAGTGATTCGGCCCCAACCAAATCAACCAAATATTTTGTCCAATCAATACACAAATTCAAGGAATGGAAAACAATGTCAATTTTAGAAGACAAGGCAATTGGCGCACTCTCAGGTGCGGCCGTTGGAGACTCACTTGGTGGAGCTACCGAGGGTTACAGTCCGGAAGTTCTTCAAGAGCGTTTTGGCGGACTTGTCAGAGACATTGTTGGGCCATTTAATGTTGAATGGAAAACAGCTCGACCAGTTTCACCTTTCCATAAAGGTAATGGGCACATTACTGATGACACACTAATGACAGAGGCACTTATTTCAGTTTATGAGAGCGTTCGTGATCATCTAGATGCGTACACCTTTGCTGAAGGAATAGTTCCTGAAATGATGGCTAAGGAGCGATGGATCCCTGAGCTTGAAAGAGAATCACTTCTAATACATCGTGTCTTCCATGCTGAGAAATGGCTAGTCTTGAAATTGTTACATGCTCATGCAGACCCACGTGAAGCTGGTTATGGAAACATCGTTAACTGTGGAGCGACCATGTACATGACGCCTGTAGGAATAATTAATGCAGGAAATCCAGAAGCGGCGTACAAAGAAGCAATTGAAATTGCAGGCGCGCATCAATCCAGTTATGGACGCGAGGCAGCAGGCGTCTTTGCCGCCGCTGTGTCTACAGCCATGACACCAGGAGTGAGCATTGACGATGTAATCGACACTGCTATCTCGTTTGCCCATGATGGAACAAAGGCTGCGATCATTGCCGTGACTGAAGAAGCTAAGAAAGTTACATCTTGGGAGACCAGCTTTAAGCAGCTGCGTGCAGCGATGGCTCCGTTTGATTCACTAGGTGAGGCGTATCGCGAGCCTGGTCCAGATGCGCGAAAGCCAAGCCGTTTGAAATCAATCGAGGAACTTCCATTAGCACTTGCTTATCTGAGAGTCTCTAAAGGAAGTTTCGAAAATGGTGTTCTGGGTGCGATCAACTATGGTCGCGATTCCGATTCAATCGCCACGATGTTTGGATCGATGAGTGGTGCAATGAACGGAAGAGAAGCGATTCCACATAACTGGGCCGAAACCATCGAGCGAGAAAGCAAAATCAACTTGGTAAGCAATGGCAAAAAGCTTGCTGCAATTGCAAATGAAGTTGCATCAAAAGATGCCGCGCGTGCTGCAAAAATCGCACCAGGTTTGAAGTCGCTTTTCGGCAATCAATAAGATGGTTTCCGACTTCCGACTTCGCATCACGTGGTCACAACCTGAAGATTTGCTTGGACATTTTTTTGCTCAGGCAACATCAGAAGGCATCGATGTAGATGCCGAACGGTATGAATGGATTGCCGCAGGAGGCTCCGATCAGCCTATGTTGGCAGGGGCATCTCAAATTCCGGCAAGCGATGAAATGCGAGAGTTAGCGCGATCACTTGCGACAAGGGTCGAGGAAAAGATTCAAAGCAATCCAGAAATCGATTATGAAGATTTTCTAAATCAATTGCCTGATGCCGCTTCTTCGGAGATCCCAACCATCGATGTATTTCATGGAGCGTGGCTCGGACGAGCAGCTGGATGTCTATTAGGAAAACCTGTTGAAAAAGTTCAAAGAGAAGGCATTCGAACTATTCTGCAGTCCAGCGGACGATGGCCGCTTACAGAATATTTCACAGCAAAAGGTGTTCCCCCTGAAGTGCTAGTAAAGCACCCGTGGAATAAGCAAAGTGCTCCAACATGTTTGCAAGAGAATATTGATGGCATGGCCGAGGATGATGATTTGAATTATCCACTTATTGCTTTGCTAACGCTAGAAAAGTATGGACGTGAATTTAATACCGATCACATAGCTGATCAATGGATGAAGTTATTGCCAGCGGGCAAGGTTTTCACCGCTGAACGGATCGCATACCGAAATCTGCTAGATGCTTGGACTCCACTTGAAGCTGGTGGGGTCAATAACCCTTTCAAAGAATGGATCGGCGCATTAATTAGAACCGATGTTTATGGCTGGGTTAACCCTGGCAATCCCAAGGTCGCTGCACAGATGGCATTGCGCGATGCATGGTTGAGTCATCGTCGAAATGGTCTTTACGGCGCATCCATGTCGGCAGCGATGTGTGCCGTGGCGATGGTAAGCAAGGATGTAAATGAAGTTATTGATGCCGGACTTGCGGTCCTACCTCCAGGGTCGCAGATTCTTGAGGCGTGCGAGTTTGCTCGCGCTCAAGGGAATTCAAATATTGATTATGAAACAGCTCTAGATAATTTATACGAGTTTGTAGACGGCATGCACTGGGTTCACACGATTAATAATGCAGCATCTGGAATTATGGCACTGACCCGAAGTGGTGGAGATTTTTCAACGGCGATCACCCTTACCGTTATGGGCGGTTGGGATACAGACTCCATTGGCGCAACAGTCGGTTCAATTTGTGGCGCCATGACAGGAGCTTTGGGAATTGATCCAAAATGGTCAAAGCCAATTGATGATCGTTTAGCTTCAAGCATTCCAGGGTGTGACCAATTACGGTTGAGCGAATTGGCTATAAGGACAAAGGCATTGGCTATATAAATGTCCGAGTTGTATTCAAAACTTCCAAGGGGAGTGGATCTTCCTATGCCGGTCGGAAGTGATGAAGCCAAGATGTTTGCAGGACCCTTATCTCTTGATGATCGTGAAGTATGGAGATCCCAACTTCTGGAATGGAAGCTGGAATCGGCATCTCGATTGAATTACGACGATTCACTCTATTCTTCAATGAAGTACAAGACTTTTGAATCCTTCAATGTGGCTCTAATTTGGCTCTGGGATGAACTCCTATTTGATTTTGATTCTCAAGAATTTACTCCCGAAAAACTTATTGAAGATTGTAAGAAGTTTGGCGGAGTAGACGGAATCATTCTGTGGCATGCATATCCTGTAATCGGATTAGATTCGCGAAACCAGTTTGATTTTTACAATCAGGTTGATGGTTTGGCAGAACTCGTCAAAAGGATTCAAGAGTATGGTGTGAAGGTTTACCTAAACTATAACCCATGGGACCGTTGGACCAGAAGACCTTCTAATGCGGATCAAAACGAATTAGCAAATCTCATTCAAAGTTTTGGCTTTGATGGAGTTTTCTTAGACACAATGAAATCTGCTGATCCGCTTTTCATGGAGCCAATCTTGAAAGTAAAGCCAGATGTAATTGTGGCGGGCGAATCTAGGGTTCAACAAGAGCGCATATGCGATCACTTAATGTCATGGGCGCAATGGTTTGGTGACAGCGATATCCCTGGAGTAATTCGAGCAAAGTGGTTTGAGCCACGCCATATGCTCCATCAAACAAGGCGTTGGAATCGTTCTCACATTGAAGAGCTACACATTGCTTGGCTCAATGGATCTGGAATGCTTCTGTGGGAGGTCGTATTTGGCTCCTGGGTAGGTTGGAACAATAAAGAGAAGCAAATGTGGAAAGAGATGGTTCAGATTCTACGAACCCATTCGCAACTGCTTGTGGATGGTTCATGGGAGCCTTTAACCAAACTCAGTGATCAGGCTGAGAACCAACAATTATATGCGTCCAAATTCAGCCTAGGTGATTCATTCCTCATGACTATTATCAACAAGAGCGATGCGGATTTCACGGGAGAAATAGCTTTTGGAGTTTCCGGGGTAGTGCCCGCAAAAGGTGTAACGGCATTATTAATGGATAAAAAAGGATTGCGTATTCTTGAATTTACTTACCAAAAAGAGAATTCAATTTTCAATGATTTGAAGGCCAAAAGACTCAAGGAATTAATCGGCGATCCATATTCAGCAACAATTGCATTTCGAAATCGTGAATGCGGTCTTTATGACGGAGCTCCCTTTGTTGATGCGTGGAAACCACTTCCGCCAAATTTCCACCAGATTTTTAATACAACAAAGAGCGTTCTGGCACGTAAAGGGAAGTTATCCTTGCGTGAGATTACGAATGCGCAGTATTTAGAGTTCATGAGTCAGACAGGTTACTCACCTAGAACAAGCGCTAGATTCTTACAACATTGGCAAGACGGGGCTCCCAAACTAGATGATTTGGAAAAACCAGTAACTTATGTTGATCTTGATGATGCCATTGCTTATGCAACGTGGAAAGGGTTATTGATTCCAACAGAATGGGAATGGCAGCGCAACAGTGGCGAGATCGAAATTGATGAACAAGGCATTTGGAATTTGACCGACAGCGTACATACGGATGGAAGAACAAGATTCTTGATCTTGAAGGGTGGAGGTTCCTTCAATCTACGAGAAGGTCAAGGTGCTAAATCAACTAGTGGCATAGCAGAGTCTGATTGGTATGTTGATGGAGGAAGACAAGATTCAGATTGGGTTGAAAAACTCCTTTTAATGGGCAAGGGCATGAGTCGTTCAGAAAATATAGGCTTTAGATGCTTCACCCCTGAGGAGGATTAATCATGTCTGCACTTGAGGGCCTAAGAGTTATTGATGCTGCAACACTTTTTGCTGGTCCAACTGCAGCAACAATGTTGGCTGATTTCGGTGCTCAGGTCGTAAAAATTGAACATCCACGCAAGGGTGATCCAGTTCGTGGACATGGTTACTCAAAAGATGGGCATTCTTTATGGTGGGCAAATATCGGACGAAACAAAAAAACCCTAGCTTTGGATTTTTCAAAACCTGAGGGCGCGAAACTTCTCCTCGATTTGATTGAAAACTCTGATGTGTTCATCGAAAACTTCCGTCCCGGGACCCTGGAAAAATGGGGACTTGGACCCGAGAAACTTCTCGCAAGAAATCCAAAACTTATCGTTGCGCGCGTTACTGGTTTCGGACAGCACGGGCCATATTCAAATCGTGCTGGCTTCGGAACACTTGCTGAATCGATGAGTGGCTTTGCTGCTATGACAGGTGAAGCGGGAGGTCCGCCGACCCTTCCTCCATTCGGATTAGCTGACGGAATATCTGCGCTAGCAACATCTCAAGCAATTATGTTTGCTTTATTCGCCCAAAGAAATGAACGTAGCGAATCCTTCAACAAGGGACAGGTGATCGATTTAGCAATCATCGAACCGATTTTGGCAATTTTGGGTCCCCAGGCAACTGTTTATGATCAACTCAAAATAGTTCAGCCACGAACGGGAAATAGGTCCGTTAATAACTCGCCACGAAATACCTATCTGACCAAAGATGGAAAGTGGCTCGCGGTTTCAACATCAGCCCAATCTATTGCTGAGAGAGTTTTGACACTGGTCGGGCATCCTGAGGTGATAGCTGAACCTTGGTTTGCGACAGGCTCAACGCGCGCGGAACACTCAGAAATTCTGGACAAGTATGTAGGCGACTGGATAGCAGAAAGAAGCGCTGATCTCGTTGTGAAAGCATTTGAAGAGGCCGAAGCTGCAGTGGCGCCCATTTACGACATCAGAGATATTTTGACTGATCCTCAGTTTGTGGCACTCAAGACGATTCTTGATGTAGAAGATCCAGGATTAGGAACCTTAAAGATGCAAAACGTCATGTATCGAATGAGTGGAACCCCTGGGGAGATTAAATGGACCGGGAGGCCAAAAGGCGCAGATTCACGGGAAATTCTTCAAGCTGAATTAAAGTTGACCAAGGAACAAATTGATCAATTGATCGAAATCGGTGTAGTAGGAGTCAATGAATGATCGCAAGAAGCTATCTATACGTGCCGGCTAACAATCTTGTGATGCTCAAGAAAGCCGTCAATCGTGGTGCGGATGCATTAATCGTTGACCTAGAAGACTCCGTGGCAGCAGGAGACAAGGAGCTAGCCAGGCAGAACCTTGTTTCGTGGTTGAGCGACTTAGAAACCTCAACGCAGATCTGGGTAAGAATTAATGCAGAGTCGATAGATGAGGATTTGGCATTTACCTCTTCTGAAAAAATTCATGGTTTGGTAATTCCCAAGGCAACTGTTGAAAATGTGAATTATGTGGCTGATAAGTTAAATGGAAAACACGTATTAAGTGCTTTAATTGAAAGTGCTGAATCCGTCTTGAACGCACATCGAATTGCCACAATTTCGAGTGTGGCCTTTCTTCAAATCGGCATATTGGATTTACGTGCCGAGATGGGATTGTCCGAAGAGGAAGACCTAGGGACTATCCATTTCGCTCTCTCGCATTTAGTGTTGGCATCGGCGGCAGCGGGGATTAATCATCCTATTGCTCCAATGTTTAGAGATTTCAATGACCTAGAAGCTCTTAAAGAGAGCTGCAAAAGGATGAGAGCTAATGGTTTCTTCGGACGCAGTTGTATTCATCCGAAGCAGATAGAAACGATTAACTCGGAGTTCAATACTTCGGCGGAAGCCTTGTTGGAAGCAAGAGAAGTGCTTGATGCAATTGCCAAGAGTCAAGGGGTTGCACTTGATTCAAAAGGCCGCATGATTGATAAAGCATCAGAAAGAATCGCAAAAAGAGTTATTGATAGTAGTCGCGAGCGATGATTTATTTTCAGGATCGTGATCAGGAAAATGCGGCTCAATAAGGCTATTACTTTTGAAATAAAGGAAGATGGAAACTGGCGCGCACTCCGGCACCACAATTTTCGTATTCTCTTTCGTGCAAATTCAATTTCAAATGTGGGTTCATGGATCCAACGAATTGCGCAAGCCTGGTTGGTACTTGAAATAACGGATAGCGGAACGTATTTAGGAATCATTGCAGCACTTCAATTCGCGCCTTTTTTACTTGTGAGCATGCAGGGTGGGGCAATGGCCGATCGCCTAGACAAGCAAAAAGTTCTACTTTTTACAAACGTGCTCTTTGTGACTTCCTCCCTGGTCTTAGGCTCCTTAATCATTATGGAGAAAGTCCAGCTGTGGCACGTAATGGCATTGGCGTTGGTTTTGGGATTTACGGATGGAATTGATAAGCCTGTAAGGCAGAGTTACATTTCGGAGCTAGTTGGAATTAAAGATATGCCAAACGCCATAAGTCTTAACTCCGCAAATTTCAATTTTGGCAGACTTGTCGGTCCTGCCATCGCGGGGTTCTTAATAGCAATTCTTGGCACCGGGCCTGCATTCATAATCAATGGATTCTCATATGTATTCGTAATATCTGCGGTATTTCGAATAAAGAAAGATCAACTATTCGAAATTCCGAGAAATATTGGCCCTGTGAAGATTCGTGAAGGGATTCAATACGTTTTAGCAAGGCCGGACATTTTGGTAACGATGGCTACCTGTTCCGTTATGGCCACATTTGGTTTTAACTTCGAGCTCTTTAATGCCCTTATGGCGACCAAGGAGTTTAAAGGTGGCGTAGCATCCTTTGGACTCTTGGGTACTGCCGTTGCTGTGGGGTCATTGACCGCGGCACTCCTATCTCCGCGTCTGGAGAAATATCGATCCCCTAAATTTGTTTTGATCGGCTCCGTGATTTTTTCTTTCACTCTATTGGCTGTTTCAGTGATGCCGACATTTTTAACATACTCAATTTCACTGCCTTTCTTAGGTGCAACAGCCTTAACGACGGTGATAGCCGCGAACTCCATTACACAACTGAATTCTGACCATGAGATAAGGGGCAGAGTGATGGGCATTTATCAGTTCGTTTTCTTAGGGGGAGCGCCATTTTCGTCTCCGGTAATAGGTTGGATGAGTGAAGCTTTCGGCGTTCGCCAAACTATTGCAATTTCTGCCGTTGCGACCTTGATTCCAATTGTCGTTATTTGGTCTATTTTCAGGAAAAGGTTAGTGGTCCCCTCAGATATAACTGTTGGAGCTGTGCTTCGAAAAGCTTAAGGCTTAATTAATATTTGCGAAGAAGCGAACTGGACCTGTGTGGTGAACTGAAACCTCTTCACCAACAGCAAAATCAAATGGTCCCGGGATGCGCACCTTTACGCTCTGCCCCTGTACATCAACGGTAACCATCGCATCATGGCCGTAGTAATCAATCTTTGAGATGCGGCCCTTTGGAGATGTTGCTGAAAGTGTGCGGTCAATCTGAATCTCTTCAGGACGGATCACAATCTGACCGTTAGGTGAGGCCACGTTGCTTGAATTAAATAAGTAAGCAGTTGATCCATCTGCGCTTTGTGAAGCATTGAGAACTAGTGCATCACCGGTGCTAATTGCGATGGATGGTGAAATTGGCTTTGAATACACAGCCTCTGGTGAACCTTGCTGAACGATTTGGCCTTCGCGCATCAGTGCGACAACATCGGCAGAAACTAATGCTTCTTCACGATCATGGGTAACCAAGATTGCAGTTGTCTTACTTGCGCGCAGCAGATCAATAACATCGCTGCGTAGATCTCCGCGTAATGCAGCATCTAAAGCCGAGAAAGGCTCATCCAGCAAAACAATGGCGGGCTTAATCGCTAGCGCGCGAGCAAGTGCAACACGGGTCTGCTGACCACCAGATAGCTGGTTAGGCATACGGTTTTCAAAACCTTGTAGACCAATCAGATTAAGCATTTCTTTAGTGGTCTGACGGATCTGATCCTTAGTAAATACTGAACGATCCAAACCAAAGGCGATGTTGTCGGCAACACTTAAGTGTGGAAACAGCGCGCCTTCTTGAGGAACGTAACCAATCTTGCGCTTATGTGATGGCATCACCAAAGATGACAGCGATACAAGTTGCTTACCAAAGCGAATAGTTCCATCACTGGGTTGAATCAAACCGGCGATACTGCGAAGAAGCGTTGTCTTACCGCAACCAGATGGACCCAATAGAGCAGCGATCTGACCTTCAGCTAAAGAGAAGGAAAGATCATCAAGGATTAAGCGATTGTCAAGGTTTACCTTTAGATGGGAGATCTCAAGTGAACTCACTTGTCTGCCCCCATACTCTCTTGAATAAATGTGCGATCAGCTTTGTCTGGACGGCTAATCAAAAATGTAGGTAACGCTGCGATCAGTACCAAGATTAATGCATAAGGCGCAGCCTCGTTAAATCGATTAATAGAAGCAGATGACCAGATCTGCGTAGCAAGAGTTTCAAAGCCGGTTGGGCGAAGCATCAAAGTTGCCGGAAGCTCCTTCATCGCGGTCAGAAATACCAAAATAGTTCCAAGGCCAATGCCAGGTGCTGCAATCGGTGCGACAACCTTTTTGATGACATTCCATTGGTTCATGCCCAAAGTAGAAGCAACATCTTTAACGCTGGTCGGAACGCGGGATAGTGAAGAGTTCATGCTGGCTACTGATTTTGCTAAGAACAGCAAGGCATAGGCAAAGGCCAGTAAGAAGGTTGTTTGATACAAAGCACCTAGCTTTGAACCGATTGAAACCACCGCTAAACCAACAACCACACCGGGTAGGCCATGGCCCACGGTGATGATGCGCTGGGCAAAGCGACCGACACGTGATGGTGTTTCAGAAAGAATGATTCCCAAAGGTGTCGATAAAACAAGTGCAATCAATGCGCCAAGGGCGGCAACTGAAATCGTTGAAATAGATGCGGACAGAAGATCGCCCCAATTAATCGCTACCTGGTTGCTGAAAAAGCGTGAGATCAAAACATAGAAGGGGATAACAACGGCGTTAAAGGCGTAAAGCGCAACGGTGGCAACAACTGCAAGACGCAGCCAGGTGCTTTCAATCAAGGTGTTTCGCTTTGCAGCAACTTTCACCACAGCGCTATCTGGGGTTTGGCGCTTGATCTTTTCATCAGCTAAAACCACTACCGTTGAAAAAGCGATCAAGACAAATGAGATAACCGCCGCTGCGCTGCGATCGTA
>JACCEE011929030.1_pt1 | contig 17030 bp, 16 predicted proteins | sample 7449931 | NCBI WGS metagenome assembly JACCEE01 (sample SAMN15323457, study PRJNA562643) | freshwater metagenome | isolation source: river surface water | place: USA:Blue River Watershed | collected 2017-08-19 | reverse complement strand
CCACGCTCGATTCCCAACAGCCCATGGTGTCGGAACTGGGGCGACTGAAGGCACTCCATTCCTGCGGGTCGTCTAAAACACGCAGAACGGCTTTTTCATCATCATGGGTCATTGCTTCATCGGTTCATTGTGGATGGGAGGTTGGGTCGCATACTGGGCACGCAGCACATTTTTTTGCACCTTGCCCATCGCGTTACGCGGCAACTCGGTCACGATATGGCAGCATTTAGGCACTTTGAAATTCGCCAATGTTGATTTGAGCGTTTGCAAAATCGCGGTAGGTTCTAGCACTGCGCCTGCTTGGGCAATCACCAGCGCCACGCCCACTTCACCAAAATCGGCATCGGGGACACCCACCACCGCGCTTTCCGCCACCCCCGCAAGGGCGTTAATCACGCCTTCAATTTCTGCGGGGTAGACGTTGTAACCACCGCTGATGATAAGGTCTTTGCTGCGCCCGACAATATGCACATAGCCATCGGCATCCACCATACCAACATCGCCTGTTTTGAAAAAACCATCGGCGGTAAATTCTTCTTTGGTTTTTTCGGGCATTTGCCAGTAGCCGCTAAACACATTGGGGCCGCGTACTTGGATGCCACCTATCTCGCCTACCGCACACACCGTACCACCATCTGCGTCATCTTTTTGCACGCGTACATCAACACGGGGCAGCGGAAAGCCCACTGTGCTACCACGCCGCTCGCCTTGGTAGGGGTTGGAAGTCAGCATGATGGTTTCGCTCATGCCGTAGCGTTCCAAGATCGTGTGACCGGTACGCGCTGTCCATTCGTTGAAAGTTGCTATCAACAAAGGGGCTGAACCTGAAATAAACAGGCGCATATTGCGGGTGACCTCGGCATTCAAGCCCGCTTCCGCCAATAAGCGCACATAGAGCGTCGGCACGCCCATAAAAACGGTGGCTTGGGGCAACTTTTCCAACACCCGTTGGGGGTTGAATTGGGCACACCAAATCATTTTGCAGCCTGCCAACATCGCCCCATGCACCGCCACAAACAGGCCATGCACATGGAAAATCGGCAGTACATGCAGCAACACATCGTCGGGTTTCCAGCCCCAATATTCTTTTAAGACCAGCGCATTGCTCAATAAATTCCCGTGCGAGAGCATCGCGCCCTTGCTGCGTCCGGTAGTGCCGCTGGTGTAAAGAATCGCGGCTAAATCATCCGCACCGCGCACCGCCACCGTATGCTCGGTGCTGCAATGGGCAGCGCGTTCCAACAAAGAACCCGTGCGATCAGCCCCCAGCGTGAATACCGATTGCGTTCCCGCCTTGAATGCAATCGGGCTAACCCAACCAAAATTCTGTGGCGTGCATACCACAACCGCAGGGGTGGCGTTGCCGATAAAGTATTCGATTTCGGTTTTTTGGTACGCCGTATTCAGCGGCAGAAACACATATCCCGCCCGCAGTGTTGCCAAATACAACACCAACGCTTCCACCGATTTGTCAACCTGCGCCGCCACACGCGCACCCGCAGGCAATTGAAGCGAATCCAGCAAATTCGCCACTTGTGCGGTGGCATGATCCATATCGCGCCACGAATACGTCCAATCCGCTTCAATGGCAACGCTATCCCAATCGGAGGGAAAAGCTACTTTTAATGCGGCAAAGAGGTTTTCGTTATTCATGGTATTCAGAATTTTCAAGATTCAAAACGGGGTGAACGCTTTTGAACAAAAGCGGTAATACCTTCACGGTGTTCATCGCTATCGGCATAACGGTAAGCAGATGCTACTAAATTAGAAGCATTATGTGCAGAATGGACGGGTGTTAAAAGCCGAAATGTCTTTTTATTGAGGCGAGTGGCTTGGGCTGCCAATGGTTGAATTCTCTCTAATACGGCTTGGGTTGCGGATTCAAGTGCACCATCTTCCACGACTTGGTTCAAAAAACCGCGACGCAGCATTTCATCGGCATCAAATACCGCAGCGGTTAAAAGCATTTCACGCGCGGTTAACTCACCCACACTGTGTAACACCAAAGCGGCCTCACGCGGGGCCATAGGGAAACCTAATTTGGCAATCGGCGCACCAAAGCGAGCGCGTTGGCTGGCAATGCGTACATCGCAACAACTGGCGATTTCTATTCCGGCTCCCATGCAGTTGCCATCAATTTGTGCGATCACTGGTACATCGCATTCCAGCATGGTTTGCAGTGCGCCCCACACTTCATTTTCATGAAAATGGCGCAAACTTTCTTCCTGAAACCGGAAAGATGCGTATTCAGAAATATCACCGCCAGCGCAAAAATGCCGATCCCCTCGTACCACCACCGCTTTCAGGCTGGTATCAATCTGGATTTGAACAAACACACTGCGCAGTTGTAGCCACATCGAACGTGACATCGCGTTAAAGCGTGCAGGGTAATTGATGGTAACGGTAGCGATACCTGCATCACGCTGAAGTTGGATATTGCCTGTTGGCTGCATATTGCCTGTTGTCATGGTAGAAGAAACATAAACCAAGCATAAAAAAAGGGCACATGACGCAAATCATGTACCCCTTGGAAGCTTTAGAAAGCTTTAAGAAAAATTATTTCTTAGCTGGAGCGGCTTTGTCAGCAGCAGGCGCAGCGGAAGCAGCAGGCGCAGCGGAAGCAGCAGCGGAAGCAGCAGCGGAAGCAGCAGAAGCTTCAGCAGCAGGAGCGGGAGCAGCAACTGGAGCAGGTGCGGGTGCAGAAGCAGCAGGTGCGGGTGCAGGTGCGGGTGTTTCAGCGGGCTTGCTGCAAGCAGCCAAAGCCAAAGCAGCAGCGATAGCGGAGAAAGCGAAAATTTTGTTCATTTGTGACAACCAAAGTGAGTTAATGAAAGGGTTGGTAGGTTTGCCGAAGCAGTCAAACGCCGCCCAGACTCGGCTTGAAAGCATAAGTATAGTTTCTCGCCTAGTTAGGAATTGTACTATAGCTGCCCCGAATTGTTACAACCCCAATGTAGTCGCGGGAAATGCGGGAGTGGATTGACGGTAGTGTTCTTCTAGGTTTTCTTTTAGTCGTATCCGCGTTAATGGGTCTAAATCCGTCACCCATCGATTGCGTGCATGACCCGTGCGCTGCATGGCCCATTGGGGACTCCACAACGCACAAGGAAAGTCTTCTTCCTCCACCCCGCGCCGTGCGCGACAGTCGATGAGATGACTCCATGTTTTTCGCCATTGCACAAAGCGTGGATGGTGGCGAACAAGGTACTGATAATCCTCTGCAATCATCACCAAACTGCGGCCTGCGCCAGCCCAATCGTTGAGCGATTCAATCACTATCCGATCGCCCAAAGGCCACTCATGGAAGGTGCTATCGCACCACACCATACGCTTCCATTGCTCCTGCCCCGCACGCGCTAAAGCGGTTCGGATCGCATCCGCAAATGCGATTTGAGCGGCATCAGATTCCTCGAACATGCAGCCAACCAGCGTTGTACCAATCCAACACTAGCTCTCGTGCCTTTATGCTCAATCGCTTCACTTCGGTATTGGTTAGCGATCGCTCATTGGCTAAATGGCGTATCAAAGTGGCATCGCGCCCCGCAGCCACAAAGCCCTCACCGTTGATAAAAATGTGTTTGGCATCGAACATCATGCGCGTGCGGCGATCCAACACCAGTCCATCACCCGCCAATAGTGACTCCATGTCCATGGAATGCGAATCTTCGGCTTCAAATTGAACGTGGTTTTTGGGTTCGGTCAAATACTCGCCCAGCACGCGGTGGAAAACAGTCGTATTTTGCACACCCGCTAACACGGAATTTTTGGCAAATTCCACCAGCGTATCGGGAATTTCGGCGCAATTTTCCATCGCCGCTTGACTGGGATCGCGGTAGAGCGTGCCACCGACCGAATCACACGTTTCTTCCGCCAGCCGTTGCAATAATTCACCCGCCAACTCACCCCGATTAGGAACGCGGTAGCCGATGGAATACGTCATGCACTCCCCCATTGCGATACCGTCATGGCAATAACGGGGGGGGAGGTAGAGCATATCGCCGGGTTCCAGCACGTATTCAATTTCTGGCTCGAAATTCGCCAAAATTTTGACAGGCATATCGGGCAACAGCGTTAAATCTTTTTGCTTCCCAATACGCCAGCGCCGCTGACCGTGTGCTTGTAGTAAGAATACGTCATAGCTATCGTAATGCGGGCCAACACCACCTGTATCGGTGGCATAGCTAATCATCAGGTCGTCCAAACGGGCATCGGGGGCGAAACGAAATTGATTCATCAAGGCATGAACGCTATCGTCTAGCAAATCGACACCCTGCACCAACACCGTCCAACCCGATTGTTTGAGCGATGGCAACGCACGGCGCGAAAAAGGCCCATGATGCAATGCCCAAGGCTGTGTACCGTCGGCACTGGCTTGCACAACGAGGCGGGATTCCACATCATCCCGTGCGGCCAAATCAAATAGTGCTTTACGCTCTAATAAAGGCTTGAATCCCGGTATCGCTTGGCGGATGAGCAGCGGCTTTTTGTGCCAGTAGCGCTGCATGAAGGTCTTGGGGCTGATACCGCCCAGAAGTTGCAAAGGTTCATTGATGTTCATGGGACAATTCTCCTACGATTTGCATGAGAAAAACCGAAACAAAATGACACAAATTATCGAAATTACGCCTCCCTGCGTCGTAGCCCTCACTTGGACGCTGAAAGATACCTTGGGCGAAACACTAGATGTACTCGAATCCCCCATTGAATTTTTGGTTGGTGGTGATGATTTACTCCCCACACTCGAATCCGCGCTACAGGGAAAAGAGGCTGGCGCTGTGGTGGAATTACAACTAGAACCGGAACAAGCCTTTGGTGATTTCAACGATCAGCTCTTATTTTTAGAGCGCACCGCACTCTTCCCTGAAGGGCTGGAGGTCGGTTTGATGGTTGAAGGCCATGCCCTGCCCGACGGTTGCAATCCCGCAGCACCACGAGACATTCTTTACACCATCACCGATTTGTACCCCGACCATGTGGTTTTGGATGGAAATCACCCCTTGGCGGGCATTGCTTTACGCATTCGGATGAAAATTCATACCGTGCGTACCGCAACTGAAGAAGAAATTGTACGTAAAAGCTGCGGAACAGGCTTTTTCCAATGGGGTGTAGGATCAAGTTAGGAGTAAAATAGTGGGTTGCAGTCGCAGAACCACTGCGCTCCCTGGAACGAGACTGAAAAGCATCCTATGGCGATCGTTGTCAATAAGCCCTTGCCTGAATTCGAGGCCAATGCCACCAATGGCATTAAAGTTACCAATACGAGCCATTTTGGCAAAATCGTGGTGCTGTATTTTTACCCCAAAGATAATACGCCCGGTTGTACGACCGAGGCTATTCAATTTCGAGAAAAATACCAAGATTTCGTGGAGGCGGGAGCGACCATTTTTGGCGTATCACGCGATAACATGAAATCGCACGATGATTTCAAATTGAAGCTCGAACTCCCCTTTGAACTCATTGCCGATACCGAAGAAAAAATGTGTCACATGTTCGGTGTCGTCAAAAATAAAATTATGTATGGTAAAAAGGTAAAGGGCATCGAACGCAGCACTTTCCTGATCGGTGCCGACGGTTTGTTGAAAGAAGAATGGCGCGGACTCAAAGTTCCGGGTCATGTTGATGACGTGCTAACTGCCGTCAAAGCCCTCAACTAAAGCACTTAATGCCACTGCCACCTGCTCCCACCAAATTGGCCGACCGCGTTGCTGCGGCGACCCTGCTCAACGAAGCCCTGCCCCTTGCACGCACCCGCAAGAAGGCCGCGCCCCCCGTAGAAGCGGTAGTAGAAATACCTGCCGCAGTAGCAGCACCTCTCCCTACAGAATCAGCACCATCCATTGCTGCACCCACTGCATCACCGTCTACCCCACCGTCTGCGCCACGCACCCGCAAGGTAGTCAGCAAAGCCGTGGTAAAGAAAGGGGCTACCAAGCTCTTTGTGCTGGATACCAATGTGTTGTTGCACGATCCGATGTCGCTGTTCCGCTTCGAGGAACACGATATTTATCTGCCGATGATTGTGTTGGAGGAGTTGGATTCCCACAAAAAAGGCATGACCGAAGTCGCCCGCAATGCCCGTCAAACCAGCCGCACGCTGGACGCGCTGGCAGGTGTACCCGATGCCGATATTACGGTTGGGTTCCAACTCAACAGTACGGGGCATGTGACCGCCAAGGGTAAATTACTGTTCCAAACCCAGCCGCTGAATTTCAACCTACCCACCAGCTTACCGCAGGGTAAGGCAGATAACCAGATTTTGGGTGTGGTCGAGGCGTTGCGTCAGGCTATGGCTCCGCGCGAGGTGGTGTTGGTGTCCAAAGACATCAATATGCGCGTCAAAGCGCGTGCGCTGGGATTGGCCGCCGAAGATTACCAAAACGACAAAGCACTCGAAGATGGTGATTTGCTCTACAGTGGTATGCAGGCATTACCGATTGGCTGGACACAAGGCAGCAAAGCCATGGAACTCACGCACAGCGTAGTTTCTAGCCTGCTGGTCAATCAATTTGTGTACTTTGAAGCATCGGATGAACCCCATCAATATGCCCAAGTAGCCGAAATTCGCGGGAAAACTGCCACGTTACGTGCTTTGCGTGATTTTGCGAATCCACGCCATGCCGTTTGGGGTGTGAATGCCCGCAATCGGGAGCAGAATTTCGCGATGAATCTGCTCATGAATCCCGAGATTGATTTCGTCACCCTCACTGGTACGGCGGGTTCCGGCAAAACCTTGATGGCGCTGGCGGCGGGTTTGAGTCAGGTGCTGGATGAACGGCGTTATACCGAAATCATCGTCACCCGTGCGACCGTGAGCGTGGGCGAGGACATCGGTTTCCTTCCCGGTACAGAAGAAGAAAAAATGAGCCCTTGGATGGGTGCGCTGGATGACAATCTGGAAGTGTTGAGCAAAACCGATACCAGTGCTGGCGAGTGGGGTAAAGCTGCTACACACGAACTGATTCGCAGCCGCATCAAAATCAAGAGCATGAATTTCATGCGCGGACGTACTTTGATGAACAAATACCTCATCATCGACGAAGCGCAAAACCTCACGCCCAAACAGATGAAAACGCTCATCACCCGCGCGGGGCCGGGTACGAAAATTGTCTGTATGGGCAATTTGGCGCAGATTGACACGCCCTACCTGACGGAAGGTTCTTCGGGACTCACGTTTGTGGTGGATCGTTTCAAAGGCTGGGCGCACGGCGGACACATCACACTGGCACGCGGCGAACGTTCCCGTTTGGCAGACTTTGCCAGTGAAATGCTGTAAATTAAAAATCATCGCTCGCACCGGATGCCAAACTTTCAAACTTGGTGATATTGCTCAAGAAAGCAAGTTTGACGACTCCGGTCGGGCCATTCCGTTGCTTGGCGATGATGATTTCTGCCACGCCGGGTTCTTTGCACGCTTCTTTGGTGTAATACTCGTCACGGTAGATGAACATGATGATGTCGGCATCCTCTGCTATCGCACCTGAATCCCGTAAGTCACTCATCATGGGACGTTTGTCGGCACGTTGCTCCAGATTACGATTCAGTTGAGAACATACGATAACAGGACACTGCAATTCACGCGCTAATACTTTTAACTCTCGTGAAATCTCGCCCAGTTCAGCAGAACGATTTCCTTTAAAGTTGTAATTGACAGAGCCATTCATCAACTGTAAATAATCCACCACAACCAAACCAAGACTACCATACTGTTGCAATAAATCATGTGCGTTTGCACGCAATGTTTCGATTGTCAGCCGCGATGATTTATCAATATACAAAGGTACAGAACGTAGTTTTTCGCTGGTTTCCACCAAGCGAGGCCATTCGTCATCGGTCAGGCGACCCGTGCGCAAATGCGATTGGTTAATACGCCCAACCGAACCTATAATTCTTATAGACAACTGTTGCTCATTCATTTCAGCAGAAAAAATTGCAACTGGCAATGCTTCGTGCAAAACAACATGCTCGGCTATATTGAGCGCTAACGAAGTCTTTCCCATTGAAGGGGCAGAAGCCAAGACAATTAAATTACCTGCTTGTAAACCAGAAGTCATTCGGTCAAGGTCATAAAAACCAGTCGGAACACCTGTCACGTCATTATAGTTATCTGCCATTGTTTCGATATGATCCAATAATTTTACAATTAACGAATCGAAAGAATAAAAACCCTCCTCTATCGTTGATTCAAAATATGCTTCTTCAGGCTGTTTTGTATTATCCATTCAGACCCCTTTGATACGGTAAAAATTCATCAAAGCTACAAATTCAATAGCAACCTATGCACACTATCTATGCGTTAGCGGGCTTTTTTATTAAAAAGTAGTATTCCGATTAAAAATCATCTCTGGAACCGGATGCGAGGCTTTCAAATTTGGTGATATTGCCCAAGAAAGCCAATTTCACCGTTCCAATTGGGCCGTTACGTTGCTTGGCGATGATGATTTCCGCTATGCCGGGTTCTTTGCACGCTTCCTTGGTGTAATATTCGTCACGGTAAATGAACATGATGATGTCGGCATCTTGTTCAATTGCACCTGAATCCCGTAAATCACTCATCATTGGGCGTTTATCGGTACGCTGTTCCACGCCCCGATTGAGCTGGGAAAGGGCAATCACGGGGCATTGCAACTCACGCGCTAGCATTTTCAGCCCGCGTGATATTTCTCCTAATTCTGTGGCACGATTTTCACCATCACGAGTTGTTCCGGTCATTAATTGAAGATAATCAACCACAATCAAGCCGAGCGTTCCATATTGACGAGAAAGCCGACGTGCTTTCGCGCGAATTTCACTTGAAGTCAGACCCGGACTTTCATCAATATGTAGTGAAATTGTTCGTAATTTTTCACCAGTTTCAGAAAGACGCGCCCATTCATCATCAGTTAATTGTCCAGTACGTAAATGATTTTGATTTATACGTCCAATTGAGCCAACAATACGTACGGCTAATTGTGAGGCTCCCATTTCCATCGAAAAAATAGCTACAGGTAATCCCTCTTTCAAAGCAATATTTTCTGCAATATTGATAGCAAGACTGGTTTTTCCCATAGACGGTCGTGCAGCAAGAATAATTAAATCACCTTTTTGCAATCCAGAAGTTTGACGATCCAAATCATGGAAACCTGTATGTATTCCAGTTAATTCACTGGGATTATCTGCTAGTTCTTCAATACGATCCAATAAATCTACAACCAGCTTATCCATCGACTGGAAACCCTGCTGGTTGCGCTTGCCTTGTTCGCCGATTTTGAAGATTTTTTGCTCGGCCTCGTCCACAATATCGGACGCAGGTCGGCCTTTGGGATTGAAAGCGGTATCGGCAATTTCATCGCTGGTGGTGACCAGACGGCGAAGTAAAGCACGGTCACGCACAATTTCGGCGTAACGGCGGATATTGGTCGCGCTGGGAACGTATTGCGCTAAATCGTTGATATACCCAATACCACCCACCGTCGTGGCATTGCCTTGGCTTTCCAGAAAATCGTGTACCGTGATGACATCGGCGGGCTTACCTTGACCAATCAGGGTGCTGATAGCCCCGTAAATGAGTCGATGTTCCAAACGGTAAAAATCATCGGAAACGAGGACATCACTGAGCCGATCAAAGGCCTCGTTGTCCAGCAACAAGCCTCCCAGTACGCTGGACTCTGCCTCCAAAGAATGGGGGGGAGTGCGCAGTCTGGCAATTTGACCGTCCTGACGGTAGTCATCAACGAAATCCAAATCGAAGGACATGATGGGTCTTCTGGAGCCTATCCGGTGACAAAAAAGCCGCTCAAGGAGTTTGAATCCCTTGGGCGGCTCGGGTGGTAACTTTTAAGCGAAGGGCTTACTAGAAAGGCTGATTAAGCTGTTTCGCCGTAAACCGATACGGTAATATCAACCACCACGTCGGTGTGCAATGCCACCGCTACAGTGCTATCGCTGACCACTTTGATGGGGCCATTGGGCATACGAACTTGGGATTTAACCACTTTGTAGCCATTTTTCACCAATTCTTCGGCGATGTCCAGATTGGTTACGGAACCAAACAAACGACCGTCCACACCCGCTTTTTGGGTCAACTTGATGGTAGTACCACCGAGTTTTTCGCCCAATGCTTGGCATTCAGCCAATTTAGCGGCTGCGGCTTTTTCCAATTCCACGCGCTTGGCTTCAAAAGCAGCCTTGGCTTCCGCAGTCGCACGGCGTGCGCGACCGGAAGGAATCAGAAAGTTACGGGCATAGCCGTCTTTCACTTTAACGATGTCACCCAGATTACCGAGGTTAACAACCTTGTCGAGCAGAATAATTTGCATGGGTTGTACTCCTTAAATCTTGTGCTGGTCGCTGTAAGGCAACAGGGCGAGGAAACGCGCACGTTTGATAGCGGTGTTGAGTTGGCGTTGGAAAATCGCACGGGTACCTGTCAAACGAGCGGGGATGATTTTGCCGTTTTCGGCAATGAAATCACGCAAAGTATCGATGTCTTTGTAGTCGATCTCTTCTACACCAGTAACGGTGAAACGGCAGAAACGCTTGCGTTTGAACAGCAGGTTTTGTGCTGGACGCTTGGGACGCTTGTCTTTATTGAATTTTTTAAATGTGGCCATGAGAGCCTCCTAACCATTAAACTTGATATTCAGCTTGCTGAGCTTTGCGGGATTCTTCGCGCTCAACCGTTTTCATCATCGAAGAAGGGCCCGTTTCGGCTTTTTTCTTCAGTACGGTCAGGTGACGCAATACGGCATCGTTGAATTTGAATGCGTGTTCCAGCTCAGCCATCACAGCTTGGTCAGCTTCGATATTGACGCACAGGTAATGGGCTTTAGCCAATTTGTTGATGAGGTACACCAACTGGCGACGACCCCAATCTTCCACGCGATGGATTTTTCCACCGCCTGCGGTAATCATGCCTTTGTAACGCTCCAGCATGGCTGGAACTTGTTCGCTTTGATCCGGATGGATCATGAGAATAATCTCGTAATGACGCATTGATACTTCCTTTTGGATGTTAAAAAAACTGTCCCCGCGTCGCATGGGGTACAGCAAGGCGAAAAGCCCACGATTATAGCGTTATCCCGCAGCAGGCGGCGTGCTTTTTTGACCCGCCAAGCTAAACACCACAGTCGCCACCACGCCCGCCACCACCCCAAACACACCCGCCGATATGGGCTGAATGCCCCACCACAAACCATCGCCTTCCAAGTGCAGGGCGCTGCGCAGAATGGGGTTGTTAATCGACATATAGTAAATAGTGACACCTAAACCCGTCAGCATTCCGCCCACCGCTCCGGCATGGTTGGTTTTTTTCCAAAAGATGCCCAATACCATCACTGGCGCGAACGCCGCCCCTGCCAACGAAAACGAGGTGGTGACCAAATACAAAATACCCGCCGGCTTTTGTGCAGCGACATACGCCGCAATCAACGCCATCACCAAGAGCGCGAATTTTGACCACATCACACGCCGCATCGCTTGCACCCGATCTCCGGCTTTGCCTTGAAAATACAAATCGTGTGCCACCGCGTTGCCAATGGTGAGCAGCAAACTATCGGCCGTACTCAATGCCGCCGCCAGCCCACCAGCTGCGACCAACACGGATACGGTATATGGCAAGCCGCCGATTTCTGGCGTGGCTAACATCAGCAAATCCGCACCGATTTGTAATTCTGCAAACTGCAATACCTTGTCGCCATTCACATCCGATACGCTCAATAAACTGGGGTCACGCGCCCATTGGGACACCCATGAAGGCAGTTGATCGAACGGCATTCCCACCAAATGCGCCATCACCTCATACTTTACCAAGACCGCCAACGCAGGCGTAGAAAGGTAGAGCAAGGCGATAAAAAACAACGACCAAGCTACCGATTGACGGGTTTCCGCGACCGACGTAGTGGTGTAGTAGCGGGTTAAAAGATGGGGAAGACCCAGCGTTCCCACCATCAAACAAAACATCAGTGCCAAAAAATTAAGGCGCGATTGGGTAAAGGTTTCCGAATTGGAATCTTTGTCTATAAACGGGGTGGAATGCGGTGGCATTCCGCCCAGTGGTTTGGCGCGTGCCTGATTTTCCACCACGGCTTGCGCCCATATTTCCCGCGCAGCCGTGGCATCTTTGGGGAGATTCGCCAATTCACGCCGAAGGGCGGTGGCACGTTCGTTATCGGCATTTTTCCCCTCCATCTCACGTAGCTGCTGCCGTAATTCTCGGCGCTCGGTTTGCAGGCTTTTTTCGACATTTTGCAGCTTGCGTTCGTAATCCTCCGCACGGCGTTGGTATTCCCGAATCACGCTTTGCTCGGCAGGGGATACCATGAATTTTTGCTCTAACGCATCAATTTTTGCCAACTGCTGACCATACGCTATCAACGCCAACGGGTTGCCCACCTGCTTGTATGCCAACCACGAAACCGGAATCAGCAACGACAAAATGATGACGACGTATTGCGCCACCTGCGTCCACGTTACCGCCCGCATCCCACCCAAAAAGGAACACACCAAAATGCCCCCCAGCCCCAGCAGAATACCGATCTCAAACTGCACTCCCGTTAAGCGCGATGTAATCAAACCCACGCCATAAATCTGCGCCACCACGTAGGTAAACGAACACAAAATAGTCGCCAATGCCGCAATAATGCGCGGCCATTTTCCGCCAAAGCGCACGGCAAAATAATCCGGCACGGTGTTGAGCTGCATCGCACGCAGATACGGCGCGACCCAAAGCGCGACCAAACAAAAGCCGCCCGTCCAACCCATGACGTAGGCCAGTCCACCGCTTTGGTCTTCGGTTCCTGAATAACCTTGTAGATAAAGGCTGCCCGCCAGACTGATGAAAGACGCGGCACTCATCCAATCCGCAGCCGTTGCCATGCCGTTGTACACCGCCGGAACACGCCGCCCAGCCACATAGTATTCCAGTGCGTCCGAAGTACGCCCATACACGCCGATGGCTGCGTAAAGGATGAGGGTGAAAGAAAGAAAAATCCCCGCCACCCACACCTTGGGCATTCCCAGATATTCAGCCAATGCCAAAATCAAGAGCGAGAGCAGCAACCCTCCCACAAACAGCCCAAAACGCCGATGCGTTCGGTGGATAGCCGGATGCGGTACGGATGGGGCGGAATCATCCCCACGGTTGGCACGCCACGCAAACCACGCCGCAATGCCGATAAAAATCAGCACCGAGCCTTGCGCCGCAAACCAAAAGCCCACAGGCCACCCCGCGATGGTTACTTGCAAGCGATGGGCGAAAAAACTCAACCCAAAGGATGCCAGAAACCACAGCAGCAGCAGCACCGCGTGCAGTTGCCATCGCACCGTCTGCTTCGTCATCGGCGGATTATTTGCTAATGGTTTGCCAAGTGGACATCACCGAATCAGGATTGAGCGAGATAGAGGAAATACCCTCATCCACCAGCCATTTGGCGAAATCAGGGTGGTCGCTAGGCCCTTGCCCGCAAATGCCCACGTACTTGCCCTGACGCTTGCACGCGGCAATCGCCAAACTAATCAAAGCCTTCACCGCAGGATCGCGCTCATCGAAATCAGCGGCTAACAATTCCAGCCCCGAATCCCGATCCAAGCCCAATGTCAATTGCGTCAAATCGTTGGATCCAATGGAGAAACCATCGAAGTATTCCAAAAACTGATCCGCCAAAATCGCATTACTGGGGATTTCGCACATCATGATGATCTTCAAACCGCCATCACCCCCGCCGTCACCACGCCGCAAGCCGTGCCGACCCAGCAACTCGGTTACCCGCTGCGCTTGCCCCAAGGTGCGCACAAACGGAACCATGATTTGCACATTGGTCAGCCCCATGCTTTCACGCACGCGCTTGAGTGCCTCGCACTCCATCGCAAACGCTTCGCCAAATTCACGGCTGACGTAACGTGCTGCACCACGGAAACCCAGCATCGGGTTTTCTTCTTCCGGCTCGTAACGGCTGCCACCAATCAGCTTGCGGTATTCATTGCTCTTGAAGTCGGACAAACGCACGATAACGGGCTTCGGCCAGAAGGCTGCCGCAATCGTCGCCACGCCTTCTGCCACGCGGTCCACATAAAACGCACGCGGCGATACATGCCCCCGCGCTACCGATTCGACCGCTTTCTTCAAATCGGAGTCGATATTTGGATAATCCAAAATCGCTTTCGGGTGTACGCCGATATTGTTGTTGATGATAAATTCCAACCGCGCCAGCCCCACGCCTTCATTGGGCAACTGGCAGAAATCAAACGCCAACTGCGGATTGCCCACGTTCATCATGATTTTGACGGGGATTTCGGGCATGGTTCCGCGTTGGACTTCGGTTACTTCGGTTTCGAGCAGCCCATCATAAATAAAACCGGTATCGCCCTGCGCACAACTCACCGTGACCAGCATTCCGTCTTTGAGCCGTTCGGTCGCATGACCACAGCCGACCACCGCCGGAATACCCAATTCACGGGCGATGATGGCGGCATGGCAAGTGCGCCCACCCCGATTGGTGACGATAGCCGCCGCGCGTTTCATGACGGGTTCCCAATTGGGGTCGGTCATATCGGTAACCAAAATATCACCAGCCTGCACCTTATCCATATCCGCCAAACTGTCCACCACACGCACCGAACCTGTGCCGATTTTTTGCCCAATCGCCCGTCCCTCGATAAGCACGGTGCTAGAGCCTTTCAATTTATAGCGGTATTCGGCTTGATTGCGGGCTTGGCTTTTGACGGTTTCCGGGCGGGCTTGGAGGATGTAGAGCTGCCCATCTTGACCATCTTTTCCCCATTCAATGTCCATCGGGCGTGCATAGTGTGCTTCAATAATGAGAGCATAGCGTGCCAGTTGTTCAACATCGGCATCGGTCAAGGAATAGCGGTTGCGTTGTTCGGGTGGGACATCGGTGGTTTTCACCAGCTTACCGCCGCCTGCTGCTTTTTCCTGCGCGGTGGTGAATTCCATCTGCACCAGTTTAGAACCCAAATTACGCCGAATAATCGCTTGATGCCCCGCACGCAGCATGGGTTTGTGAACGTAAAACTCGTCGGGATTGACCGCGCCTTGCACCACCGTTTCGCCCAAACCGTAGCTCGATGTAATGAAAACCACATCCGAAAAACCCGATTCGGTATCAATTGTGAACATCACGCCCGCTGCACCGATATCCGAACGCACCATGCGTTGAATCCCTGCGCTCAAAGCGACTTGCGCATGGGCAAAGCCTTTGTGAACGCGGTAGCTGATGGCACGGTCGTTGTAGAGCGAGGCAAATACTTCTTTGATTTTGTGCAAAATATCTTCGATGCCATGCACATTCAAGAAGGTTTCTTGCTGCCCTGCGAAGGAGGCATCGGGCAAATCTTCGGCGGTGGCGGAGGAGCGCACGGCAAAAGTCGCTTCCGTGTTATCGCCGCTGAGGGTTTGAAAAGAATCCCGAATCGCTTGCTCTAGCGCGGGGGGGAAGGGTTGGTCGATCACCATCGCGCGGATCGCAGCACCGGTTACGGCCAGCGCCCGCACATCTTCGGTATCCAATACGTCCAGACGTGCCTGAATCGCATCGTGTAAACCGTTAAACTGTAAAAACTCCCGAAACGCATACGCCGTTGTCGCAAAGCCCGTGGGAACACGCACGCCGCTGGGGAGTTGGGAAATCATTTCGCCCAAACTGGCATTTTTTCCCCCCACCGATTCCACATCCGTCATGCGCAGACGTTCAAAAGGCACTACCCAATCCGTTGGATCAAACAAAGCAGACATCGAAGACATTACACAAACCTCCTAAGTTACAAAAATTCGGGTGCAAAATGCACGATTCGCACGATTTTTCAAGATTTTTCCAGCAGGAGTCACACCGATGCCCCATCGCACCGTTTATTTTGTGTCAGACGGCACGGGAATTACCGCCGAAACCTTCGGCAGCGCTATTCTGGCGCAGTTTGAAACCAAGGCACGCAAGGTGCGATTTCCATTCGTCGATACCGTGGACAAAGCGCACCAGATTGTGCGTCAAATAAACCACTCCGCCCTACTGGAGGGTCAACGGCCCATCGTATTTATTACGCTGGTGAACACCGAAGTGCTGTCCGTCATCCAAAATACCTGTAACGGGATGTTGCTCGACATGTTTGCCATGTTTGTGCAACCGCTGGAACGCGAGCTAGGGTTGAAATCCAACCACCGCACCGGACGTTTCAGCGATGCCAGCAAGAGCAAAGAATATCAGGATCGGATTGAGGCTATCAATTTTTCTTTAGCGCATGATGACGGGCAAACCAACCGCGATTTGGAACAATCCGATGTCATTTTGATCGGGGTCAGCCGCAGCGGGAAAACGCCCACTTCGCTCTATCTGGCGATGCAATACGGTTTGAAGGTTTCTAACTACCCGTTGATTCCCGAAGATTTTGAACGCCGTCAGCTCCCTCCCGCCTTGGTTCCACACAAAGGGAAAATTTTTGGCCTTACCATCAGCCCTGACCGCTTGAGTGAAATCCGCAACGAACGCCGCCCCGATTCCCGCTACGCCTCGCTGGAAAATTGCCGTGTCGAAATCCACGAGGCCGAGGCGATGATGCGCCGTTCCGGCATCCGCTGGCTTTCCACCACCACCAAGTCGATTGAGGAAATTGCAACCACAATTTTGCAGGAATTGCATCCCAACTTCGACATTTTTTAATCCCACCCCCTAGAATTCAAACGCTTTGCCTCCAGATGAGGAGGCTGGCAGTGGGACACTATCCCACTTCACACAAAGGAGAAAAGCATGTCACTGGTTATCAACAACATGGAAACGGTCGTTACCTCGGCCGCAGAGCGCAATAAAGTCCTGCGCAACACCTACTGGCTACTCGCATTAAGCCTCATCCCCACCGTGCTAGGTGCATGGCTGGGCGTTGCCACAGGTATCACCAAGGCGATGGGCGGTGGGCTGGGAATGATTGTGTTCCTAGCAGGTGCATTTGGCTTTATTTTCGCCATTGAAAAAGCCAAACACTCGGCGGCTGGCGTGCCCGTGCTGCTGGCATTTACCTGCTTTATGGGTTTAATGCTGTCGCGCCTG
>JACCEE011607168.1_pt1 | contig 17030 bp, 9 predicted proteins | sample 7449931 | NCBI WGS metagenome assembly JACCEE01 (sample SAMN15323457, study PRJNA562643) | freshwater metagenome | isolation source: river surface water | place: USA:Blue River Watershed | collected 2017-08-19 | reverse complement strand
TCAAGTTGACTAGGGGTTAAACTCGCTTCTTCTAAGCTAGAAAATGCTTTCTGAAATAATGGCTCATTCAAAATAGCAGGAATATGGTCAAAACTATCTAAATGCTTAAGAAAATAGAGCCATTTATCAAAATGAGTTTGTAACTCATTTTCTTGCTTATTGAACAAAGGCATTTGCAAAAATTTGAAATATAACTTGTCATAAAACAAATCACCATCTTGGTCTTTTAAAGCAACATCTCTAAAAAACTTTTGTTTCTCTTCTTGCTCATCATATTTAAAATCTAAAATAGCAATGTAATAAATCGCTGCTAATTTAAAATCCCATTCTCCGCGTTTTGCTTGTTCGCGAATAGGAAAACTGGTGTAAAATAAAGCCCGTTCTTTAAAAAAGTGTAATTTCGCTTTTTGCATTTCTACAATAAAATTTTCACCCGTTACACTTTGACAATAAATATCAAAAATTGCCTTTCGTTCTAAAGGCATATCAGGTAAATTTTCAGGATTTTTAAAGCTTAAACTGTGAATTTGATGATGGGCAGGTAATAATTGATTTAAAAAATCAATTAATAAATCTTTATTGGCTTCTTCACCAAATAATTTTTTAAAACCAAAATCGGTATAAGGATTTAAATAACGTGACATAGCGTTCCCTTTTTTGCTAGTAATAATTTCCTACAAGTGTAGCAAAAAACCTACTGAATACACGCTAAGAGAGATAAAAGAGAAAGGATTAAAATAACTAATAACCTGCTTAATACAAGCATTAAGCAGGCTAATTTAAAACTAGATTTCTTTGACTGCTTGCACTAATGCTGCCGCCACTTTTTGTCCATCGCCGTATAACATCCGTGTGTTATCACGATAGAATAATAAGTTTTCAATGCCTGAGAAACCTTTACCTTCACCGCGTTTAATTACGATGACGTTGCGAGATTTATCTGCATTTAAAATCGGCATTCCGTAAATTGGGCTATTGGGGTCATCTTTCGCGGAAGGATTGACCACGTCATTTGCTCCAATGACCAGCGTAACGTCCGTTTGTTCAAATTCTTCATTGATTTCATCCATGTCGAAAATTAAATCATACGGCACGCCCGCTTCCGCCAATAATACGTTCATGTGCCCAGGCATCCGCCCCGCAACAGGGTGAATCGCAAATTTAACGCGCACGCCTTTATCAATCAAGGTTTTGCTCAATTCCCAAATTTTATGCTGGGCTTGCGCAACTGCCATGCCGTAACCAGGCACAATAATAACTTGAGCAGCATAGCCCATCATCACGGCAACGTCAGCGGATTCAATCGGTTTCAAGCTACCTTGTACGTCCGTTTGCGCCGCGCCTTCAGTGACTCCAAAGCGTTTGAATAAAATATTTGAAATAGGACGGTTCATGGCTTTCGCCATTAATTGGGTTAATAATGTCCCCGCCGCGCCTACAACTGTCCCCGCAATAATCATTGCTGCATTGCCCATTACATAACCTTCAAAACCAACGGCTAAACCCGTCAAGGCATTGAATAAGGAAATAACAACGGGCATGTCCGCGCCACCAATGGGCACAGCCATCATTACACCAAATAATAACGCTACCGCAAAGAAGGCTAAAATCAATGCAATTGCCGCATTGTTACCTTGTACCACAATGATTAAACCTAATACCACCGCTAAACCAAAAACAGAAAAGTTAATTTGCTGTTGATTTGGGAAATACCATGCTTTTTTGATGATGCCTTGTAATTTTGCATACGCAATCACTGAACCCGAGAAAGCGACGCAACCAATTAACGCGCCAATCACTGCTAAAGCTTGTACGGTTAGAGGTAATTGTTTATCGGTCACTAATTCAACCGCCGCAATTGCCGCCGCCGCACCACCGCCTAAACCGTTGTAAATTGCAATCATTTGCGGCATATCGGTCATTGCGACTCGTTTTGCTGTCCACCATGCAACCGCTGAACCTAAAGCAACAGCTATCACAATCAATAAATAATTGTGTAAATTGGGATATAAAAATGTCACTAGCGTTGCTAATACCATGCCCACGCCAGCCCAAATAATCCCATTGCGCGCCGTGACAGGCGAACTCATTTTTTTCAAGCCTAAAATAAATAATACGGCAGCAATAAAATAAGTCACTTCAACAATAGGCATTGTCCAACCTGTCGCATGAGTTTCCGCAGGTGAACTGCTAGGGGTAATCACTTGTTCCAGTTGGTTTAAGCTTTGTTTATGTTGTTCTAAAGCTTGTGATAAAGCTTTAGGGTCAACGGGTTGCGTTGTTTGAGTTAAAACTTGCTCACTCATTTATTCGCCTCCCCTTTTGCTGCTTTTGAACATTTCTAACATGCGTTCAGTTACAACATAACCACCAACAGCATTGCCTGCTGCAAATACGACTGCAATAAAACCAATCACTTGCTCTAAAGTCGTAGTTGCGTGACCTAAAGCAATCATTGCTCCGACTAACACGATACCGTGTACGAAGTTTGAACCTGACATTAAAGGGGTGTGCAAAATCACAGGTACGCGCGAAATGACTTCATAACCTGTAAAACCCGCTAACATGAAAATATAGAGCGCAATAAATCCTTCAATCATTTGAATTGACTCCTCAATTTAAAACACTGTGGAAGATTTAACCAATCGCTTGCTTGGTTGGAGCATGTTTAATTTCGCCCGCATGAGTCAACGCACTGCCGACAATAATTTCATCGTTCCAATCTAACTGTAATTCACTGTTTTTAATCACTAAAGACAGTAAATTAAACAAGTTACGCGCATACATTTCGCTTGCGTGTAAAGGGGTTTGACTGGGAACATTCAAAGGCGAATGAATCACGACATCATTATGTCTAATGGTTTGTCCAGGTTGACATAATTCACAGTTACCGCCGCCTTCTGCTGCTAAATCAACGACTACAGAGCCAGCTGCCATTCCTTCAACCATTGCCGTCGTAATAATTTTCGGCGAAGGTCTGCCAGGAATCGCAGCGGTAGTAATCACCACATGCGAAGCAGCAATATGTTTAGCTAAAATAGCTTGTTGCTGCTGTTTTTCTTCCGCTGTCAATTCACGCGCATAACCGCCTTGACCTTCAGCTTTAATGCCCATGTCGATGAATTTCGCGCCTAAAGATTCTACTTGTTCTTTAGTTGCAGAACGCACGTCATAACCTTCAACCACAGCACCCAAACGGCGCGCGGTTGCAATCGCTTGTAAACCTGCAACCCCTGCGCCGATAATCAACACTTTTGCGGGGCGAATTGTGCCCGCTGCTGTAGTCAACATTGGGAAAAATACAGAGGCTAAATCAGCCGCCATAATCACCGCTTTGTAACCCGCAACCGCTGCTTGTGAGGACAATGCGTCCATACTTTGCGCCCGCGAAATCCGTGGTACTAATTCCATTGCTAAACTGGTGATTTTCTTATCGCGTAATAATTTCACCCGTTCAGGATAACGATGCGGTGTGAAGAATCCGACCACTAATGTTCCTTCACGCATTAACGCAATTTCGTCTTCAGTCGGTGGATTGACTTTTAAAACGACATCCGCTTTTGCATATAATTCCGCAGGTGTATCAACTAATTGAGCATCACTGAAATGTGCATCAGTGAACGACGCTTTTAGCCCTGCGCCTTTTTCAACCACAACGGTGACCCCTAATTTAATTAATCGCTTAATGACTTCGGGCACGATAGCGACGCGACGTTCATCAGGCGATAACTCTTTGGGAACAGCCACACAAATAGGCATGGTGTAATCTCCTTCTCAAAAAGTGTGTTAAAAAACTGTGACAGTGTGTACCAAGCTTGTTTAATTTTAAATACCCTGAAATAAAGAAACCACCCCCCAAATTCTGCTAATAATAACATGCAGTTAATTTAAGGGATGGCTTCTTTGGTGATGATTAAAATAATTGGCAGTTATCTTAAAAACAGGGTTTATTTTTTTAAACAACTGAACTTTTTAAGATACCTATTTGTAAAATAAATCTCAAGAAGAAATTTAAGTCGCTTTGAATGAAAAATCGCTAAAAATCATATTAGATAACACTAATTATTAACTATTTTAAAAGCTTATAAGTTTTTATGTAATATATAAAATTTTTATAGGGAATTATAACTTTTGCTTTGTTGCTATTTAAGCAAATAGTTAATTACTCAACTATTTTTAGCTTAAAAATTTGGTAATTATTTCTGACATCCCGTGCAAAAGTAGGTGGCACGTTGTCCTAATACTTGTTTTTCAACAGTTCCTTGACAACGCAGACAAGGCTGTCCCTTACGGTCATAAACACGCAAAAATTGCTGAAAATAGCCCGCTTTACCTTCGCTATTGCTAAAATCGCGTAGGGTTGTACCGCCTTGTTCAATTGCTGCCGCTAAGACAATTTTGATGTGTGTCACTAAATTATCAAATTCGTTTAACGTTAAACTAGACACGGTGCGGGTCGGTAAAATGCCTGCTAAAAATAACGATTCGCTGGCGTAAATATTACCCACCCCTACGACAATTTTACCGTCCATAATCCATGTTTTAATGCTTTGGGCTTTGTTTTTAGCACGTTCAAATAAATAGTGTCCTGTAAATTCGGGCGTGAGGGGTTCAACGCCTAAATTTTTAAGTAAAACATGGCTATTTAAAGCGTCTTGCGTCCATAAAATACACCCAAAACGGCGCGGGTCGTGATAGCGCAAACAGTCTCCATTGACAAGCACAATATCAACGTGGTCATGTTTTTGGGGCGGTGAATCTGCTGGCAAAATGCGTAACCCGCCTGACATGCCAAGATGAATTAAAATTGTCCCGCATAGTTGCTGTTTATCTTGCAATTCAAGCAGTAAATATTTTGCTCGTCGTGTAACACTAACAATTGTTTTTGCTTGTACCATTTCAGCGAATGCCGATGGAATCGCCCAGCGTAAACGTGGTTGACGAATAACAGCATGACTGATTGTTTGATTAAGTAAATGCGGTTCAATGCCGCGGCGAGTTGTTTCTACTTCGGGTAATTCGGGCATGGTGTATTCTCACGCGTTAAACACGTCAAAAAATTTTGCGGTGAGTTAATGCAGGAAATTGTAAACGTTGCATATTTTGTGCAGTAAAATCTAAGGTAGCAGTCACAACGCCTTCACCTTCACTTTGCTGTTGTAAGATGCGTCCCCAGCTATCGACAATCATGCTGTGCCCATAGGTACGCCGCCCATTTTCATGTTGTCCGCCTTGATTAGCTGCAATAAAATAACTCAAATTTTCTATAGCGCGACAACGAATTAAGGTTTCCCAATGGGCTTGTCCTGTAGTGTAAGTAAACGCCGCAGGAATACAAAAAAAATCAGCGTGATGTTCAATCATTTGTCTGAATAATTCAGGGAAACGTAAATCATAACAAATCGCTAAGCCCATTCTGCCAAATGGCGTATTGACGGTAACAATTTCTTGTCCGGCTTTAATCGTTTCTGATTCGTGATAATGCTCGCCGCTTGCCGCAGTGACATCAAATAAATGAATTTTATTGTAACGTGCAACACATTTACCATTAGAATCATAGACTAAAGTGGCTGCATACACACGTTCGGGCTGGGTATTGGCTTTTAAGGCAATTGTACCAGCGACAATCCAAAGTTTATGTAAACGGGCTTGTTCGGCAATAAAATCTTGAATTTTGCCCTGTTCTGCATATTCAGCAATTGCAAAAGTATCTGCGGGCGTTTTACCCATTAATGAAAAATTTTCAGGTAATACAATTAATTGTGCTGATTGTTGTGCAGCTTGTGTGATTAAATTGGCGGCTTGCAATAAGTTGGCTTCCAAATGACAGGAGGAAACCATTTGAATAGCTGCGACGGTGCATTGTGGAAAAGGAGTGGGATAACGCGGCATGGCAAGTAAACAGGTTATCCGTTTAGCAAAAAACGTTTTTTACTAAACGGAAGAGGAGAATTGTTTATGGAATTCGATAATTTTCTTGAGTCACTAAATCAACACCACATTGTAATTGTTCAACCCAAGCTAAGAATTTAGCAATCATTTCTTTGCCTTTAAATGGGCGACCGTGTTGTGGCACAATCCAATCTAAGTCTAATTGACGCACCATATTCACCCAGTAGCGACAGACTTTATTGCTGGACATATAACGTTCATGGAATGGCTGCATAAAACGTATATGTTCTTCAAAATTATCTACAGGTAGTGATTCATTTTTTTCTAACAATAATGACGCGCCCATATCGCCTGAAAATAAAATCCGACTGTTGGGGTCATAAAATTGGAAATTACCTTCAGAATGTAAAAAATGAGCAGGTAAAGCTTTTAATGTTGCATTGCCTAAATGAATATCCATACCTTCATCAGGAATGCTAATTAATCGGTCTTTTGCGCGTCCTGGTGGAGCGAAGTGGGGAATAAAGCGCGACCATACCCCTGGCACGATAATTTTGCAATCACTGCCAATCAGCCATTTGTTTAATGAAGAAATAATATCGGGGTCTTGATGAGAACCAATGACATATTCCAAAGTTTTGGTAAATAAATATTTATACGATTGCATAAATAAATCGTTATAAATCAAGTCTCCACCTGGGTCAATTAACGCAGAATGTTCCCCATTAACCACTAAAAACTGGTTTGCTTGCACGCCATCGCCTGATACCAAGTCATAAAATGCAATGCACTTATGAATGCCATCATTGTAAAGCTCCACTGCCATTCTGAAATCCTTTGAAAATCCTTATTGGTCTGAATTCTGCGAAATTTTATAATTAAAGCAGTTTATTATTTCATGTTCTTGCTGCAATTATCGCATTATTTTATAGGTGTAGATTTAATTGAAACAGACATTTAACAAATTTGTTAATGGCTTGAAATCTTGCAAAAATACACCGTCCTAAGCAATGCAAGACACATTTCTAGCTATTTGAGAAAAATAGGAATGAGAGAAATGTGTGTAATTGAGTCAAATTTTTGCTGAACTCAGGTTTATGATGTTTGGGAAGGTAATTGTATATAATATTTACATCACAATAACACCATTTAGTTTTAACTTAAACTTAAAAAAAATAAGGGCGCGTTTATATATTTAGCTGCTTAGGTAATTTCACTTCAAAACAAGTTCCTTTACCTAACTCACTAATACATTGAATATTACCATTTAACATATCAGTCAGTTTTTTCACGATAAACAAACCTAGTCCAGTCGAATGTTCGCCTAATGTAGGTTTAGGCGTTAAGCGGGTAAATTTATTAAACAATTTTTGCTTATCTGTTTCAGATAAACCAGGCCCTTCATCTTGTATAGCACAAACTAACCATTCTTCTTGTTCTTGAATTTTTAAAGTCACTTTTTTATGTAAAGGTGAATATTTAAGTGCATTAGAAACCAAATTATCAATAATTTGATGAACCAAATTACTATCTGTTGTAATATAGACAGATTTCTCAGGAATTTCAAACTGATAACTAATATCTTTTTGTTGCGCTCGATATTGGTAACTTTCTAATACATGTTCAGCAATTTGCGTAACATCTACAGAATCAATATTTAAATCAACTCTACCTGATTCAATTAGATTTACATCTAATAAATTAGAAATGAGTTGAAACATCATATTTGAACTATTTTCAACCATTCCCATATATTCTAATAGTTCTGTTTGCGTAATATCGTCACTGGTTTCTTTCACCAAAGCGGCTACGCCTAAAATAGCAGATAAAGGATTTTTTAAATCATGCGCTGTAATTCCGAGAAATTCATTTTTTTCTTGGTTTAAGCGCATTAAAGAATCAGAGTGACTTTCTAGTTCTTTAAATAAACGCCGATTTTCTGCAAATGTATTAGAAACAGTAATAAACCATTTTTGCCACAATGGAGAAACATTGGGAATATAAACCGTTTGTCCTTCGCTTTCATTTTTAATATGTTCTACTAATAAACGAGCAGGACGAATAAACTCTTTTTGCGTGATATAGTAATTAAAGAATAAAATTGAAATTAAACTTGCTAATAAAACAAATAAAACCCAGCTAATATTGGTAGCAACCTGCTGAATCATAACAGATTTTGGTATCCAAAAAATCAATTTCCAATTAACATCAGGAATTGTTTTATAAATAACTAAGTAGTTTTCAATTTCTACAACTTCAGATTCTGGATGTTTAAATAGCGTTCGCCATTGTTGACGAATATCTAAAGGAAAAGCTGCTTCAGCCGCCTGTACTTTTTCATCTTTGGCATTAATAAGTAAATTATGTGCTAAGAGTTTTTCTTGTTCATTAATAATGAAAACATGGTTATCATAATACTTTAAATCTTTAATGTATTGATTAAGAATACTTAAAGTAAAATCTAAAGAAACTGCACCCCGAAATTGTTCATCTTCATAAACAGGTGCGGAACAAGTAACCATTAAACCTTGTCCTGCTTCGTCTATATAAGGTTCTGTCCAAAAAGCTTTTTTATCAGGATTGAAGATGGGCACAGCTTGGCTATAGAACTCATGTTGATATAACTCTGGTGAGAATTTAAAGCGATGCGACTCTTCCCAAGGAAACAAATTAATAAACGAGTTGGCAGAAGTATAATAAACCCAAACGGTATTTGGGATAGAACGCTTAATCATTTGAAAATAATTATTTAAATCTAATGCCATTTCTATTTCTTTATAGAAACTGGCGGGGCGATTTGTAAATTTCCCTGCTCCAGTTAAATTGCCAACGGTTGAAGTATAAAAAGGGTGCTTAACAACATCCAAATGATAATACTGTTCTTCCACATTTTCTTGAATTTGAGCTAGAAGAGAAGAAGATGTATTATAAGTAGGGTGTGTTTGAAAAAAATTTTCTGCTCTATTACGCAAATTCTCAACTTCAATCTTTGCAAGTTTTAAGAAATTAAGCTGCAAACTACGTTCATTAAATAAATTTTTAATAGTAGCTAATTCGTAATGATATTGCGTGGTATATTGTAAATAAATAAAACCAGAAATAATGCTTAAAATTAAAACAAAAATAATAAGCATACTATAGTTGTAGCGTTTTAAGAATTCCATCAATCTTTCCTAAACTCAAATAAATGCTTCTATCGATTCAAATAAGCATAATCATTATTATGCGAATTGATAAATTGCAGTAAGTGTTTACGATAACCATTAAACAGTTTTTATTCCATCAATAAAGGAAAAATAGATATTGCAAAGCAACTTATCCTCAAACAGGATAAATTAAAAATGTCTTTGGCTTCTAATACGTTTTAAAACAGCTTACGTTTTTAACAGTTTTACATGTTCATCAAATTCAACAAAAAAAGTTGAACCTTTTCCTAACCCACTTTCACACCATACGCGCCCATTCATTGCTTCTGTTAACCGCTTGACAATAAAAAGTCCTAAACCTGTAGAATGTTCATTACCCGTAGGGCGTGCAGTTAAGCGAGTAAATTTACAAAATAATTTCTTCTGCTCTTCTTCACTGATACCTGCGCCTTCGTCTTGTACTTCAAAACGGATTTTGCCTGCATGACATGAAAGACGCACTAAAACAGAGCGATTAAAGGGCGAATATTTAATTGCATTAGAAACTAAGTTGTCAATAATTTGGGTAATGACATTATTATCAACATGAATATAATAATGATTACTGGGAGAAATTAAAGTTAAATTAATCTGTTTTTCTTTTGCTCTATCACTATAGACGCGCAAAATATATTGAGCGGTGGTGTAGATATTATGTATTTGAAATTCAAAATTTAATTTTCCTGATTCAATAGCATTAACATCTAATAAATTTTTAATTAACTGAAACATCATGTGAGCACTATTTTCAATCATGCTCATATATTCTAATAATTCAATTGTAGTCAGTTCATCACAAGATTCTTTTACTAAACTCGCAATCCCTAAAATGCCGGATAATGGATTTTTTAAATCGTGGGCGGCAATTCCTAAAAATTCATTTTTTTCCTGATTAACAACAATTAGTTGCTCATTAGCTTGTTGCAATTCTTGTGTGCGTTCAATGACTTTTTGTTCTAAACCTTGACGATAAGATTCTAAGGTTAATAAATCATCAAAAGCTCGCAAACTAGCAGTCACTAAGGTAATTAATTTTTGGCGGCTTAATTCAGCTTTATTGGCATAATCGTTAATATCATATTGTGTAATAATTTCCTCTTCGGGCGCATAACCAGGCTGTCCTGTACGCAAAACAATTCGAATAAATTGATTATTAAGCTGTTCCCGAATATACCGTACTAAACCTAAGCCAGCACTGTCATTTTCCATTACCACATCTAAAAAAGCTAAAGCAATATCAGCATGTTGCTCTAAAATAACTTGCGCTTCTGCCGCGCTATACGCATCATAAAATTCAATGCCTTTATTCTTAAACTGATAATTTTGCAAAACTAAATAAGTAATTTCATGAATATCGCGCTCATCATCAACAATCAAAACTTTCCATTTATCTTCTGCTTTGGGCAAAATAATTGCGTTTGCAGCTAACGCCGGTTCTTCTTCCACAAAAAATAGCGTTTCTTCTTGCTGAGAGGGCTTAAAATCGGCAAATAAATCATCTGCTAACTGATTAGTTAACGGCGCAACATTAACATTATCACTAGATACTATGAACAGAGGGGGGGAATCTTGTGTAATAGAAGGATTATTTGCATCATCGTTAGTATTCATTGCGGTATCCTAAAATTTTTAGTTTCCTGAGTGTGACAAGGGAAGGTCTAAAATAAAATGTGTGCCTTGTCCTATTTGACTTTCGCAACGAATATTGCCATTGAGCTTATGCGTAACTAGATTATAAACAATGTGCAAACCTAAACCTGTTCCGCCACCTTGCCGATTAGTGGTAAAAAACGGTTCAAAAATGCGCGGTAAAACATCTGCTGCAATTCCTTTACCGTTATCATAATAATCTATGCGTAATATAGCGGGTTGAATATCGCTCACACTGGCAATTTTTATCGTAATTGTTCCTTCTTGACTTTCTTTAAAACCATGCGCTAAAGAATTCATGATTAAATTAGTCAACACTTGCGAAAATGCACCAGGATAACTATTCAGTGTTAATTCAAACGAACATTCTACGATAAAATGGCACTGCATACGTTTAAAAGAGGGCTGTAAACTTTTAATAATATCATGTACATAATCACGCAGTGCAAAGATACGTTTTTGCTCGCTGGATTGATCCACTGAAACTTGTTTAAAACTTTTGGTTAATTCCGCAGCGCGGGCTAAATTTTTCAAAATTAAGCTACTGTTTTGATGCGCTGCATTTAAATAACTTTCTAAATCTGCGCGGCTCATTTTGCCCTGTTTGTACACATTAGCAAAATCTACGGTTAATTTATCTAATTGTGAAGCCGCCGTGACACAAATCCCCACTGGGGTATTAATTTCATGTGCAACCCCCGCAACCAAATTTCCTAAAGCCGCCATTTTTTCTGATTCAACTAATTGTTGTTGCATTGTTTGTATTTGTGCCAAAGTTTTAGCTAATTCACTATTTTTAGCCTCAATTTCAGCATTATAACGTAAGGCAGCCGCCCGTGCTTCTTGTTCTTGTACAAGCTTTAAACGCATATTTTCCGCTTGTTTACGTTCACTAATATCTTTAAAAGCGGCAATTGCATATTTGACTTGCTTACGTTCACTATCAATAACTGGCGTACCCCACATCTCTATAGGGATAATCTTATCTGAATGGCGAATTTCAAGGTTATCGACTGTTGTTGAATGACCTTCTAACGCTTGCATGATGGGTTGTTGCTCGCTTGGATATAATTGATCCGTACCTGCCAAATAAGCATTGTATAAATGCGAAAATTCTTCAACACTATGAGTAGTATCTGCTTTAACCTTTATAGCTTGCCCTAAAATGCGTTGTGCTGTGCGATTTTTATAATAAGGTTTGCGCTGCGCATCGACAACGAATACCCCAACAGGCATTGCTTCCAAAAACTGTTTTAAGTTACGCTCACTTTCTTGAATGTCTGCATAGAGACGCGCATTTTCCAATGAAATAGCGACTTGAGTAGATAATAAATTTAAAATTTCTATCCGCTCATTAGTGAACGCCGCGCGCGAAATATTATTTTCTAAATACAATAAACCCACTAATTTTGCTTGATTAAACAATGGTAAACATAAAACAGATTGACTTTGATGCTGATTAATATACGGATCACGCCCAAAATTCGCATGTTGAATAGCCTCGGGCAAAACTAGCTGCACTTTAGCACGAATAACATAATTTAAAACAGTTAATGGCACTAAATGCGCCGCTTGTGCCAACGGAATATTTTGTAACACATTGACAGATAAAGGGTCAATTTGTAACTCGCCTTCAATAAACCACATTTCTTTGCGCTGCAACAACAACACGCCCCGCTGCGCGCCCGCATTTTCTAAAGTAATGTGCAACAATTTCTCTAATAAAGATTTTAAATCAATTTCACCCGCCAATGCCTGCGAAGCTTTGATAATAGACGCAAAATCCAAATTATTCATTGATGTTGCCGAAGTCGGCATATTAGAAGAAACTGAATAATTTTGTGACTCTCTAAAAGAGGACTGCAAACGGGTAGATAATAAACTATTCTTTTTAATATCAATAGCATCTGTAGTATGGTTTGTATGCGTTTGTGAACGTGTATGTACCAAATAATTCAACATTAATTGCGGATATAACGTTTCTAATTGCTTAACTTTTAAAATCGCACCCCATCTTTGATAAGCATAGCAGGCTTCGCTAAAATACAACTGCGCAATTTTTTCTTGCCCGCGTTTTAAATACACTTCTAAAGCCAATTCATTTGCCAGCCCTTCATACTGTAAAAAACCATGTTGCTGCGCGGAAGCAATCGCTTGGTCATACAACGTCATCGCTTCTAAAATATTGCCCTGCACTTTTTGCATTTCAGCCGCGATAAGATAATGTTTATGTCCGAAATTGGCTTCACAATGGTGCATCAACAAAGTTACTTTTGCATGATTTCGCTCAATAATCTGCCAACTTTGCGCTTGTTCCTGTGCCTCTTGCTGCGGATATAAAGCCAATAACGTTAAAGCTTGTAAAAAATAATGTTCAGGTACTTGCAACAATGCCGCTGCTAGTGGCAATAAAGGCTCACAAGCCATTGTACTAGCTTTAGCTGATTCATATTCACGGAGCAAATAAAAATTGCGCGTACGCAACAAATAAAACCATTGCAACGGTAATTTCATACCAATGCTATCCATATATTCTAAATGTGCTTGCTCCGAAAATTGCTCATCATCCCAGCTACTTATAGAACGAGTTTTAGCCAACAAATGATAGCTAGCTTGAATTGCAATCATAATATTTTCAGCTAAAGGTTTATCTTTAGCGCGTTGAATAAAAGTTAAACGCTGCTGATTTTCCTGTATTAACTCAACTAAAGGCGTACCCAATAAAGTAGCAGTATAATGCGAACAATTTAAACAATATGTTGCATAAATAACATCACCATTCTCTAAAGAAAGTTGAAAACCTTTCTTTAAATAAGCAAAGTTTGTATTTGCATGATTTTTAAAATGATTAATAAATGTTCCAAACGCATGAAAAGAACGTTGCCCTGCATCTGATTGCAAACGTTTATCCAACTCTAAAGCCAATTCACCACATTCATAACCTGCATTATATTGGTCAATTCCATCACTACATAATAAAATGCCATAAGCACAAAAAATATAAGAACTATAAATTGACAACCCTTGTTTAATTGTAAGATTTAATGCTCTCAAAACTAAGAAAATAAATAAAGAAGGATTTATAAAATAACCCGCAGGCATTAAGCGTGCTATTAAATGCACCAAAGCTAAAGTTTTTTGATTTTGCACTTCAGGCAAATTAATTAAATCTTTAATTTGCTTAATCTGCGGATTATTTTTAAAACAGGTTTGTAAATTATTATTGACTTCTGCCCATTCAGACATAAAATCAATCCCTGCAAAACAATCAGAAATATGAATATCAAACTCTTTCAATAAAACTTGTGCTATTTGTAAAGACTCAGCATAACGTCCTTGCGTGGTGTATAAAATAATCTTTAAACGCTCAATATTTGTTCTTTCAATTAAATTATGTACATGCCGCAAAGCAATTGCAAAATAACGTTCAGCAGTTTCCAAATCAGCAATTAAATAAGCACACTCTGCATAATCAACATGCAAATTTAACATTAAATCATATTCAGTTTGCCAATGTTCTTCGCTTAATAATTGTAAACCCGTTTGGCAATATTTAACGGCTGCATGATAAGCAATAGACGCTTTTGCTTTCTTAACTGCAACAGCGTTTAAACGAGCAAGTTCTAAATATTCTTCAACAGGCAATATTTGAATACCATAATTAAGTTGATTAACAATATCGAAAATCAAATCCTCACACATTTCATTAGAAGTATTTTGATATAACAACTGCCCAATTTTTAAATGAACTGCCTGTTTTTGTTGTTCAGAAAAGAGTGCATAGGCGGCTTGTTGTACACGGTCATGTAAGAAACGATATTGAATACTAGCAGCAATACTTTCCTCATAAGCAATTTTATATTGATCACCAATTGGTAAAATATAACTTTCTTGAAGTGTATGCCATAATACTTTTGCCGTTTCTTGGACGGTATGTTCATATACAACAGCTAAAATTGATAAATCAAAACGATTACCGATACATGCCGCGAGTTGTAAAACCTGTTGTGTTTCTATAGGCAATTTTTGAATTTTTTGCACCAATAAATCAACAACATTATCCGTCATTTGCCGTTGTTGAATAGCAATAAAGTCAAAAATCCAACTTTTTACCTCCGTATCAAAACGTAATAATTGCTCATCATGTAATGTTTCTAAAAACTGATTAACAAAGAAAGGATTACCACCTGTTTTTTGTAAAACAACCTGAGCAAGCTTATTAATTTCTTCATTTTGTTTATCTGAACTTAATTCAGAATAATAAAAAGTATCATGACATAACGCAGTTAAATGCGCTAAACTTAAAGGAGTTAAAGCAATTTCACTAATTTTATTATTAAATTGCTCTATTTCTTCTAAACAATGTACTAAAGGATGTTGCTCAAAAACTTCATTATCACGATATGCACCAATAGTAAGCAAATAGCAAATATCTGGATGGGTAGTAAAGCGTTTTAATAAAGTAAGGCTCGCACTATCTGCCCATTGCAAATCATCTAAAAATAAAACTAAAGGATGTTCAGCTTGTGTAAAAACTTGCATAAAATCACTAAATACAAGCATAAAACGGTTTTGTGATTCAGCAGGAGGTAAAGACGCGACTGGAGCAGGTTTAGCAATTAAGTATTCAATTTCAGGAATAACTTCCGCAATTACTCCTCCATTATTTCCCAAAGCAACCATAAGTTTCTGTTGCCATTTTTTAATTTCTTCTTCTGTTTCAGTAAGAAGTTGCTTAATCAAATCTTGAAAAGCTTCAATAATTGCGGCATAAGGAATATTGCGTTTAAATTGGTCATATTTTCCTGAAATAAAATAACCACACTTTAAAGCAATAGGCTTATGAATTTCATGAATTAATACAGATTTTCCAATGCCAGAATAACCATAAACAAGCATTAATTCATTATTACCATAAGAAACACGTTCAAAAGTTGCTAATAAACGATTTAATTCAATTTCACGCCCATAAAGTTTTTGGGGAATATGGAAATAATGAGCAATATCATGCTGAGCTAAAGGAAAAGGATAAAAATCATTTTGTTGATAATTTTGCCAACATTGCAATAAATCTTGTTTTAAACCAAAAACAGATTGATAACGTTCTTCAGCAATTTTAGCTAATAATTTTAAAACAATGGTGGATAAGACTTCTGGAATTTCTGGATTAATATAATGTAAAGGCGTTGGAATTTTAGCCAAATGACAATGAATTAATTCCATTGCATCATCATTATTAAAAGGTAACTCTCCTGTTAATAAACGATAGAAAAGCACACCTAAAGAATAGAAATCGGTTCTATAATCAATATCCCGATTCATGCGCCCGGTTTGTTCTGGAGAAATATAAGGTAATGTACCTTCTAAAACATTAGGACTGCGCGGAATCACTTTTTCGCGTGATAAAACAGTAGAAATACCAAAATCAATAATTTTTAACTGTTCAGTTTGGGGATTATAAACAACATTCGCGGGATTTATATCTTTATGAATAATTCGATGTTGATGAATATCGTTTAGATTGTCACAAATTTTAAAAGCCAATTTAAAAAAAGTGGGTAAATCAACGGCTTCTTTATATAAAATACTTAATGCCTGTCCTCCAAAATCCTCCATAATAATTAAAGGACGCTGTTTATATTTTTCTAAAGCAATTAATTTAGGAACATAAGGGGAGTCAATAGCTTGAGTAACTCTATATTCTAATTCAAAACGTGCAATTTCACTAGCAGAAGGGTATTCCTTTTGCATCATTTTACAAATAATAGCCTGTTTATCACTTAAACGATAACCGCGATAGACAGTGGAGTTACTGCTTTCATAAACAAGGTTTTGAATAAAATAATCAGCAAGTTGTAGCATAAGATTAGAACACGAGGAAAGAATTTAGAGAAAATGTAATTCTATTTTAACTTAGATTAGATTTTTGTGAAGAGTTCACGAGCAATCCCTGTTGTTTGTTCTATTAATTCCACAGGCAAACCTTGAGCAAAGAGATTTTTCGCAATTTCTAACTCTCTTTCTACTCGTCCTTTTTCAATTCCTTTTTCAATCCCCTTTTCTAATCCTTTAGAAAAAACCTCTTCTTTTTCTTTCTCACGCAATTCAGTTTCTGAATATTCATCTTTCATGCGGGCGCGGTCTTGGGGAGTTAAGCCGTCGCGTTTGATTAAATCAACGATTTTTAAAATTTCTTGTTTATGGTAAATACTTTCATCAATTTGTTCATCTAAACTGTCTTGAATCAGCTTTAACCATTCGCGATAAGGTTCGGGTGTATTTGCATTAACATGTTTAGGTGAT
>JACCEE011179693.1_pt1 | contig 17032 bp, 15 predicted proteins | sample 7449931 | NCBI WGS metagenome assembly JACCEE01 (sample SAMN15323457, study PRJNA562643) | freshwater metagenome | isolation source: river surface water | place: USA:Blue River Watershed | collected 2017-08-19 | reverse complement strand
CTGGTGCCCCACGAAGACCCGACCCTGCTGTTCACCAACGCAGGCATGAACGAGTTCAAGGACGTCTTCCTCGGCTTCGACAAGCGCCCCTACACCCGCGCCACCACGTCCCAGAAGTGCGTCCGCGCCGGCGGCAAGCACAACGACCTCGAAAACGTCGGCTACACCGCGCGCCACCACACCTTCTTCGAGATGCTGGGCAACTGGTCCTTCGGCGACTACTTCAAGAAGGAGGCCATCGCCTGGGCGTGGGAGCTGCTGACCACGGTGTTCAAGCTGCCGCCGGAGCGGTTGCTGGTCACCGTCTACCACACCGACGACGAGGCCCACGCCCTGTGGCGCGACATGGTCGGCGTGCCGGAAGAGCGCATCGTGCGCATCGGCGACAACAAGGGCGCGCCCTACGCCTCGGACAACTTCTGGCAGATGGCCGACACCGGCCCGTGCGGCCCGTGCACCGAGATCTTCTACGACCACGGCGCGCACATCGCCGGCGGCCCGCCCGGTTCGCCGGACGAGGACGGCGACCGCTACATCGAGATCTGGAACCTGGTGTTCATGCAGTTCGACCGCCAGCCCGACGGCACCCTGGTGCCGCTGCCGGCGCCGTGCGTGGATACCGGCATGGGCCTGGAGCGCCTCGCGGCCATCCTGCAGCATGTGCACAGCAACTACGAGATCGACCTGTTCGATGCGCTGATCAAGGCCGCCGCCCGCGAAACCGGCTGCGCCGACCTGGGCAACCCCAGCCTGCGCGTGATCGCCGACCACCTGCGCGCCACCTCTTTCCTGGTGGCCGACGGCGTGATTCCCAGCAACGAAGGCCGTGGCTACGTGCAGCGCCGCATCGTCCGCCGTGCCATCCGCCACGGCTACAAGCTGGGCAAGAAGACGCCGTTCTTCCACAAGCTGGTGCCCGACCTGGCCCGGCTGATGGGCGCGGCCTACCCCCACCTGGCCGAGAACGCCGACCGGGTGATGGAGGTGCTCAAGGCCGAAGAAGAACGCTTCTTCGAGACCCTGGAAACCGGCATGCAAATCCTGGACACCGCATTGGCCGGTGGCGTGAAGGTGCTGCCCGGCGAGGTGGCCTTCAAGCTGCACGACACCTATGGCTTCCCGCTGGACCTGTCGGCCGATGTGTGCCGTGAGCGTGGCCTGTCGGTGGACGAAGCCGGTTTTGCCGCCGCCATGGACAAGCAAAAGAGCCAGGCCCGTGCCGCAGGCAAGTTCAAGATGGACAAGGCGCTGGACTACAGCGGCGCTGGCAACGACTTTGTGGGCTATGACGCGCTGGCGGCCCACGCCAAGGTGCTGGCCCTGTACGTGGACGGCACCCCCGCGACCGAACTCAAGGCGGGCCAGCAAGGCGTGGTCGTGCTCGACACCACCCCGTTCTACGCCGAGTCCGGCGGCCAGGTGGGTGACGAGGGCCTGATCCACAACGGCGGCGCCCAGTTCCATGTGCTGGACACGCAAAAGATCAAGGCCGATGTGTTCGGCCACCACGGCGAGCTGCAAAGCGGCAGCCTGAAAGTGGGCGACGCGGTGCAGGCCCATGTGGCCACCGAGGTGCGCGCCGCCACCGTGCGCAACCACAGCGCCACCCACCTGATGCACAAAGCCCTGCGCGAGGTGCTGGGCGGCCATGTGCAGCAAAAAGGTTCGCTGGTCAATGCCGAGCGCACCCGCTTCGACTTTGCCCACAACGCGCCCGTGACCGACGCCGAGATCCGCCAGATCGAAGCCAAGGTCAATGCCGAAATCCTGGCCAACGCTGCGGCGCAGGCCCGTGTGATGGACATCGAAAGCGCCCAGAAAACCGGCGCCATGATGCTGTTTGGCGAGAAGTACGGCGAGACTGTGCGCGTGCTCGACATCGGCTCCAGCCGCGAGCTGTGTGGCGGCACACACGTCAAGGCGACGGGCGACATCGGTCTGTTCAAGATCGTGGGCGAGAGTGGCGTGGCTGCAGGCGTGCGCCGCATCGAAGCCGTGACCGGCGAGAACGCGCTGGCCTACCTGCAAAGCCTGGAAGACACCGTGGCCCAGGCCGCAGGCACGCTCAAGGCACCTGCTGCCGAACTGAACCACCGCATCGCCCAGGTGCTCGACCAGGTCAAGGCTTTGGAAAAAGAGCTGGCCGCAGCCAAAGGCAAACTGGCTTCGGCCCAGGGCGACGAACTGCTCACGCAGGCCGTGGACGTGAAGGGGCTGAAAGTCCTGGCCGCCAAGCTGGAAGGCGCCGACGCCAAGACCCTGCGCGACACCATGGACAAGCTCAAGGACAAGCTCAAGACCGCCGCCATCGTGCTGGCCGCTGTCGATGGCGACAAGGTGCAGATTGCGGCGGGCGTGACCCAAGATGCCATCGGCAAAGTCAAGGCCGGCGAACTGGTCAACTTTGTGGCCCAGCAAGTCGGTGGCAAAGGCGGCGGCAAGCCCGACATGGCCATGGCCGGTGGCACCGACGCCGCAGCCCTGCCCAAGGCCCTGGCCAGCGTGCAGGCCTGGGTGGCCGAGCGCACGTAAGCCTGCATGGCTTGCCTTGCAAGCGATGCTTCGCGGACTGCAGGCGCTCCCTCGCCAGCAGGGCTGGCTCCTGCAGGGTTCAAGGGCGTTGTGGCCCTGTGCCTGGCGCTTTGGCTCGGCCTTGCCCACGCCCAATTCCAGAAAACCCCTTGGCCCGCCACGCAGTCGGCACCTGCGCTCGACCTGACCGACCTGCAAGGCCAGCGCTGGACGAGCGACAAGCTCAAGGGCAGGGCGGTGGTGCTCAACTTCTGGGCCACCTGGTGCCCGCCCTGCAAAGAAGAATTGCCGTCGCTGCAAACATTGCACGAGATCGGCGGTGGCGACCCGGTGGTGATTGGCGTCAACGTGCGCGAAACCGCCAGCCATGTGCGCCGCTACCTGGCCAGCACGGGCATGGGCTTTCCAGTGGTGCTCGACCCCCGGGCAGAACTGGCCAGGCAATGGGGCGTGACCGCTTTCCCGACCACGGTGCTGATCGGTCCGGACGGTCGTGCGCGCTGGCGCGTGGTGGGTGATGTGGACTGGAGCGGCGCCGAGGCGGGCCGCTGGATCACGGGCCTGTCGGGGCCTCGGCGATAATTGCAGCGCCCGGCGCCCTTGCCAGGCGACCTGCCTTCGGGGCATTGGTGGAGCCTTCCACCTCGTGTGCGCCGACAGGTCTTTCCTCACATTCCGGAGTTCCTGACATGATCCCCGTTCGCCGTTCCCTGCTCAAAGGGGGCGCCGCCATGGGTGCCCTGGCCCTGGCACCTGCATTCGTGCGCGCCCAAGCCAACCCCGAACGCCGCTTTGCCCCCATGCCGGGTGAATGGCGCACCTTTGACATCACCACCCGTGTCGAGCTGGCCGACCCGGTCGGCACCACGCGCATCTGGTTGCCTGTGCCCAGCATCAACAGCGACTGGCAGCGTTCTTTGGACAGCCGCTACACCAGCAATGGCAGTGCCCGCATGGCGGCCGACGGTGTGGAAGGCGCGCGCATGGTTTATGCCGAGTTTGCTGCGGGTGTGAAGCCCGTGGTCGAAGTCACCAGCCGCGTGCAGACCCGAAACCGTGCCGATCTGGCCGGCCACCGCGTCTTTGACAAAGAGGACGCAGCGACGCTGCACCACTACACCCGTGCCACGCGCCTGCTGCCCACCGACGGCATCGTGCGCCAGACGGCGCTTCAAGCCACCCAGGGTGCCAAGACCGATGAAGCCAAGGTCCGCGCCATCTACGACTGGGTGGTGGCGAATGCCTGGCGCGAACCCAAGGTGCGCGGCTGCGGTGAAGGCGACATCAAAACCATGCTGGAGACCGGCAATCTGGGCGGCAAGTGCGCCGACATCAACGCCTTGTTCGTGGGCCTGTGCCGTTCGGTGGGGGTGCCTGCGCGCGACGTGTACGGCATTCGCCTGGTGCCTTCGGCCTTTGGCTACAAGGAACTGTCGGGCAACCCGGCGGCCCTCAAGGGCGCGCAGCACTGCCGCGCCGAGGTCTACCTGCAGGCCCGCGGCTGGGTGGCGATGGACCCGGCCGATGTGGCCAAGGTGATGCGACTGGAAACGTCCGAATGGCTCAAGACCACCCACCACGGCGTGGTGGCGCCGGTTTACAAACACCTGTTTGGCGGCTGGGAGGGCAACTGGCTGGGCTGGAACTCCGCCCACGACCTGCAACTGCCAGGCGCCAAAGAGGGCGTGCTGAACTTCCTGATGTACCCGGTGGCCGAAACCGCCGAGGGCCGGGTGGACTCTTATGCGCCCGACGCCTTCAAATACACCATCACGGCGCGCGAAATCACGGCCTGAGCGTCAGGGCGTTTCAGCCAGTGTCAGCCGCAGGACGCTTGCAAAGTGCCGCGGCTGGCCCGTCACGGGGTCGGTGAAAGCGATGCCCCGGGCCAGCAGTTGCAAAGGCTCGGCAAAGTTTTCGGCTTCATCCGGCCCTCGCCGCACCACCGGGTAGAACTGGTCACCCTCGATGGGCAAGCCCAAGCCGAGCATGTGCACGCGCAGCTGGTGGCGCTTGCCGCTGATGGGGTGCAAGCGGTACAGCGCCCGCTCGCCTTCGCGGTGGATGCATTCAATGCGCGTTTCACTGTTGGGCGCCAGCCCTTCGTCTGGCCTGGCCTCGCGCATGCGGTAGAAGGCCTGCTCGTCTTCGAGGATGTGGCTCTGACGCGTGAGCGGAAAAACCAGTCCCTCGCGCCAGGGCGCCACCGCTTCGTACACCTTGTCCAGTTGCCGCGTGCGAAAAAGCGATTGGTAGGCGTCGCGGTCTTGCGGGCGTTTGGCCAGCAGCACCAGCCCGGCGGTTTCACGGTCGATTCGGTGCAGCGGGCTCAGGTCGGCACAGTCCAGTTGCGCCTTCAAGCGCACCAGCAAGGTCTCGCGCACATAGCGTCCGCCCGGCGTCACGGGCAAAAAGTGCGGTTTGTCGGCCACCACCAGGTGCTCGTCTTCAAACAGCACGGTGGCCGCGAAGGGAATGGGGTCTTCCTTGGGCAGTTCGCGCCAGTAGTACACGCGGGCGCCGCCCACATACGGCGCATCGGGTGCCAGGGGCTGGCCGTCTTCGCTCAGCACGCTGCCTGCTTGCATGCGCGCCAGCCATTCGGCGCGATCGATGCGCGGCAGGCGGTCGCTCAGGTGGTCAATCAGCAGCGGCCAGGGGCTTTGGCGCACCCGGGGCAGGGCCACACAGCTGGGTGAGACGCCATCGCGCATGGCGATGTTCGGGTTTTTGGGGACGTGGGCCATGGGCGCTTCGCTGGTAGGTCAATCGCGAGCAGGGCTCGCGCCCACAAAGTTCAAACCCGCTTGAACACGAGATCCCACACGCCGTGGCCGAGTTTGAGTCCCCGGTTCTCGAACTTGGTCAGCGGGCGGTAGTCGGGCTTGGTGGCGTAGCCGCCTTGGCTTGCCTCGGCCGTGTTGACCAGCAGAGGCTCTTTGGACAGGACATCGAGCATTTGCTCGGCATAAGGTTGCCAGTCGGTGGCCAGGTGCAGGTAGCCGCCAGGCTTGATGTGACGGGCCAATCGCTCGACAAACGGTGACTGGATCAGGCGGCGCTTGTGGTGGCGGCTCTTGTGCCAAGGATCGGGAAAGAAGATGTGCACGCCGTCCAGGCTGTCTTCGCCCAGCATCTGGTCCATGACCTCGACCGCATCGTGCTGCACGATGCGGATGTTGCCGATGGCTTCTTCGCCGCAGCGTTTGAGGAGGGCGCCCACACCTGGCTCATGCACCTCGCAGCACAGGAAGTTGTCATCGGGTCGGACGTGTGCGATCTTGGCTGTGGCATCGCCCATGCCAAAACCGATTTCCAGAATCAGGGGGGCGGCACGGCCAAAAGTGGCCTGGGTGTCCAGACGCTCTTGCTTGTACGGAACCAGAAACTTCGGCCCGTACAGATCAAAAGCCCGCACCTGCCCCGTGCCCATGCGGCCAGCGCGCAGCACATAGCTTTTGATGGTGCGCATGAAGGGGGCGTCGGTTGCTGTGGTGGTGTCTTCGGGCGTGGTCATGGGGGCGCAATGGGTTTCGCAAAACCCGTGATTATCGCGGGCCGTGCAGGGGTTCAGGCGAAGATCAAACGGTGGCGAAGGGGTTGACCAGCTGCACGCCCGCCAGCACTTCGCCTGTGCCCATGTCTTCGGTCAGCAGCACGGCGCAGCCCGCAATCTGGGCACTGGCCAGGATCAGGGCATCCCAGTAGCTCAGCGAATGGCGCTTGTGCAGCTCCAGCGCGAGCTCCATGGTGTCCGGGGTGACGGCGGCCAGGTCAAACTGCCGGTAGCAGTGCAATTGCTCGCGGATGTGGGCATGGGTCAGTCCAAGCTTGCGCAAACCCACCTGAATGTATTCGTTGAGCACCTGGGTGGACAGCACACCCTGGCGTTCCACCCGCAACTGCCGGATCAGGTCGATGGCGATGCGCTGCTTGCGGGGTTCGTCGGTGCTGTCGGCATAGACCAGCACATGGGTGTCGATGAAACACCGGGCCTGGGGCAGCGCCAGCAGGTGCGACCAGGGCGGGCTGGGTTCACTGACGTGCATGGGCCTCGTCCCGGTCAAAGCGCCAGCCCTGCAGGCGTCCACCACCGCTCAGGCAGCGCTGTTCCCAGGCATGCCACTCGGCGTCCAGCCGGTCCTGGCCAGCCAGTTGCTCCAAATAGTCTCGCACGGCCTGGTTCAGGCTTTTGCCCATTTTGCGGGCCGCTTCACGGGCGGCCTGAGCCACGCGCTCGTCGACGGACAGGGTAATGTTCATGTCGGCACCTCCATATCGCACATATTATGTGTGATACGAGTGGGCGTTGCAAACTTCAGAGGTAAGGCCAGGCCAATGACCAGTCCTGCAGCGCTGGCAGGGCGGTGGTCTGCTGGCTGACTGGCAGACCCAGCATCTGCGCAGCCTGGTTCAAGGCCGCCAGCGGATCGCCCAGATCCAGCGGCGCGGCCCCGTTTTGCTTGCTGAGCTTTTCGGCATTGGCGCCCAGCACCAGTGGCGTGTGCAGGTAGCGCGGGGTGGGCAAGCCCAAGGCACGTTGCAGCACGATCTGGCGGGCCGTGTTGTCGCACAGGTCTTGCCCACGCACCACGTCGGTGATGCCTTGCACGGCATCGTCCACCACCACCGCCAGCTGGTAGGCCCACAGGCCATCGGCGCGGCGCAGCACAAAGTCGCCGACAAGGTGCGCCACATCTTCGGTCTGTTCGCCCAGGCGGCGGTCGGTCCAGTGCGTTAAAACCGGCAGGCCGCGCGCTTCACGCACGGCTTGCACGTTCAGCCGCCAGGCGCGTGCCGGTTTGCCATGCAGGCCGTTGCGGCAGGTGCCGGGGTAGACCTGTGCCTTGTGGCGTGCGGTGGGACTGGCCTGTGCGGCCTCTATGTCTTTGCGCGAGCAAGCGCAGGGGTAGGCCAGACCTTGGGCCAGCAGGCGGTCCAGCGCCTGCTGGTACACGTCGCCGCGCTGGCTTTGCCAGAGCACTTCACCATCGGGCACCAGGCCGCAAAGGGCGAGCTGTTGCAGGATCTGTTTGCCCGCACCAAGAACGCAGCGCGGCGTGTCCACATCTTCGATGCGCACGCGCCACAGCCCCCCGTGGGCGCGGGCATCCAGCCAGCTGGCCAGCGCAGCGACCAGAGAGCCCGCGTGCAGCAGTCCGGTGGGTGAGGGGGCAAAGCGGCCGATGTAGGCTGCCATCGGGCGCAAGAAATCAGCGCTTGCGCAGCACGGCCAGGGCCAGTTCCAGGCCCGAGACAAAGGCGTCTTCGGCGCGGTGGCCCAGGCACCAGTCGCCGCACAGGCCGATGCCCTGGTCCTTGAACCACAGGTGGCTCTGACCCAGGGCTTGTGCGGTTTTGGCATACAGCCAGCGGTGCGCCTCGGCGTGTGCCGGGGTGGCGCGGATGCCCGTCACCTCACCAAAGGCCTTGAGCATTTTTGCGCTCACGCGCTCGGGGCTGTCGTTGACGTGTTCCGCCGACCAGCTGGCGCTGGCCTGCACCGTCCAGCGCTCGATCGGCTCGCGCCCCGGTTTGGACGATTCGCGGGCCATCCAGGCAATGCGGTGGTGTGTGCTGCGCGCCGCGTTCCACTGCGGGCCGATGGTGATCAGGCCCGGCTGCACGGCCTGGGGCCAGGCGGCCATCAGGGTCCAGCACGGGTCCACCTTGACCGATTGCAAGGGCGCAGCCAGGGCGTCCAAGCCCGAGGTGCGCAACAAAGCGCTGGCCTGTGCAGGGGGGATGGCCAGGATGACCTGGTCGAACCCGGCATAAACATGCTGGCTGCCGTCGGCGCCTTCGGTGTGGACCTGCCAGCCGTTTTTCATCATGGGGTCGCGGGCGATCTGCGTGGCGCGGGTCTCCAGCAGCACGTTGCCGTCCTCGCTCAAGGGTTCGGCCCAGGCTTTGACCAGCGCGTTCATGCCGGGGGTGGCCACCCAGTGGCGTTCGCCACCGGGCAGGGCGGCTTCAATGACGCGGCCCATCGGGTCGAGCACGCGCACCGCATTGGCACTCCAGGGGCGGCACAGGCCGGGCACGGTGCCCAGCGCCAGTTCAAAGCGGGCGTCGCGCACGGTGAAGTACTGTGTGCCGTGGTCAAAGCCGCCAAAAGTGCTGCGGCGCGTGGCCATGCGCCCGCCCAGGCCCCGGCTTTTCTCGAAGAGGGTGACGTGGTGACCGGCCTGGCGCAGGGTGCGGGCGCAAGCAATGCCGGCCATGCCGACGCCGATGATGGCGATGTGTTGTGTACTCATGAGGGGGCACTTTACACGCGTTGCGCCGGTTGCAGCAATCCAAGGCGCGTCTTCTCGTGGCCGAGTTGCTCCAGCCACCAGCGCAGTGCTTGCCCGGCGGGGCTTTGGCGGCTGTCGCGCCAGGCGTAGTGCGTGGTGTTGCTGCGGGGCCGGCGCACTTGTTTGGCCACCAGCATGCCCGCGTCGATGTAGGGCCTGGCCAGCGATTCAGGCAAGGAGCCACCGCCCAGACCGCGCAACTGTGCTTCGAGTTTGCTGGCCATGTCGGGCACGGTGAACACGTCTTGCCCAGCCAGCAGGCCAATCGTCAGGCCTGCCCCACGGCTGACCGAATCGGCCACTGCCACGGCGCGGTGCTGTTGCAGCATGTCGTCTTGCAATGGCTCGGGCGCCTGGGCCAGGGGGTGGTGCGAGGCCACCACATACACAAAAGGCACTTCGCCCATCTCGGCATGCTGGATGTCGCTGCCCAGGCCAGGTTCAAGCATGACGCCGAGTGCCAGGTCGGCCTGGCCCGAGGTGAGCGCGGCCAGCGTGCCCGACAGCGTTTCATACCGCAGGCGCAGGCGGGTGGGGGTGCCCAGCGCCAGAAAAGCGGCGCACAGGTCCATGACCACGGTCCGTGAAACCAGGCTGTCCACCGCAATGGTCAGCACCGCCTCCCAGCCGGTGGCCACGCGGCGCACCCGGTTGGCCACCGCGTCCAGGTCGCCCAGCAGGCGTTCGGCCTCGCGCAGCAGTTCGCGCCCGGCCGCGGTGGGCCGGGCTTGGCGTGAAGACCGGTCAAACAACAGCACGTCCAGCGCGTCTTCGAGCTGGCGCACCCGGTAGGTCAGGGCGCTGGGCACCAGGTTCAGGGCCCGGGCCGCGCCAGCAAAACTGCCTTGGCGCTCGATGGTTTGCAGCATGAGCAGCATTTCCGGGGTCAGCCAGTCGCGTGGAGTTTGCATGGTCTTAATTGTTTCGTTCAATTGGTTTGAATGATGCCAGCAAACCGGCAGCACAGTGAGAACGGGGGCAAGCTCTACATTTGTGGCTCACACGCAGGAGAACACCATGCTGACGATCCGCAAATCCGAAGACCGGGGCTTGGCCGACCACGGCTGGCTCAAGAGCTATCACAGCTTCTCGTTTGCCGAATACTTTGACCCGCAGCACATGGGCTGGGGCAACCTGCGGGTCATCAACGAAGACCGCATTGCGCCGGGCACCGGCTTTGGCACGCACGGCCACCGCGACATGGAAATCATCAGCTACGTGTTGTCGGGCAATCTGGCCCATCAGGACAGCATGGGCAACGTCAAGGGCATTCCGCCCGGCGATGTGCAGCGCATGAGTGCCGGCAGCGGCGTGCGCCACAGCGAGTTCAACCACGCCCAGGGTGAGCAGACGCATTTTCTGCAGATCTGGATCGAGCCCTGTGTGCGCGGAATTCCCCCCAGTTACGAGCAGAAAACCGTGCCCGAAACCGCCAAGCGGGGGCGGCTGGCGCTGGTGGCCGCGCCTGAAACCGGTGAGCACACCGTCAAAATCCACGCCGACGCGCGCCTGTACGCGGGTCTGCTGGATGGCGCCGAAAAAGCCACGCTGGCGCTGGATGCGCAGCGCAAAGCCTATGTCTTTGTGGTGCGCGGCCGCGTGCACGCCAACGGCCAGGCCTTGAACGCAGGCGATGCCGCGCTGCTGGCCTCGGAATCCAGCCTGCTGCTGGACCAGGCCCAGGACGCCGAAGTCCTGGTGTTTGACCTGGCCCCCTGATTTTTTTCTCTTTCACCAACCCAAGGAGTTTTCTCATGGCAAAGACCGCCGTTGTTTTCCACTCTGGCTACGGCCACACCCAGTTCATCGCCCAGGCCGTGGCCAAGGGCGCCAACGCCCAACTCGTGGCCATCGACGCTGACGGCAATGTGAGCGAGTCCGACTGGGCCGTGCTCGACGCCGCCGACGCCATCGTCATGGGCTCGCCCACCTACATGGGCAACGTGAGCTGGCAGTTCAAGAAGTTTGCCGACGCCTCGTCCAAGCGCTGGTTCACCCGCGCCTGGCAAGACAAGTTCTTCGCCGGCTTCTCGGTCAGTGCCAGCTTGAATGGCGACAAGGGCATGACCCTGGCCTACCTGAATACCCTGGCAGCCCAGCACGGCGGCCTGTGGATCAGCTTGGGCATGGCCCCGGCCAACGCCAGCGCCTCGACCCGCAACGACATCAACAACATGGGCGGCTCGGTTGGCCTGCTGGTGCAAGCCCCGTCGGACGCTGGCGCCGACAAGATCCCGCAAGGCGATGTGGACACCGCCGTCAAGTTTGGCGAGCGCGTAGCGGCTGTGGCTGGCAAGGCCCGCGGCTGATCCATTGCTCCTGTAGGAGCTTGCCCTGCAAGCGATCAACCACGATCCGATCGCCAGCAAGGCTGGCTCCTGCTGGAGCGTGGCCCAGGCTCAGGTAGCATGAGGCCATGAAAATCTTTGCCTTGATGCCCTGGGCCGACTGGCTGGCCCTGTTTGCATTTTTTAGCCTTTGGGTGGGCTACGCCGTTTTCTCCCGTGGCCGCGGTCTGCACGAACGCACCTTGCTGGCCACCACCAACCAGCTGCGCATGCAGTGGATGACCCAGGCGACTGCGCGCGACCCGCGCATGCTGGACGGCATCATCACGCAAAACCTCTCGCACACGCCCTCGTTTTTTTCGTCTACCACCATCATCATCATCGGTGGTCTGTTTGCGGTGCTGGGCACCACCGACAAGGCCGCCGAGCTGGTGCGCGAGATCCCGTTTGCACAGCAAACCCCACTGATGGTGTTCGAGTTCAAGGTTCTGGTGCTGGTGGGGGTGTTTGTGTACGCCTTTTTCCGCTTCACCTGGTCCATGCGGCAATACACCTTTGTGGCCCTGCTGATCGGCGCCATGCCGCCCGCCAAAGAGTTTGAAGCGGGTCTGCACGACCGCCAGTTCCATGCCCACCGCGCAGGCACTCTGGTGGGAACAGCGGCTGAAACCTTCAACGACGGCCTGCGCGCCTACTACTTCTCATTCGCCGCCATGGCCTGGTTTTTCTCGCCCGTGGCCCTGGTGGTTGCGACGGCCTTGGTGGTGCTGATTCTGTACGGCCGCGAATTCCGCTCTGAAGTGGTCCACCAGCTGCGCGATTGACTGCGGCTGCGGCCCTAAAATCAGTCCCCTATGTTTGTCCACCTGCGCCTTCACACCGAGTTCTCCATCGTCGACGGCACCGTCCGCATCGATGACGTCGTCAAAAGCGCAGCCAAAGATGGCCAACCCGCGCTGGCCATCACCGACCTGAACAACCTGTTCGGTGGCGTCAAGTTCTACAAGGAAGGCCGGGGCAAAGGTGTCAAACCCGTGCTGGGTGCCGAAGTCCAGATCGAAGGCCTGGCCGGTGACCTGACCCACACCAGCCGCGTCATCTTGCTGGTGCAAAGCAAACAGGGTTACCTGAACCTGTGCGAGTTGCTGGCCCGTGGCTGGACGCAAAACGTGGTCAAAGCCCAATCGGTGCTGCGACTGGACTGGTTGCAAGAACTCTCTGAGGGCCTGATCCTCTTGTCGGGCGCTCAGGCCGGGCCGCTGGGGCCTGCCCTGCTGCAAGGCGACTCAGCCAAGGCGTCTGAAATCGCGCTGCAGCTGGCTTCCATCTTTCCGCACCGCTTTTACCTGGAACTGCAGCGCGCCAGCCGTCCCGATGACGAAGCCCATGTGGTTGCCGCCGTGCAACTGGCCGCCCGCCTGGGCTTGCCCGTGGTGGCGACGCACCCCGTGCAGTTTCTCCGTGCAGACGACTACGACGCCCACGAAGCACGGGTGTGCATTGCAGAAGGCGAGATCCTGGCCAACCCGCGCCGCGTGCGCCGCTTCACGCGCGAGCAGTATTTCAAGTCTGCTGCCCAGATGCAGGCCCTGTTTGCCGACCTGCCCAGTGCCATTGCCAACACCGTCGAGATCGCCAAGCGCTGCAGCCTGACGCTGGTGTTGGGCAAGCCGCAGCTGCCCAACTTTCCGATCCCGCCGGTGGATGGCGTGGTCATGTCGGTGGAAGACTATTTCCGCCACGTGTCGCACGAGGGCCTGAAAGAGCGCCTGCTCCACCTCTACCCCAACGAGGCCGAGCGCGAAACCCAACGCCAGCGCTATGTGGACCGTTTGGAATTCGAACTGAACACCATCCTCAAGATGGGGTTCCCGGGCTACTTCCTGATCGTGGGCGATTTCATTCAGTGGGCCAAAACCCACGGCTGCCCCGTGGGGCCAGGCCGGGGCTCGGGTGCTGGCTCGCTGGTGGCCTACGCACTCAAGATCACCGACCTGGACCCGCTGCAATACAACCTGCTGTTCGAGCGTTTCCTGAACCCCGAGCGGGTGTCCATGCCCGACTTCGACATCGACTTCTGCCAGGGCAACCGCGACCGCGTCATCGAATACGTCAAGGAAAAGTATGGCCGCGAGGCCGTCAGCCAGATCGCCACCTTTGGCACCATGGCGGCGCGTGCGGCCATCCGCGACGTGGGCCGGGTGATGGACATGAGCTACACCTTTTGCGATGGCATCAGCAAGCTCATCCCCAACAAGCCGGGCAAGCCCGTCACCATCCAGTACCCACCGGCTGACCTCAAGCCCGATGACGTGGAAAAGTACGCGATCGCCGCCGAACCCATGCTGGCCGAGCGCATCGAGCGCGAGGAAGACGTCAAGAACCTGATCGAGATGGCCCAAAGCCTGGAAGGCATGACCCGCAACATCGGCATGCACGCCGGTGGCGTGCTGATCGCGCCGGGCAAGCTCACCGACTTCTGCCCCCTCTACCAGCAGCCCGGCAGCGACTCGGCCGTGAGCCAGTACGACAAGGACGATGTGGAAGCGGCCGGCCTGGTCAAGTTTGACTTTCTGGGCCTGGCCACGCTGACCATTCTGGAGATCGCGCGCGAATTCATCATGGCCCGCCACAAGGGCCAGGAAAACTTCGCCTTCGAAAACATCCCACTCGACGACGGTCCGACCTACAAGCTGTTCCAGGACGGCAAGACCGAAGCCGTGTTCCAGTTTGAAAGCCGAGGCATGCAGGGCATGCTGCGCGACGCCAAGCCCACGCGCCTGGAAGACCTGATTGCGCTCAACGCCCTCTACCGCCCAGGCCCGATGGACCTGATCCCCAGCTTCGTGGCCCGCAAGCACGGGCGCGAAGAGGTGGTCTACCCGCACCCGGCGGTGGCCGAGATGCTTTCCGAGACCTACGGCATCATGGTGTATCAGGAACAGGTGATGCAGACGGCGCAGATCCTGGGCGGCTACTCGCTGGGCGGCGCCGACCTGCTGCGCCGCGCCATGGGCAAGAAGAAGGCCGAGGAGATGGCCGAACACCGCGAGAAGTTCCGTGCCGGCGCCCTGGCCACGCACAACATCCCGCAGGACCAGGCCGACGAAGTGTTCGACCTGATGGAGAAGTTCGCGGGCTACGGCTTCAACAAGTCGCACGCCGCCGCTTACTCGCTGCTGGCCTACCACACGGGCTGGCTCAAGGTGCATTACACGGCCGAGTTTTTCTGCGCCAACATGACGGTGGAGATGGACGACACCGACAAGCTCAAGGTCTTGTACGAGGACGCGCTGAAGTTCGGCATCACCTTCGACCCGCCCGATGTGAACCGGGGCCGCTACCGCTTCGAGCCGGTCACCGACAAGGTGATCCGCTACGGGCTGGGTGCCATCAAGGGCACCGGCCAGCAGGCCATCGAAGCGATTGTGGCGGCCCGCGAAGAGGGCGGGGCCTTCACCAGCCTGTTCGACTTCTGCAACCGCGTGGACCGCAGCCGTCTGAACAAGCGCACCGTGGAAGCCCTCATCAAGGCCGGTGCCTTTGATTCATTGCACATGAACCGCGCCGCGCTGGTGGAAAGCATTGACAAGGCCTTTGACTTTGCCAACGCCACGGCGGCCAACGCCAACCAGGGCGGCCTGTTTGACATGCTGGGCGACGACGCGCACGGCTCCAGTTCGCAAGAGCCGGACCTGGAGGATGTGCTGCCCTGGGGCATCAAGGAACGCCTCACGCTGGAAAAAACAGCCGTGGGCTTCTATTTGTCCGGCCACCTGTTTGATGCGGTGGAGCGGGAGGTGCGCCAGTTTGCGCGTCGCAAGATCGAAGACCTGATTGACAGCCGAGAGCCGCAATTGATGGCAGGGATTGTGAGTGACCTGCGCATCATCAACGGCCAGCGCGGCAAGGTGGCGATCTTCAAGCTCGACGACAAGTCGGGCGTGATGGAGGCCACAGCAGACGAAAGCCTGATCAACTCGGCCCGCCATGCCTTGAAAGACGACGAACTGATTGTCGTCATGGCCAAGATGCAGATGGACCGTTTTTCGGGGGGCTTCCGGCTCAAGATGGAGCAGATTTGGGATCTGGGCGCTGCGCGTTGCCGCTTTGGCAAGTTCCTGCGGGTGGCGGTCAACGGCCATGCGCCCGACATCGAGCGGCTGGTGCGCGAGTTTCCGCCCCAGCGCGAGGAATCCGAACACGGCGAATTGGTGAAAGGCTTGCCGGTGCGCCTGGTGCTTCAGCGCCGTGCGGGCGATGTGGCCGCCAAAGCCGAAGTTGCGCTGGGTGACCGCGCGAAGTTCTTCCCGTCAGACGCCGCCCTGGCCAGCTGGATGGCCCAGGCCGACCAAGGCCAGGCGCAGATCGTTTACGACGAGAGCCAGAACATCGTGGCGGTTCGCACCGTGGCGATGTAACTCAGTCCAGCGGCCTGAACCCCAGCACGATCACCGGCGGCACGCGCCCGTCGGTGTCGCGCGGCAGCACCTCGGTCTTGTCGATGGCGCGCAGCACGGCATCGTCCCAGGCCTTGTTGCCGCTGGACTGCACGATGCGGCGGCTGGTGATGGTGCCGTCGGCGCCCACTTTGACTTCGATCTCGGCACGCGGATTGCCCACCACATCACCAGGGTAGGTGATGTTGGGCTTGATGCGGGCCACCAGGCGGCCGGCATAGCTGGCCGAGGGTCCAGATGACTTGAGCGCGGTGCCGGTGCTGTTTTCGCCACCGCTGGCCCCCGCCAGGCCCTGCATGCGTTTGAGGTTTTCCTTGCGCATGGCTTCGCTGCGGGCCGCATCGGCCTTGGCTTCGGCAGCTTCCTTCTGGCGTTTGTCGGCTTCGGCTTTCTTTTTGTCTTCGGCTTTTTTCTTTTCGCGCTCTTTGTCTTCGCGGGCCTTTTCCTCTTTGGCCTTGTCTTCCTTGAGTTTTTGCTCTTTGAGCTTCTTCTCTTTCTCGGCTTTTTCCTTCTCCGCCTTTTCTTTTTCCTGCTTGTCCTTGCGCAGCTTTTCAGCCTTCTCTTTCTCAAGGGCCTTTTTCTTTTCTTCTTCTTTCTGCTTTTTCAGGGCAATTTCAGCGTCGCGCTTTTGCACCTCGGGTTCCGGTTGCGGGGCCGGGCGGGGTGCAGGCCTGGGCGGTTCGGGTTTGGCGGGTTCAGGCTCGGGCTGCGGTGCAGGTTCGGGCTCGACCAGACGCGGTGCGGCTTGCTGGGGCAGGGCCGACCACAGTTCGGCTTCGGCGGTGACGACCTGCTCTTGTGTGGTCCAGCGCGTGACCAGGCCAAGTGCCACAAACAGCAGCACATGGGCTGCGGCCGCCATGGCAAACGAGCGCCCGCGTGCCGGTTCGGGCGGCGGCGCAAATTCGGCCTGGTAAGTCGTGGTCTGGCTCAAAGCCTGTTCCTCAGGGTGCCAGTTGCACAGACAGGCCCACGCGGGCAATGCCCGCGCGCTGCAGCGTGTCCATGACCTTGACCACGTTTTCGTACTTGACGTTGCGGTCGGCGCTGATGACGACGGCTGTGTTGCCCTCGGCGCCTTGCGCGTTCTTCACCGCTTCGGCCACGCCACCGATCATCAGCTTGCTGGTTTTGCCGTCATTGACCAGTTCCAGGCTTTCGTCTTTCTGGATGACCACCTGCAGCACCTTGTCGGGCTGCTTGTTGGCCTTGCCGACGCTGGGCAGATCGATCAGGCTGGGCGTGATCATGGGTGCGGTGACCATGAAGATGATCAGCAGCACCAGCATCACGTCGATGAAGGGCACCATGTTGATTTCGTTGACGGCGCGGCGGCCGCGTCCCCGGTGGGCTACGCCTGGCATGTGCAGGCCTCCTGCCGAGCCGCCTCAAAGGAGGCCTGGCCCCCTCGGGGGGCAGCGAATACACGACGTGATGAGCGTGGGGGCATGGT
>JACCEE010598553.1_pt1 | contig 17036 bp, 19 predicted proteins | sample 7449931 | NCBI WGS metagenome assembly JACCEE01 (sample SAMN15323457, study PRJNA562643) | freshwater metagenome | isolation source: river surface water | place: USA:Blue River Watershed | collected 2017-08-19 | reverse complement strand
TGAAATATTACAAGTATAGATAATAAATTATTTTTTTTAATTTAAACTTTATTAAATAAATTAATATTATTTTAATAATTTAATTTTTATAAAAATAATTTAATTTTTATAAAAATAACTATATAATAAAATAAATTAAATTAAATATATATAAGGAATTATTATTAAAATATATTATGTTTAAATATTAATGGATGAAAATAATTTGTGTACAAGTTTTGATAAATTAAATTTAAAAGAATATACTTTAAGAGGTATATATGCGTATGGATGGGAAAAACCTTCACAAATACAGAGTAAATCATTAACAAAATTATTAAGTGGTAAAGATATAGTTTTACAAGCGTGTGCAGGTTCTGGAAAAACTGGTGTTTTTCTAATAGGTGCATTAGAAAAAGTAGATATTAATTTAAAAGATTTACAAGTATTAATTATATCACCTACTAGAGAATTATCTATTCAAACATATAATATTTTATGTAAATTAGCTTTTTTTTCAGAAATTTCAATTGCTGCACATAGAGGATGTAGTAATAAATTTAAAATTGAAGAAAAAACAAGTGGTATTGAAAAAGCAAGTGGATATATTAGTTTTGGTGATGTAGAAAAATATAAAGAACAAATTGTTGTTGCTACACCAGGAAGATTATTAGATTTATTACGAAGAAAAATGATTAATTTATCAAGTGCTAAAATGATTATTTTAGATGAAGCAGATGAATTATTATCTCCATCTAATGAATTTATAATAACAATTAAAGATATTTTTAATTATTTAAATTATCCAAATACTTTTCAAACTATTATTGTATCTGCTACATTACCACCAGATGTTTTAGAATTAATTCATAAAATATCTGTTGACCCAATACAAATTTTATTAAAAAATGAAGATTTACCATTAGAAGGAATTAAACAATATTATGTTGTTTTAGATCATGAAGAAGAAAAAATAGCATGTTTAATTGATATATATAGTTCTATTTCAATACAACAATCAATTATATTTGTTAATAGAAAAGATAAAATTGATTATATTAGTAAAAAAATGATTGAAAATGGTTTTACTGTATCTTGTATTTATGGTACAATGAGTCAATTAGAACGAGATACTATTATGGATTCATTTAGAAAAGGTAATTCTAGAGTTTTAATTGCAACTGATTTGTTAGCACGTGGTATTGATGTACAAAGTGTTTCAACAATATTTAATTATGATTTACCTAATAATAAATTTAATTATATTCATAGAATTGGACGTTCTGGAAGATATGGTCGTAAAGGTATTGCTATTAATTTTGTTTTAGAACCATCTGGAAATAAACCAAAAAGTATTATTGAAATAGAAAATTTTTATAATTGTTTAATTGAACCTTTACCTAGTTTTGAAAATATTAATAATTAAGTTCTTTTAATTATTTAAAATTATTTTAAATGGATTCTGATGAATATTATCTGTAGAATTATTATCTGATAATGATGACGATGTTGATTTTTTTTCAGAATTATTTAAATTTTTTTTACTTGATAATATCATATCTTCATTAATTTTTTGAAGATTTGATATTACATAATCAATAATACCATTTTTAATACTCCATTTAAAAAAATTTAATTGTCCAATAGTTGTTATAACACATTTATTTTCTTCATAATAAAACGGAATACGTCTTTTTCTACAAAATGGGTCAAACATTTTTTTTTTATATCCTTTTAATTGTGATTTATAATCTAAATATACATTAAAATAAGTACCATTTTTTAATTGATAAATAATATTAAATTTTTTTGCATAATTTGTTACAAACCAATCTAAAACGCGTATCGATAAACTTGAACAACCAGAAATAATTGGTAAAATAATATATATATTATTATTTTCTTTATAAAATTGATATAATGTTGGTAATATAATTTCTTTTTTATCTTTAATTTTATGTTGTATTTCAGAATTTTCTATAATATAATTATTCATTTTTATTATATTTGATTTATAAACTAGCCTTTAAGTAATTCATTATAAAAAAAATTGAATATAATATTTATTGAAAATAAATGATTTAAAGATATATAAATAATTATTATTAAGCTATTAATGACTTCTTTCATTGATAATCATACTAAATTAGAAGAATTAATTAAAAATTTCGAAAATGATTTAAAAAATATTAAGAATGTTATTAAAGAATTAAAAAAATCGCATGCATCTGAAACTAAAGGAAAAAAAAATAAATCAAAAAATCCTGAAGATAAAAAAATTAAAAAAGCATATGGTATTACTGAAAAAGTAGTTTTACCTCCTAATGTTAATGAATTTATTAAATATACTTTAGATAATAAAAAATTAGATGAGGAGTTTATTAAAAATAATTCAGATATTTTTAATGATTTTGATAAAGAAACTTTAGTAGCAAGAACAAAAGTTAATTCGATAATTCATAATTATATAAAAACAAATAAATTATATATTAATGAAGATAAACGAACGGAGTTTGCACCAGATGACAAACTTAAAGAATTATTTGATATGAAAGAAAATGAAGAATTACATCTTCGTAATATTCAATCATATCTTAAAAGAGCTTATGATAAATTTAAAACTAGTGATGATAAAAAATCAAAAGCTAAAACAAAAAAATCTGACGAGGAGGAGGAAGAAGATGAATCAGAAAATGATTCTGAAAATGAAGAATAAATTTAAATTAAATATAATTTTGACATTTTAGCAGATAATTCATAATTAATTTCTTTTATATCATAATTAAAATATGATTCATTTTTAAATAAAATTATAAGTTTTTCAATTATATATTTTTGTATTTTTGTTTTATCAAACAAACATATTAAAGCATTTTCTATATCTTCAATTAAAATATATTTTATAATATAATAAGATATAACATTAGTATATTGACATATACTAAATAGTTCTTTTATATTTTTAATATTATGATGATATAAAATATTATCAAACATATTTTTTGAATATTGTATTTCTTCATGAAGTAATGTTTTAAAATCTTTTTTCATAATTTCAGAATAATAATATGTATGTAATATAATAGCCATAGCTTCAGTAATAGCTTCATTCAATAAAAATTGATTACATGGTAATTTAATAGGTAATATATCATCAACCCAATCTGTATCATTAATATCTAATTCATAATAATGTATTAATTCATGTATTAAAACTTTTAATATTTCTTCAGATCTAAATAATTGTACCCAATAGTTATATTTATAACAAACACCACTATTTATTTCATTTCTTGTTAATTGCTGACCTTTATATTTTATTGTTTTTTTAAAAGGTGTTAAATAAATAAATAAATTAAGTTTTTTATTTGAAGATTTAGAATATTTTGAAATCCATTTAACTATATTAATAATATGTTCAATTTCTTTAAATTCTTCATCACCAATAATATATATATTAATATCATCTTTTAATTTTATAACTTGGATATTATTAGCTTTAGTTTCTATCCAAATAGTACAATTAGTTGGTGCAAAAGAATTTTGATATAAAGTTTCTAAAATATATTTATGTATTTTATTTTTTGGTAGATCATCTTTTTTATATAATTTTTCTATTGAATATTTATTTGGATCTTTTGATACAATATCTTCAAATTTATCTATATCTGTATATTCTATATTAAAATTTTCTTTTAAAGTTTTAATATAAAGTGATGTTTTTAATGGTTCTATAATATACTTTTCCATATATATTAAGTATAAAAATATTTTTTTAAATTTTTATTAAATTCTTCATTTTTATTTAATAATAAATATATATATAACTTACCTTTTTGTTTTAAACTATTATTATTATATGGTATGCCATAATTTTCAATTATTATTTCTAATTTATCACCATCAAATTTATATTCGGATAATGGATTATTTGATACAAGTGTAATAGTTTCATTATTAAAATATTTAATTTTTTTTTTAAAACCATTAAATATTTCATATAATGTTATTGGTAAAAATAATAATAAATCATAATCATTAACTCTTTGAATAAAATTATGTTTTTTACATTTTATTTTAACAATAACATTACCGTAAGAATAATCATTATTTTTATTTTTTATTTGATCCCCTTCTTCTATAAATATATATTTATCATCATATATTGGAACGAATAATTTTTTTTCTTCTAATATATATTCATTATTTTTATATCTATGTCTATGAATTGTTAATTCTTTTAATTTATCTAAATAAATTTCTTCTAAATTTGTATGAATAGTTATTTGTAAATTAGCTTCACTTGTATGAGTATTACTTAATTCGGATGTTTCATAAGAACTACCATTACCCATTACATCATAAAATTTTTCATTATAATTATCAGTAGATTTAATAAATATAGATGTTAAATCATTATCTTCAATATTTAATTTGGACATTAAAAAAACATATATTTTATTATATACATAATTACGTAATTCATCAACTTCATTATTAATTAAGAAAGATTTAATATTATTATCAACAATAATTTGAGATAATATTTTTTTATTAAATAAATCATGTAATATTTTCTTAATATTTTCCATTATTTGATTTTTTTGATTATTTGTTAGTTGATCATATTTTTTTCTTTTTTCTGGATCTGATAATATTTGATATGATAATTGTATTTTTTGAAATTTTTCTTGTGCATTAATATCATTATTTTTATCTGGATGAAATTTTAAAACTAATTTTTTATATGCTATTCTAATTTCTTCTTTATTAGCATTTTTTTCAATATTTAAAATTTTATAAAAATCTTGTTCAATCATTTTAATATTTATAAATATATAATTAATTTTAAACTAAACTATAAAATAAATAATAATAAATTTTTATTTTCTATATTAATATATATATATATATAATTATGGTTCATGATGTTAATAATATTCTTATAAAAATTGTTATTATTATTAGTTTAATGATTTATTTTATAGGTTATGTATTATTTTTAAATAATTTAAATAATACTGACGATGATAATAACGATGATACAAAAAATAATTTTATTAATATTTATTTAGCAATTTCATTAATTTTAAGTTTTTATTTAATATATTATTATTCAAACTTATATAAAATTGAAAATAATTTTATTCATAAAATTGTATATGGTTATTTAATATTTACTTGTATTTTAAATATAATAGGATTAAGTATTATATTTTTATCAGATGAATATAATAATAATAATTTAAATAAAATAAAAATAAGTAATAATAATATATTTAAATATTCATTTGCTTTTGTAATTATATTTACTATATCTAATGTATTTGGAATGATATATAATTATTTTTATAATAATAATAATAATATTAATGAAGAAAAAATAAATTTTACAATAAAAACATTTAGAAAATTTCTTAAATCAATAAAACATAAATCAATACAATAAAGATTATTATTTCGTTTATAAATTATTTTTTTAATAATTTATAAATTATAGAATAATGGAAGAATCGAAAATAGTTATTCAAAAAATAATATTATTAAAAACAGAATTAGAAAATTTAGAAAATATAAAAAATTCAAATATAATATTTGAAATAAATAATTTAATTTATGAAATGGATGAAAGTATAGAAAAAATAAAAGATAATATTAATGATATTAATAAATATAATAAAGAAAAATTAAAAAATAATATAATTTTAAGAATATTTATGCCATATATAATATATTTATCATCAATTATAACAGATAATGATTTAGAACAATTATTAATATCAGATAATTTATTAAAAGAAATATTAATAAAAAATAATTTATTAATAATAGATAAAAACTTTATAAAAGAAATATTAAAAAAATATATTGAAAAATAATTATTCGTTAAAAAAATTATTTTAATATATATATATTGTTAAAACATGGATATAAAAAAATATTATGAAAATTATATATTTGATGAATCAATAAGTATAGATAAATTATTATATAATGTGCAAATAAATAAAACATTTGAATATTTTATAGTTTTATGCTGTAAATATAATATAATATTATTTGAAAAAATAAATAATTTTTTTTATTTAAAATCAAATAATCAATTAATACAAGATTGTAAAAAAATTAGAAAAAAAATTATTAATAAAATAATAATTTTTTATAATAATATTATGAATGATGATAATATTAGTTGGATTGATACAAAAACAAAAATAGATAAAATTAATAATGATATTAATACTAATTTAAGTGAAATAGATATAATATTTGATTTATTATATAATGTATATGACGATGATTTATTATCAGAACAAATTAAATTAAATAATCAAAAAAATGTTATTGAAGAATTTTCTAATATTTAATTTATTTATTAATTTATATAATGAGTTATATAGGAATAGATTTTGGAACACATAATTGTACAATAAGTTTTAATAATATTATATTAGAATATAATTTACCTAGTATAATATATATTGATAATGAAGATATATTAATTGGTAATAATGCAAAAGATAAAAAAGATAATATTTCTTATTTTAAAAGATTATTATGTATAAAAGATGATGAAAAACACTTATTTAATTTTGATTATTATAAAATAAATGATATTATATATATTAAAACTAAAAGAGGTGATTTATCAATTACTCAATTAATAGGATTATTTTTTAGTAAATTAAAAGAAATTATAGAACAAAAAATTATTAATAATTATACATGTATTAATAATCAAGTTATTAATAATTATACATGTATTAATAATCAAGTTATTAATAATTATACATGTATAATTACTGTACCAGCTTATTTTAATGAAAATCAAAGAAAAATTATTTGGGATGCATCAAAATTAGCTTCATTACCATGTATAAAATTATTAAGTGAGCCTACAAGTGCTTGTTTAGCTTATTATGATATAGAAAAACGACTAAATAATAAAAATATATTAGTTTTTGATTTTGGCGCTGGTACTTTAGATTTAAGTATAGTAAGAATAGAAGATGAAATATGTGAAGTAAAAGGAACATATGGAAATAATAATTTAGGTGGTTTAGATATTAATCATGTTTTAATGAAAGAACTAAATATATCATTTGAAGACGCAGAAAATAAAAAAAAAAAAGTTAATTATTTTAGAATATATAATAAATATTTTAAAAATGATATTATATTTGCTATAGATGAAATTATTAAACGTTCAAATAATATTAATATTGATAATGTTATTTTAGTAGGTGGAAGTAGTAAATTATTATGGATTAAAAAATTAATACAAAAACATTTAAATAAAGAAATTATTGAAATAAAAAATGATAATTATGATTATAAAGATATAGCTGTTTCTTTAGGAGCTGGAATACATCAAAATAAAAATAATGAAAATTCATTAATATTAGTTGATAGATTAGCTTTATCTATAGGTGTTAAAACTTTAGATAATACTTTTACACCTATAATTCCTAGAAATAGTATTATTCCTATATCTGTAACAAAAATTTTTACTAGTAATGAAAAACCTATTATTATAGATATTTATCAAGGTGAATCATATTTTATAGAAGATAATATACATATTAAAAGTTTTGAAATTTATAATATTAAATCTGAAAATCCTGTTATTTATATAACAATAAAAGTTAATATTAATAGTATTATTGATATTATTGTTAAAGAAAGATTTAATGATATTGAAACAAAAATTGAAATAAATAATCTAAAAGAACTTATATCAAATGAACAAATTAATGATATATTGAATAATATTGATTTTTATCATAAAAAAAATTTAAATTTATAAATATAAATTATATTTATATTTATAAATGTTATATTATTTGTTTAAGATTTTGCTTTAGAAACTTTTTTTGAAGCTACTTTTTTAGATGATTCATTATCTACTTTTTCTACTTTTTCTACTTTTTCTACTTTTTTAGCAGCTTCAGTAGTTACTTTTTTAGCAACTTTTTTAGTAGCATCTGTAACTACTTTTTTAGTAGTTTTTGGTGTTTTAGTTGGTTTAGATACTTTAGTTTTTTTAGTATTAGTTTCAGAGTCTGATTCATTAATTCTTTTAACTTTTTTAAGAATATTTTTAAAATTTTTAACAATTTCTTGTTCTCCAACTTTATAAATAACAGGAGTATCAAGTTGAACTCTTTTTCCAATATATTGATGTGATTTTTTTTTAGATCCTTTAGTTGATTCAACTAGATAAAAATTAATTTCACTATCAATTGATTCATTATTTTTTACTTTAGTTCTAATAATTTCTGAAAGAGCTTTATTAGCTGCTTGATATGGAGAATCACCATTATATCTTCCATATAAATCACCTTCTGTAGTTAACTTCACTTTAAAAGAACGATTTTTTTTTTTACTTGCTTCAATTGCATCTGCCATTTCTATATACTTTTATATTTTATATAATTTTTATCTTTTTAAACGAATTTCTATTTAAATAAAAATATCTATTTAAAGATTAATATAATAATATTAAATAATAATGTATGTTGCAAATGAAATAGAAATTTTTGGTAATAAATCAGATCTTAAATTTTTTTATGATTTTTTTAAATTTAAAAATATAAAAAAACCTCCAAATAAAATATTTTATAATAATGAATATGAATATAAACAATGGTGTTTAAATAATTGGGGTACTGATGAAGAAATGAAAATTTTAAATAAAAACTTTGTATGGGATAATTTAGAAAAAAAATTAAGTATATTATTTATAACAACATATGTTCCATTAAAAATAATAAATTATTTTGCTTTAAAAAATCCTTATTTAAAAATTAAATTATATTATTATGATTATTATAATTTAAAAAATGGAGAACTAAAATGGGAGAATGGTATATTAGAATATAATTTTGTACAAAATATTAATTAATTTAATAAATATTTACTTTATTAAATTAAATTTTAGTTTTTTTAATCACTATTTATATCATCTTCATCATCTGATTCAATTAAATTATTATTTGTATTTATAGGTGATAATACTAAATATACATTTCCTAAATTTCCTACTTGATATTTAATAAATAATGGATATTTATTCATCATATATAATTCAATATTATTACATAAATTACCACATTTAGAAAATAAAGTTAAATTTTTTAAATCATATAAACCTTGAACAATTGTATCATTTTTATCAACTTCTTCTGTTTTACTTATAAAAAATCCTGATGTTTTATCAGTAAATGTTGTAACTTGTGATGCAAATTCACCACGACAACTAAACATTAAAGTATTTGGATTATCTTGTGTATCTATAAATTTAATATCAATATATTCAGCAATTGAACTAGTATCTCTTATTATTTTATGAAATCTATCTGATGGAATTGATATCATAAAAGGAAATGTTGCATCTGGAATTGGTATAATTGTATCACTTAATTCTAATAATTTAAGTTTATATGTTGTTATTAAATTTTTTTCTCCATTTTCTAATTTAATACATAAATTATTTATATCATTTTCATCAATATATAATGTTAAATTATCTTCATTACTCATAGTTTTAATTAATTTATAAAAACTATTCATATTAACTCCAACTAATAATTGTTTACCATTTTTTGGTTTACAATAATATGTATCAAAACTAGATGCAGGTATTTTTAATTTAATTAATACTGATGTTGAAATATTCATTGCTACAATTGACATTCCACCAGAATTCGATTGGTCTGATTCTTGAATTGTAAATTTAATATTTACATCTTTTAAAATTTCTTTTAATGCTTCTATTAATGTTCTAAATGATGACGTTTGACATGTAACCACTTTTAATAGTAAATTTGAAGTATCATCTTGTAATAAATTATCTTCCATTATTATTTTTATTTAATAAATTATACTTTATATATATTTAAAAAATATATTTTTCAATTTTTTTTTGTTGTAATAATATATAATGACTAAATTCAAACTTGTTAATCCACATATTGAAGGTAATATAGATATTACTGTTAAAGCAAAATCTGAATTAAAAGCTGCTGGTAAAATGTATGAAACAGTTTTAGCTCCATTATTTTTAACATCTGCACCAAAATTTAATTTTACTATAAAAGGTGACAGAAAATTTTATCATTTTACTGTTAATGAAAGTGTTAATGGAGATAAAGCTAAATATAGAATTCATAAATTTAATGGTAAAGTTGATAACACTGAATTAAATGAAAAATTAAATTATTTTAAAGAACAAGATGTACAAGATGGTGGAAAACATAAACATAAGCATAAAGATGATTCTTCGTCATCTTCTAGTGATTCTGATTCTCCTCCTTTTTATTCTATTAGTAGATATTATTATTCACCTTATATATATACTCCTATAGTTCCTACAACTGTTCCAGTTACTTTTACAATCCCTGTTTTATCACCTGTATATCTTCATCCTTATACTTATTATTTAATGTATTAATAATTTGATTTAATTCTATAATTTTTTTTTCGATATTTGTATTATTATAAAGTAATTTATAAAAATCTAATTTAATATTATTAATATCTTTTGATAATATTAATTCTGCTTTATAATCTATATATGGTAACATTACTTTTTCCGTTACATTAAAACTTGATATTTCTTTATAATCAAAGAAATATTCAATTATCCAATAATTATTTATTACAATAACATATTAAAAAATATATTACTGGTAAATCACTATTAAAGATAATACAAGTTTTTAGAGACGTGTAACTCGCCTTATTTGTTTTTTAATTTAATCCTTTAAAAAATATACATCTACTACCATTTATATCTCGATCTATTATATTTTTACAATTTTTACAATTATATATTTTATTTGTTCCTAGATTTTCGTTATAATTTCCACAATTACTACACATTTTTGAAGTATATTTCTCATTTATCATTTTATAATTTATATTATTTATTTCACATCTTGTTTGTAATCTCATACGAAATTTAAAAAATGATAATCTATATGCTATTCTTTTTGTTATTTTACATATATTTGATGTTTTATTACATGATATATTTTTGGAACTTAAATTACCAATAAATATATTTTTATAATTTGATGTTAAAAAGTTTATTGATTTCCAATGTAATTCATCTATTAAATTACTTATTTTTTTATTATATTTTTGTTCTTTTAATTTATTTATTTTATTTTTATATTTATTTAATATGTCAATTTTATTTAAATATTTTTCAATTTTATTAGTTACATTATTGCCTATTTTTATTACTTCATTTTCTGATATTCCAGTAATAAAAGTTCTAATTCCTGGATCTATTGATATAAATTCTTTATTATTTATTATTTCTTCTGTTTTATTTTTTATTGGTATAATTAAATTATATTCATTAATTTTACCATTATAATGTATTGTACATGCACTAGTAATATCTTTTAATTTATATTCTTTTTTATTATATAAATATTCAATATCTCCAAAAACAGAATAACATAAATTATTTTTATTTTTTCCAAAATAAGATGGTTCTATTTCTAAAAGTTTTGATTTTTTATTAAATTTCCAATATTTAATTTTAAAATGTTTAATATTTTTATTTTTTAAATTTGATAATGCAGATTTATAATTTGAACATGCTAATTTTATAGCACAATCTATTATATGTGTTTTAATTCTATTTTTCTCAATATTTGACGAATTAGTTATAATATTATCTCTGATATTTTTTAAATAATATGTTCTAATTTTTTTATAATCTAAAATAGTTTTTTTATATTTAATATAAAAATTTTTAATAAATTGAATAGTTTTATTATACATACAAATATATGATTTAAACCAAGAATCTAATATTATTTTTTGTTCTTTATTTAATATCATTTTGACTTTAATACATTTATAATATTCTTTTTCTTTATAAATTTTATTAGTTTGTATATTTAGTTTATTATAACTAATATTTGTTTTATTAATATTAAAATCAAACCAAGTATTAAAATTATTATTATTATATTTAATATTTTCAGAAGGTAGCCATAAATTATTATTATATTTTATGATATTATTTTTTAATTTAATATATTCTTTATCAAATTCTCTAGTCATTACATTTTTATATATTATATATATATATTTCTTTATATCTTTTATTATTAAAAATTTATATAAAGAAATAATAATTAAAAAAAATATAAAATGACATCTAATTATTTAGGTAGTAAAGAAGCATGTCAACAATTAGGAGTTCATCCTAGAACATTATATAATTGGGAAGAAAAAGGAAAAATTGATACAATAAGAACACCAGGAAAAAAAAGATTATATAATGTAGAGAAATATATTAAAGATCAAAAAATAATTACAAAAAATATAGATGAAAATGAGATAGAAAATGAGAATATAGAAAAATTAAAAATAATTTATACAAGAGTATCTTCGATATCACAAAAAGACGATTTAGAAAGACAAAAAAATTATATGCAAAAAAGATATCCGAATCATTTATTAATAGAAGATATAGGTTCTGGATTAAATTTTAATAGAAGAGGTTTAAGAAAAATAATAAAATATGCAATAAGTGGAAAAATAGAAGAAATAGTAGTAGCTTATAAAGATAGATTAACAAGATTTGGATTTGAATTAATAGAAGATTTAATAAAAGAATATTCAGGTGGAAAAATAATAATACTTCATAAAAATAAAGATTTAGAACCAGAAGAAGAATTAGTAAAAGATATGTTACAGATAATGAATATATTTACAGCAAAAATGAATGGATTAAGAAAATATAAAGAAAAAGATTAATATTTCAATATAGATTTATAAAGAAATATCAAGTTTAATGTTACTAGTAACTGCCCCCAATCAATAATATCTTTATTTTCTGTTTTAGGTATTAATTCTTCATAATTATTATATTTAATAAAGAGTTTATCTATTTTATCAAAATTATATTCTAACGAGTGATTTATAATTTTAGAATATTTAATATTTTTATTTACATATTCAATATATGGCAATACTTCAGAATCTGTTTCTATTTTACATATATTATTAAATCTTTTATATATATCATCATTTTTATCTCCAATATATAATGATTTTTTTTGCCGTGTTAATGCTACATGTAATAAAGAATCATATTTTAAATTACTTGTATCATAACTAAAACATTTTAAACTATTTTCACTAATACCTAATAAAAATACAACTTCACAACCATTACCTTTACTAGCATGAATTGATAAAATTCTTGTTGCATTTTCTGATTCTTTCAAATTAATAGATTTACCTTCGTCAGATTTATGTAAAAATACATATTTATAATATTGATTTGTATTAATTTTATTATTCCAATAATTATTTTTCATTAATACATTTTCTTGATATTCTTTATTTTCAAATTTTGTAATCCAATATTCTTGTAATCTTGATTCAAGTCTATTGGCAAGAATATTTTTTGATAAAATAGGAAAAATAAACATAAAATTTTCTGGTAAATAATTATATTTTATAATTTCATTTTCTATATATTCAATAATTTTTTCAATTACACGATTAATTTTATCTTCATTAAAATCATTAGCAAATATTTTTTCATATTCAAATACTGTATAAGGAATTATTTCATTTTCATGAATATATTTACATTTATCATTATCACAAATTTTTTCAATTGGAGGAAGATTATATTTTTTAAAATCAATAATATTATTAACAAAATCTATAAAATGTTTATTATGAAATCTCATTACATGATTTATTCCTGTATTACGTTCAATTTTAATTGTTGGTAAATCATTTTTTTCTAAATATGTATAAATATTATTTTCATCCCAAATACTTTGTAATTTATCACCAATTACATAAGTATCAACATATGTATTCCGCATAATATTAGAAATTGCTTCAATATATCTATGTTCTAAATCTTGTGCTTCATCAATAATTATTAAACAATTCTTATTTAATTTTGGTTTTTCAGATGTATATTTAATAGTACCATCTTTACCAGTATTAATAAAACCATTTTTTATTGATTTAACAATACCAGAAAAGTAATCATTATCTCTAATATCTTTATTTCCTATAGCATACATAAAACTATCAATAGTTCCAATAATTAAAGTACAATTTTTATTATTTTTATTATTTTTGTATTTAATTAAATATTGTTTCCCTACTATATCATCATCGTCATCTGGTAATTCTAAATTACTTAATGATCCTCTTTCATATTGTTCTTTTAATTCATTATAAATAACTTCTTTAGCTGAATGCATTTTTGTTAAAAATATAAATGTATCTTTATGTTCAAATATTGTACTTTTATCTAATAATTGAATAGATTCATATGTTTTTCCACATCCTGCACCTCTTTGGTTATAATATAATACACATTGTGATAATTCATCATCAGACCATATATTTATATTATTTTTTATAGCTTGAATAAATTCATCTTTAGTTTTATATTCATTTACATCATATTGATGACTTTTTACTTTATTAGGATTAATTTTAAAAATTTTATTATCAACATCTAAATATATAGTATCATGACTTGTAAAATTTTCATATTTCCATAATTCATTATTAAATGTAATCATATAACGTTTATTTTCAAGTTCGTCTATAGCTACTGAATCTTTACAATCAATAATCCATAGTAATTCATATTTATTATTTTCATAGTTTAATTTTCTTTCATCAATTAAATTTTTTGATATTTTACTATGTTGAAATTCTAATACTTTATTATTAACACAAGCATCAGCAAATCTATTACCAATAGATTTTTCAGTTATTTCAAAATAACTTTGCCAATTTTTATGCCATTCACTCATACCATCTCCATCTGGTGATGTTTTGTGTTTAAAATGTGAACGTTTAATGTGAGATTTATATTTAATTAATTCATTTCCATTTAAACAAACTAAATAACATTTATTTTCTTTAACTTTTTTCTGTAATTTTGTATTATTTAAATATTCAACAATAGTAATTTTATTTTCCTCTATTACATTATCATTAAGTTGATTCACAATATATACACATTGTGAATCAAAATAACAATTACAATTATTCATTTTAATAATATATATAATTATTTGTTTAAGTATTAATATTTTTAATATCTAATATTATATATAAATATTATATTAATTTACAAAAAATTTTAAAAAATATTTTCAAATTAAAATTTTGAAAAAAAAAATCTCTCTCTCTCTGGAAGAAAAAACTTATTTTACTTTATTTTGAATATAAATAAACAAATACAATATTATAATTATATACTAAATTTTAGTAAATTTTTTAATTTTATTAAGTTTTGTTTTATTAGTTATAATAATATATTGTATAAAAATTAAGTTTTTGCCAAAAACTTTAGCAAAAACTTAAAAAAAATTAAGTTTTGTTTTATTAGTTATAATAATATTTGCCAAAGACTTCAGCACAAAAAAATTAAGTTAAAAAAATAATATTAATTAAATTATAATTATTATGGTTTTTTATAAATGTGAAAAATGTAATAAAGAATTTAATCAAAAATCTAATTATATTAGTCATATTAATAAAAAAAAATCATGTATTGATAATGATGATAACCATACTAATATAATTATTTATAAATGTGAAAAATGTAATAAAGAATTTAATCAAAAATCTAATTATCAAAAACATATTAATTATAAAAATGACTGTACTGAAAATATCAATAATATTGATAATACTATCTATAAATGTGATAAATGTAATAAAGAGTTTAAAAAAAAATATAATTATTTATTACATATTAATAAATTAAATCCATGTAATAGTAAAGATTTAATTAAAGAAAATAAAATATTATTAGAAAAAATCCAAGAATTAAATAATATTAAAAAAGAAAATAAAGAAATTAAAAAAGAAAATAAAAATCTTAAAATAGAAAATAAAGAAATTAAAATAGAAAATAAAAAAATTAATGAATTATATAATAATTTATTAAATAAATGATAATCTAATATAAAAATATTAGATTATCTAATACTACTACTACTACTAATAATAATAATAATAATAATAATACTACTAATAATACTATTAATATTACACTAACTAATTTTGGAAATGAAAAATGGAATAAATTAAATGAAAACGAACCGCTCGCGCTTTGCGAGCGGTACGCAAGCAAACAATTGCAAATTTTAAAATTTAGTCATTTAAGTTTATCTAATTTAATTAAATTTTTACATATTAATGATAATTATCCACAGTATAAAAATATATGTATTAAAAATTTACGTGGTAAAGGTGGATATTTATATGAAGATAATATGTGGAATTTTTGTAATTTTTCAAAATTATTATTGTGTTTATTTAAAAATAAAATTTGTGATTTAGAAAAAATTCTTAATAATAATTCTGATAAAATTAAAGATTATATAATTAATAATATTCAAAAATTAATTGAAAATTATGATGAAGATTCTGATACTTTTATTAAAAATAATAAAAATAACATAATAAATTTATTATATAATGGTACTAAAAATTATAAAATTACTAAATGATTATATTTTAAATTATTTATATTTTATAAATATTCTGTTATAAAATCAAAATATTTATTATATATTATGAATTAGTCACATATTAAAGAACTAACATTAGATTCTTTTTATAACTCTAAAAAATATATGAATTACCTAAACCAAAAAATACAGAAATTATAGAAAAATCATCAGAAAGGTTATATAATTTTAGCTAAATTACATGAAAAAGAAAAAGTTATAATTAAATAGAGTATATTACAAAATGTGGTTAAAAGAATTTTTTTTTAAATTTGATGGATTAAAAATATTTTTTATCTAATTTAATATAACTACTAATTATTTATTTGAACACAAACAAATTTATTTTATGATAAAAATTAGTAATATTTATAAATTTTTACCTATAATAATAAATGGTTTTATATTTACTTTATCTTTTGTATATGCATATAATCCTAATAAATTACTAATTTCTTCATATAAATTAGTATTTTGTTTTTTAGATACATATTTACAATAACATTCATCTATTATTTTTTT
>JACCEE010113070.1_pt1 | contig 17049 bp, 15 predicted proteins | sample 7449931 | NCBI WGS metagenome assembly JACCEE01 (sample SAMN15323457, study PRJNA562643) | freshwater metagenome | isolation source: river surface water | place: USA:Blue River Watershed | collected 2017-08-19 | reverse complement strand
TTCTGGCGAGAACCTGATATGCCATCCTTGACCTTTTTAAAAGCGGCAGCCGGCAAGAACACAAGTTAAGTAGAGACACCGTTGCTTCGTTCCCGACCTGGCGGGGTTCACCCCCCTAAAATCGTCCCACCGACTACCGAGAGCATCATATGGTCTATACTTAAGACTGTCAAAGATCTTTTCAAAGTCCCAGAGAATAATTCCTGTTATTTCAATTATTTGTTATAGTGTTTGGATGAATAGCATTTTACCTTTAGGCCAAATTCAAAAACTCTACAGCACTTCTCATTGGGTGTGTTTAGGTATCTTTGATGGTAGAGAGCGCCACTATCTCTACCTAGGCCGTGGTTCCAGCTATGAGGGTTTGGCCTTAGGGGAGGGATTTCCCCCTGCTTATCTAAGGGTTAAGGATCGTTTTTTAGAGTACTTGCGGGCTCACGTAGAGGGACGTCGCCTCACCGAATGGGTGAAGGATAAAAAGGATAGACTTCTACTTTTTCGTTATGGGGCCGACGAGCGTTTTGTCTTTTTTTGGCGCGGACCTAAACTGTATTTTCTCCATTATCTCTTAAAAGAAGGCGAGCGTAAGCTTTTCCTCTCTTGGCGAAGTTCTGAACGTATAGATCTTCCCTCTTGGGAAAAAATAAAAAGTGATGATGAACTTTTCTCCTATTTTGATGAAATAGGCAGAACAGAGCATGGTGGAGAAATCATCTCTAAGAGAAAAATTGCAGACTATCTCATAGAACAAGAGAGCAGAAGGACAGAAAAAGGTTTAAGTTCTACTCGTAAAAAATTTTTTCAGCGCAAGATTGAGCGCATTGAAGAAGACCTTAAAAAGGTGGCCAAATGGACTGAGTGGAGAGAGAAAGCTGAAGCCGCTCCCACCTATGAGGAACGCAATAAATTCTATGAAAAAAGTAAAAAGTGGCGTCAAGCCGAAGCTCTGCTGAAACAGCGCTTAATTGAAGCTCAAAAAGAAAAAGCCTTAGAGGAGCAGAAGCCAAAGCGTATCGTTACCGACGAAAAAACAATTTCGCCTGTTTTTGATAAAGGCGATGAGAAAAAAGAGGCCTTGAAAACTCAAAAAACTGATTATCATATTGAGATTTTCCAAAGTGGTAAGCTTAAAATGGCCGTAGGGACAAATGCCGCTGGCAACGATTACCTTCGACGTGAATGGGCTTCCAAAGATGATTGGTGGTTTCATATGGAAGGAGAGCGTTCAGCTCATCTTGTCATTAAAACCCAAAATCTTTCGGATATTAGCGACGAGCTTTTTGAAATTATTGGTTCGATGATTAAAGATTATTCTTCAGCTAGTTTTGCTGAAATACCCTTGATTTTTGCTCAAGTAAAAAATCTTAAAGGAATCAAAGGGGCCCAGGGGTCCGTCACTATTTCCAAACCGCGTTATAGAAGAATTATTTATCAGGCCGATTGGAAAAACAAACTTTCTTCCCTCTGTTAAGAAAATCGTTGTAGAATAAGCATGCTTTAACCTATCTCATGGACTAGAGGTAAGAATGAAACTTGTACGCAGTTTATGTCTCGTCATTTGCTGTTTCCTATTGAGTGCTCCCCTTTGGGCAGAAACAGCTGAAAATCTTATAGAAAATTATGATCTCCGCTCTTATTACCCGCAGGCCCAGGGTCTTAAAGATTTAGTTTTTCGTATGACGGTTCCCGGACTTACCGAAGCGCTGAATCAAGAAATGAGTTACGGAAAATTAGATAATGTTTATTTTGAAGTTTATTGGCAAACTCCCGATCGCTGGCATGTTGAAGTGCAAGGGATGCCTCAAGGATTTATTGAAAAGAAAACAGCGCTTGTTTCTACAATCGTAGGGTATTTGGGGTTTGTTATTCCTCAAAAGTTTGCCCCACGTGTGAGTGGATATGCGATGACCATCGAGAAAACTGGAAAAAGCTATGTTTTAAAAGGCGAAGATAAAAGCAATACTCGTGGTGTAAATAAGATTGAAGTTGCTTTTGATGAAGTTGGAAAAGTTTCTCGTTTTAAAACGTATGCAACCAATGGAGTTCAGTCGAACACATTTATTTATAAGCCCCGTTCTTGGAGTAATAACAAGTGGGTTTTAGACCGCGTGGTAACTGAAACCATTCAGGGTTTTAATCGTATGGTTGCCGATACTGATGTGACCTTTGTTCATGTGAGTGGTTTTGGTTTTCCAGAAAAAATCAGAGTTTCAACAAAGTCTGGCTTGAATAATGGAAAAGAATTAGATCCAAGAACAGAAGCTAAACTTGAGATTCAATTAAGTAAGTATGAAGTAAATAGTGGGAAAGCAGCAAAACTTTTTTTAAAATTAAATCCTAAGAAAAAACAATGAGAACGTTGACGCTTCAGACGGATATCACTCCGTCGCGTCTTCGCTATAACCGAGATCTTTATCCCCGAGAAATTAAGGGAAGTCTTCCAACTTTACTTGCAGGGGAGTGGTGTCAGTTTAGCGATGAGACGAGAAAAAAAATTTATCTAGGCTATTATAACCCTCATGCTGAGTCAGCTCCTCCTGGGCGCATTGTGTGTGAATTGGCCAAGCCCTTTGCTCAGGATCAACTCGAAATTGATGTGGCCAAGCGGGAAGTTAAACGACTTTTGGAAAAGGCCTGGGAGAGAAAAAAACTTTTTAAAAACTATGAAGAGGGTTTTCGTCTTTCTCATGGGGCCAGCGATGAGCTTCCAGGACTGGTTGTCGACGTCTATCAAAATATGGTTTTGATTCAAATTAATACTGCGGGGATGGATAGGCTGCGTGAAGAGATCAGAGCGACTCTTCGTGTTTTTTTCCCTGAAAAGATAATTCATTTTCTTGATCAAGAATCTTATCGCAAGGCTGAACTTCTCCCATTTTATGAAAAAGATCAGTTAGATAGAGATTTAGAAGTTTCTGAAAATGGTTTTCGCTATGTGATTCCTGCCTCTGTTCTCCAGAAGGTGGGCTTTTATTACGATCACAGAGAAAATCGTCAGAAAATGGAAAAAAAGATTCTTACTTGTAAGCGCAGCTTTAAAAAAGGCGCTGATCTTTTTTGCTATGCTGGCGGATGGGGGCTTCATCTTCTTCGTGCCGGAGTCGAAAATGTGACTTTTGTAGATCAGGGCAATCTTGAATCTATGGTTGGAGAAAACATTAAAAAAAATGGCTTTGAAGGGCGTGGAAAATTTCAGCGCGCTGATGTTTTTCAATATCTTGATGACTGCAAGGCCCGCGGAGAAACTTTCGACATCCTTGTTAGCGATCCTCCGGCCTTTAAGAAAAATGAAAAAAATAAAGATGCTGCTCTTTCTGGTTATGAAAAACTTCACGGGAAGATTTTTAGGGTCCTTGAAAAAGAGGCCCTCCTTTCTATTTGTTCATGTACTCATAATATTTCATTAGAAGAACTTGATCGTACTGTGATTCAAGCCGCCCTTAAAGAAGGGCGGAAAGTTTATATGCTCGATGTGGGTATACAAGGAATGGATCACAGCTTTTCTTCTTTTGCCGATAAAAACCATTATCTCAAATACATACTCTATTGGGTGGAGACTTTATGACGACAACAGCAGAATTAAGACCAAAGGCGCAAAAGGTTTTGGAAATTGCCAAGAGCGTAGTTTTTGGTCAAGACAAGATGCTTGATGGAATTTTAGCTGGCCTTGTTTGTGAAGGACATCTTTTGATTGAAGGGATGCCAGGACTAGGAAAGACTCTTTCTGTTTCAACCATGAGTCGCCTCTGTGATTTAAACTTCAAGCGTATTCAGTTTACTCCTGACCTTCTTCCCTCAGATTTAGTGGGAACCATGATTTATAATCAAGAAAAAGGAGAGTTTACCACCAAGCTTGGCCCTATTTTTACTCAAATTCTTTTGGCCGACGAAATCAACCGTTCTCCAGCTAAAGTTCAAGCTGCTCTTCTTGAGGCCATGGCCGAAAGACAAGTGACCATCGGGGATAATACACACAAGCTTCAAAGTCCTTTCGTGGTGCTGGCCACTCAAAACCCTATTGATCAAGAGGGAACTTATAATCTTCCAGAAGCGCAGATGGACCGCTTTATGATGAAGATCAATGTGAACTATCCTTCTTTCGAAGCAGAAAAAAGTATTTTAGATTTAAAAGAAAATGCCCTAGATACTCTTCCTAAACTTCTTAATACCAAAGACCTTCAGGTGATGAAGGAAGCTGTTTCTAATATTTATGTGGATGAAAAAATTAAAGACTTAATAGTTAAAATTGTTCAGGCCACACGTCCAAAGAGTCAAGGCTTTCCAAAAATGTTTGAAGGAGCAGTCCTTGCTGGGGCTTCACCTCGTGCTTGTATTTGGCTTCATAAAATTGGTCGTTTTATGGCCTTTATGGATGGCAAGGATTTCGTGTCACCAGAACATCTTTTAAAGATTATCCCTAACGTCTTAGGTCACAGAATTATTCTTTCTTATGAGGCAACTGTAGATAACGTTAAAGGAAGAGATGTGGCCTTAAAGATTGCACAGACGATGATTGGAGGAAGCTGATTATGGATCTGACGCTCGTCCGTCGCGCTGTTGCGAGGGTGAAAACTACACTTTTTAAAAATGCCAATTCTTATTCAATTGGCATGCTGAAGTCTCACTTCAGGGGAAGTGGTTTGCAGTTTAAAGAGCATCAAATTTATAACTATGGTGATGATGTCCGTTTTATTGATTGGAAAATCTACGCCAAGATGAATACTCCCTATATAAAAACTTTTGAAGAAGAGCGTTGTGTGGAGATTGTCGTTTTGATCGATGTTTCTGCAACGATGTTTTCTGGCTACGAAGGAGTTTCAAAACTTCAAGCGGCCATTGAGCTTTGTAGTCTTCTCTATCTTCTGGCCAAAGAGACGGGGGATTTTGTTCATGCCTTAGTGGTAAGTGACGAAGTCATTCATGTTCCTAAGAAAAATGGAGAAGAGGGGGTTGCTCATCTTTTAGCCGTTTTAGAGCGTAAGCGTATTTTAGATGAGAATGGAAAGGTCAATCTTCAATATGTCCCAAGACCAAGTCGCAAGGATGAGGAGAAAGTCACCGCCATTATGAAACACTTGGCAAAAAATCGTGAGATTGTCATTCTCTCTGACTTTAATGAGTTTATCGAAGTTGAGCTTATCAAAAAGCTCCTTTATAGAAGAAATGTTCACTGCTTTCAGTTACAGTCTCCTTTAGATGAAGCCAATCGTATTCCCTATGCCCTCTATACCAAGGCCAATCCCTTTACTCGTTCAGGTAAATTGCAGAGAGTAAAACTGGGTGGCAAAGAATTTTTACAAAATCCTTTTGGCAAAAAATTTAAACGCCTTAAAGTTCATGAGCGTTACTTGGAAGAATTTATTAAGGAGATGCTATGATCCTTAATTTCATTCTTAAAGTTAAGTTCTGTCTCTTTCTCTGTTTGTTTTCAAATCTCGCTTGGGCCTTAACTGCAACCTTGACCCCAGAAGATCCTCAGAAAAATTTAGTCGAAGAAGGTAATATCTTTAATTCTAAACTTGTTTTTGAGGGAGAAATTCCTACTGAAAATGACTGGGCAGACTTTAGTAAAGACCAGTTTTCTAATTCCTTTTTGTTTTTAGAAAGCAAAAAAATTTCAGATAAAGAATATAAAGTGAGACTACTCTTAAAAGAAACTCCACAAGCTGGATTACCAGTGAAGGCCTTTATTGGAAGCAGAGAGCTTGAACTCAAAGTCACCGGATTTCACTTTGCGACAGTGAAAAATCCTCCCAAAGACTATGCCATTCAAGATCAAAGCTTAGGATGGAGAAGGTTTTTAAAAAAAGAATATCTTTATACTTTTTTTACGACAGTACTGATCTTAAGTTATCCAATCTTCACCTTGTGCCGAAAAATTTATTTAAAAAAGAAATTGGCCAGAGAAAAGAAATTTAAAAGAGAGTATTGGAAAAGTTATTTCTACTCTGCTCAAACAAGAGCTGAATTTGAAGAAATAGGCAAACGACGTCAGGAGTGGTTGTCCCTTTTAAAAGTTCCTCCTGAAGAGTGCCAAAAATTCTTTCGTGTCTTAGAAGATCATCAATATAAAGAAAATATCGATGAGTCTGAATTGCAGCAAATTAAGCAAGCTTTAAATGGGATGAAAGATGTTCTCCAGCGATTTGGAATATAAAACATTAAGCTATGCCCTTGTAGGGATTGCCGGACTACTCGTCTGGACTGTGGCCTATTGGCGGCTTTTTAAAAAAGCTCAAATCTATCTTCCTAAAGGAAAAAACAGTTGGTTTCTTCCCTTTGTTCGTTTCCTTGTTTTTCTTGTAGGGATCTGTGCCTGGCTTCTTATTAGTTATTCTTTAACTGGTCCACGAAAGCCAGCAGGACAAATTAAAAACCAAGTCGAAGTGAATGATATTTTTGTAGTGATGGATACCTCGCTTTCTATGGCCGGAGTTGATCTTAAACCCAATCGAATGGAAGCCTCTAAAGAAAAAGTTTTAGAGTTTATCCGCTTGCATCCTAATGATCGAATTGGATTAATTATTTTTTCAGAAAAAGCCTTTACCCTTCTTCCCCTAACTACTGATATGAAACTCATTGAGCAAATGGTTCCTCGCATACAGATGGGACCCTTGGGGGGAGGAACAAATATTGGAGACGCTTTAGCTCTTGCAGTGGCTAGAGGGAGTCAGTCTCTAGCTAAAAATAAAATTATTCTTCTTTTAACCGATGGGGTTAATAACGTTGGTAATATCCCACCACTACAAGCAGCGGAAGAAGCCCGTGATCATAAAATGAAAGTTTATACAATTGGGCTAGGTTCAGAAAATGGACAAATGGAAATTAATGGCCGCTTAAGTTCTATCCCTGGTGGCAGCGTTGATTTAAAAACCCTGCAGCAGATTTCCTCGATGACAGGAGGAAAGTCATTTCACGCTACTGACACGCGGGGATTAAAAAACACCCTACAAGAAATTGAACAATTGGAAAAAACGAAGATTGATACTGGTGGTAAAATTATCTACGAAGAGCTTTATTGGAAATATCTTTTCTGGGGTGTTTGTCTGCTTATGGGCGTGGAATTAACTCGACGCTTTATCATTAAGGAGGGGCTATGAGTTTTGTTCATCTGGCCTATCTTCCTTGGATTTTAGGACTTATTACCCTTTTTATTCTTTTGAATTTTATTTATGAATTTCGCTATTTTTCTTGGATTAAGCGCTATTGGTTTTTAAAACGCAGTTGGTGGAGTCGCTTTTCTAGTTTCTTTTATATTATAGGCATTGTCCTTCTTCTTTTGTCGCTTCTTGATTTAAGAGGAAAAGAAGAACGTATAAAGGCCAATATCCCAGATCAAAAGACTTTGATTCTTATTGATGCTTCCATGAGCATGACAGCTGAAGATGTGCGTCCCAGTCGATTTCAGCGCTCTCTTTTAATGGCGCGACATTTTGTAAGTAAGGCCGTGGGGCATCAGATTTCAGTTTCTATCTTTTCGGATAATCAAAAAAATATCATTCCCTTTACCGATGATGTGGATCTTTTAGATTCACGTATTGGAGCTTTAGAGGAAGCTGATCTTTCAAATGCCGGATCAAATATCAAGCAGGCCTTGGCTGAAGCTGTTCAAATTATGAGGGAAGAAATTGGATCTGCAGATAATACCACAGGAAACATCCTTATCTTTTCTGATGGTGAAGAGCATGAAAACTTTAAGGCCTTAGAAGTCCCAACTGGAATTAACGTGGCTTTTGTGGGGGTGGGGACTTTGCAAGGCGGCCCCCTTCCCATACGTCGTGGTTCTGGTCAATATACTTATTTTGATTCCTTTAAACAGCATCGCGGTGAGCGAGTTATTAGTAAGCTCGATGAAGATTTTATTAAGCGTTTGGGAAGTCAGATCAAAAGTTATCGGTATTGGGTGGCCACTTCTTATTCTATGCCTACGGATGAGATTATTAGTTTTTTTAGAACCATTTTTAAGGCCAAAAGTTCTCAAGGTGAGGTTAAGGTTCGCCCAGTAATGTATGAGTATATTGTTCTTCCTGGGGTGATTTCTCTTATGATCGGTTTTCTTTTAAGTCTTCCCAGAACATTCGTCGTTTTGGCTTTTTGCCTTGGATTTGCTGTTCAACAATCTTCCAATGCCAAAGAGGAAGAGAAGGAAAAACAACTTTCCCCTGAGACGATGAGGTATATGGAGCGTTTGAAAAAAGGGGAATTAAGTAGGGAAGAAAAACTAAAGTTAGGTGAATATCTTTTAAGAGATGGAAAAGCTGAAGCTGCGTTATCGCTCTATGAAGAAAATAAAGCCAAAGACTCTGATGATAATGATGCCATTTATAACTATGGTGTGGCCCTTTTAAAATCTGGAAAATTAACTTCTGGAGCTGAAGTTTTAGATGAGCTTCAAAGAAAAATACAAAAAGAGCCAAGTAAAAAAAATGAAGAATTGAGTAAGAATATTGAAGAAAGCTTGAAGTTAGCTTTTAAGAGTGAAAAACAAAAAAAGAATCAGAATCAAGATCAAAAACAAAACGAGCAGAATCAAAAACAAGAAGAACAAAAAGGCGAAGATAAGAGTAAGCAAAGCAAAGATCAAAAAGGGCAAAATCAGCAAGGCCAAAAAGATCAGAAAGAACAAAAAGACGGTTCTAAGCAAGATGATAAAAAGAAAAATGCTCAGGACCAACAAAGCCAACAAGGCAAAGGTTCAGGAAAAGAGGACTTTGATAAACTTAAGAAAAATCAAGGTGAAAAGAAAGACGAAAAGAAAGAAGAAAAAAAAGACGATCAAGGGAAAGATGGTTCAGAGAAAGATGAAAATCAAAAAGAACAAAACAAACCTAAGTCTTTAGAGGACAAAGAAGAACAAATACGCAAGCAACGAATGATGAAAAAACTTTCAGGAAATTTGAAGGAGCTAATGAACGTTGATCGGCAACTTCAACAGAAATTTTTAGATACAAGAATAAAAGATAGAGTTCAAAATCGTGATCATAAGGATTGGTAGTTATGAAATGGTTCATCCTCGTATTCATGCTCATGACTTCTTGGGCCTTTTCCCAAGAAATAAAAGTAGAATTAAACCCTCCAAAGCCAGTTGTTGGTGAAAATTTTTCTTTAAATTTTACTATCCCAACTGTTGGCGATAGCGACGTTGATATTTCTTTTACTCCCCCTCAATCGGTAGAAGTCTTGGGGCGAAATACAGAAGGTGTTTCTATTCAGAGTGTAATTATTAATGGCAAGGTGACGATGAAAAGAGAAGTCGTCTATAGCTATGATATGCGCGCAGAAAATGTTGGTTATTTTCGTATCAGAGATATTTATGTTGAACAAAACAGAAAAAAAACTAAAGTTCCTGATATTAGTTTCAGCGTAGTTAAAGAACGCGAGAAGGCTAAAGATGTATTCTTACTCGCTCACGCTTCAAAAAATAGAGTTTTTGTTGGCGAAGGAATTGATGTCACTTATTATATTTATCAAAAGGTCCAAGCTGGTTTTCAGACGACAGATTTTCCTAAGCTTAATCATTTTATAAAAAGAGATAAAATTAAAGATCGCGGCCAAGAAGAAAGAGTGAACTATAATGGTGAAGTTTTTGCTAGGACGGCACTTTTACAGTCACGAATTTTTCCTCAAAAAACAGGAAAGCTTTCTATCGACTCTATGAGAGGGATTGCCAAGATCATGACGATGCCAACGATGTGGGGAGGTAGTGGAGGCGTACGTGAAAAAAATGTATACTCACTTCCTATCGAAATTGAGGTGATGCCTATTCCCTCTTCTAATGTCCCAAAAGATTTTACAGGTCTCGTTGGCGATCATGATTTTAAACTATCGATCAATAAAACAAAATTTTTAACAAATGAAGTTGTGGAATTAAAACTTACTGTTCAAGGGTATGGGGCTTTAGAAAGTTTCGAAGGTCCTAAGATTTATCAAGATGCAAATCTTGAAGAATTTGAAGTCAAAAGTGAAATTCAAGACCCCTTGGCCACCAGGGCAGTAAAGGTGTTTGATTATACTTATCTTACCCGCGGGGCAACTCAGATCCCCGCCAAAAAAATTAATTTTTCATATTTTGATCCTGCAACAGCAAGTTTTAAAAGTAAAAGCATTGATGTCCCTGCCATCACAGTGGCAGGAGGAGTTGCGCCATCAGCTGGTTCCGGTTCAACAATGGCCCAAGCTGATAAAACAAATGAATCAACAATCAATGAGCCAAAAATTTCAGCCCCCAAGAAAAGTGGAATCTTGGCCCCCATCTTTTCAGATAATGGCTTAGAGAAAAAGTACTTTTGGAGAAATAACTGGATCATCATTTTAAACTTTATTCTCCTCTTGGCATTGTTAGGATTCGGGGGACTCACATTTTTACGTCGTGATAAAAAAGTTTGTGAAGACAGTGTTGCCTCTCAATTAAGTGATGAAATTAAGTCAAAAGGAATCAATTATGCTCGTCTTCATAAACTTTTAAGCTTGTTGCGCCGTGAACATACTGATGATGACGATGCAACATTGAACCGTCTTGTTGAAGAAGCAGATTTTTCTCCAGAGGCTAAAATCTATTTTAAAAATCTTATTAGTCTTTGTGAACATATGGGATATAAATCAGAAGATACACCTCAAGATTATGTTTATGAAAAACGCTACTTTAAAGAATTAATCAGCCTTATTGCGAAGAGGCGTTATTTATGAAGATCATTAAGTCTCTTAGCGAAATAAATAAAAACGTCGTGCTGACTATTGGTAATTTTGATGGAGTTCATTCTGGTCATAGATCTTTTTTAGAACAAATTAAACAAAGAGCATTGCAAGATGAGTGCTTGCTTGCGGTGATGACTTTTGTCCCTCACCCTCGTCAAATTCTGGCACCAAGTAATGATTTTTTGATAAATACTTACGATGAAAGACGAATGCTTCTAAAAGATTTAGATGTAGATTATCTTTACGAGATTCATTTTACTCGTGATTTTAGTACTCTTTCTCCCTTAGATTTTTTGAATCAATATATCGATAGCAATGAAAGAATTAAGGATATTTTCATTGGGCATGACTTTGCTTTTGGTGCTAAAAAAAGTGGAAATCATGAATCCATGAGAAAGTTTTGTCAGGAAAAAGGAATCGGTTTCTATCTCGGTGAAGAGTTCCAGCTTAAAGGAAAAAATGTCTCCTCCACGACGATTCGTCAATCTCTTAAAGATGGTGACATGCATTTGGCCCGGGATCTACTCGCTCGTGACTTCTTCATGAGTGGACGTATTATAAAAGGTTTTGGACGCGGACGAAAAATCGGTTTCCCTACCGCCAATTTGCAATATGCAGAAGATCGCATTATCCCACGAGAAGGGGTTTATGTGACGAAGACCTTTTGTGATGGCTCTTACTATATCTCGGTGACAAACATCGGAAAAAATCCCACCTTTGAAGGCGTTGAGAAAATTAGCATTGAAACTCACCTTTTGGATTTTTCTCGTGATATCTACGGTGAAGAAATTCGTATTCATTTCTTAGAATTTATGAGAGGGGAAGTTCGCTTCCATTCGATTAATGAATTAATTGAACAGATACGCAAAGATACTCAATTGGCCAGAGGGCTTGGTGGAGTATGATCAAGCTTGCCTTGATTGGTAAAAATATTGCTCACTCTCGTTCTCCAGATATCTATAAAAAAATCTTAAAAAAAGAGCATAGCTATACTCTTTTAGATTATGAGTCGGCTGAACAAATTCCTTCCGCTTTAGAATTGCTAGCGAAATTTTCGGGCATCAGTATTACCAGCCCGTATAAAACTCATTTTTTAAATCGTGTAGAATTGTCTCCTGAGGTCCAAGCCCTGGGGGCCATTAATTGCCTTTATAAAAAAGAAGATAAAATTTTTGGTGCGAATACAGACTATGATGCAATAAAAAAATTGCTTCCCCAAGATTGCTTAGATCGTGTGGCCATTTTAGGGACTGGGGCCATGTCTAAAATTTTTCAGATACTTTTTCATGAAGAAGGGATTCCTTATGATCTTTTTGGCAGAAAGACTCACGGAAATCTCAATCGATTAGATTACAACTCCTATACTTTAGTTATTAATTGCTGTGGACGTGAGTTTGATTTTACAGGTTCTCTCGTATCAGAGACGCTGTTTTGGGATATGAATTACTCGATAAAACACTCAGGGATAATTGCTAATTATTCGGACGGACTGAAACTTCTTGAGCTCCAGGCTCAATTCGCTCTGGAGTACTGGAAGCTGACTTAATTTTATCTAAGTAAAAATCAATTTTTTGACAGATATTTTGTCCTTTTTTTGCACAGTATTTATCTAGCTCATTGAGGGCCGGATCTTTTTCTATGTCTAAAAAAACGTAATTTGTTGTACTGAAAACATCGTCAATAAGTTTTAAAGCCGAGGCCTTTTGATTTGTCCGTAGGTAGATATTGGCCATGAATAATTTGCCATAAGGGTTGCGAGAGTGCTTTAAGATACGAAGCTTGGCTTCATTAGTCAGGTCTTCAGAAAAATAAATTCCAGCAACAATGGCATTTCGTGCCTCTGAAAAAAATGTTGAAGGCATACTAGAAAATTGGCAATTTTTAAGAATGATTTCGTTAGATTTTTTTGTGGCCTCTTCACGCATGGATGGAAAACGCCAGAGATAGGTTGCATAATTTAAAAGATTCAAGCAGCTTTTTTCTCTTTCATAAGCCACTTTGATAAAAGTCATTGGTTCGATCCAGTGTCTGGCCTCTACTCTTGCTTGAATAGTTAAAATCATGATGATGAGAGTAAAACTCGCGATGGGGTACTTTTGGGGGACTGGGATTTTTAAGATAATTTTTTCTACTGTTAAGTAAATCAAAAGAATCATTCCGACTGAGGGAAGAAGTAAATAAGTATCTGAAACAAAAATATTGGTCATGCGAACATTGACCATAAGAAGGGGGAGGAAAAATAGTGAACCCCAAAGAAGAGTTTTTTTCCAACCTAAAAATTTATTAAAAACCATGAAGGCAACAGGAAGGCTAAGCAATCCGATGATATTTAAAGGTGAACCATAATAATAGCTTCTGGCAAAAGAAACTGGATAACTAATTTGGATAAAATATCGACCGAGTGAGAGAAGGCGTTCTGTCATCCCCACCGCGATGAATTTTGTACTGGAACTTGAAGTGACATAAGGACCAGCGTAGTACCAATAATTGATCCCCATACCTAAAATCATGATGAAACTTAAAATTCCTAAAGTGGTAAACCAATAGCGTGGAATTTCTTTATATGGCTTATGAAGAAAAACATAAAGGATGAGCCAAAGGGGGAAGGTAATCGTAATGGGTTGAGAAAAAATACTTAAAGTAAAAAAGACAATGCAAAATAGATGATCACGTTTTTGAAGTTGTTCCTTGTTCCAAGCTTTAAGAAAAAAATTAAAGCAGAGAAGAATAAAGAAAAAAGAAAGAAGGTGCTTGTGTGCTGATAGCCAGGGAATGGTTTGGGTAAAAACGGGATGTATTCCAAATAAACAAATAATAAAATTAGTCTGCCATAAAGAGAGTTTGAGGCGTTGAAGGATTCTATATAAAACACTTAGGCAAGCTAGCCAAAGGAAAAAGTTATAATAAAGGATGCCTTTACCGTAATGGAAGAGATTAGAAATTTTAATGGCCAACCAGATTGATAAATCTCTCACTGGTTGAATATCAAAAATAAGATGTGATTTGAAACCAGCCCAATAACTTGACAGGGAGTCAATTTGAGCAAGGGGAGCTATGACTAGAAAATAATCATGATCAATGACTTTTGATGCTGTGAGAATAGGATAGTAAATAAAGCATATGAGTATGAGTGCAAAGAGTCCAAATAAAGAGCGTTCATTGATGAGTTTCATATAACTACTTTACCTCGAAGATTAGGGCCTAGGTGAAAATTTTTCTCATCAGCTTTGCCCCTACGGCGAAGTGGAAAAAGAAAAAAGTAGAAAAAACTCGCATGGGATGCAGACTTTTTCACTCTTGTGATTTTAGTCTCAATTATTAAAGTAATTCACTCCACTTTATGAGTTTATAAACAGTTAACAAAATTTCTAAAAAATCCGATAGATAGATAAGCTTTTCAACAATATTTGGTTGTCACTATGTTTAGGAAAGAGTTTCAAGACGTCATTACCAAGACGGGGATGGTTCCCCTCAAGGACTTGCGTCCTCTTTTGATGGATAAAGATCCTAATGTTATCTCTGAGCTTGGTTTGACCGCTTTTGAATTTTTTGATGATGTTAAATTTGCCAAGCAAGTTGCAGAATCAAATGGTCTTACTTTTATCAATTTAAGTAATGCTAAAATCAGTCAAGAAGTGCTGTCTCTCATTAAGAAAAGCGATGTCATAAAATACAGAACACTTCCTATTCAGAAAAAAGAAGGAAAAGTTATTGTTGCGATCTTTGATCCAACAATCAAAGAAAAACGTGCTGAACTTCATACACTTTTTCAATTTCCCGTAGAACTCATTGTTACCAATCTAAAGGCCTGGACAAAAATTTTTGATCGTGTGACTGAGTCCGTCGATGAGTTGGTAAATACAATTCGTGAAGTTCAACCTGATAAAATTAATGATGATAAAGTTAAAGAAGAAGATATCGGCGATGATATTATTAAATATGTGAATAGAATCTTAGCTGACGCTTTTTTGAAAAAAGCCAGTGATATTCACGTTGAACCTTACGAAAAAAGTTTTCGAATTCGTTTTCGTATGGATGGTTCTCTTGTTGAGGTGCCTAAGCCTCCAAAACAATTTCTTCTCCCAATGATTTCTCGCTTGAAGATTATGTCTCAGATGGATATTTCTGAAAGACGCAAACCACAAGACGGAAGGATTAAGTTGATGGTTGGAAATCAGGCCATCGACTACCGTGTGTCCTCACTTCCAACCCTCTTCGGAGAAAAAATTGTTCTTCGTCTTCTTGATCAAAGTAATTTGCAGCTTGATATGACCAAGCTTGGTTTTGAGAGAAAGCAAATTGATGTTTTTAAAAATGCCATTTCTCAACCTTATGGCATGTGTCTTGTGACTGGACCTACAGGATCTGGTAAAACGACAACTTTGTATTCTGCTCTTTCTGAACTTAATAAAATTGATGTGAATATTTCTACAGTTGAAGATCCTGTGGAATTTAACCTTGAAGGCATTAATCAAGTAAACATGAGAAAAGAAGCAGGACTTACTTTTCCCGTCGCTTTGAAAGCTTTTTTGCGTCAAGATCCTGATATCATCATGGTGGGAGAGATTAGAGATTTTGAGACTGGTGAGATCGCTGTTGAAGCTGCCCTTACTGGTCACTTAGTTCTTTCAACCCTTCATACCAATGATGCTCCTTCAACTGTGACACGTCTTTTGAATATGGGAATTGAGCCTTTTCTTGTGACTGGTGCTTTGAACGTTGTCGTTGCTCAGCGTCTTTGCCGTAAGATTTGTACTCAATGTAAAGAAGTTGATCCACGTGTGACAAAGGATCAGCTTATTTCATGTGGTGTTGCACCTGTTTCTGCTGAGAAAATTGTTGTTTATCATGGAAAGGGGTGTGAGTATTGCAGTGGAACTGGTTATAAAGGCCGTGTGGCCATTTATGAAGTGATGGATGTGAGTCCAGCGATTAAAGAATTGATTTTAAAAAATCCTTCGGCAGAAGATTTAAAAAAACAGGCCATTAAAGAAGGAATGAAAACACTTCGTATGGCCGCATTGACTAAAGTGGCTCAAGGAATGACAACACTTGATGAAGCAATCACGAACTCAAGTTCAGATCGCTTTTAGAGAGGGAATATATGGCTGGTTATGATAAAACAGGCGGAGGAACTGGTTCAGTACATTCTGGACAAACTCATGCTGATCTTAAAATTCAACAGCTTTTTAAATTTATGGTGGATAATAAAGCCTCCGACTTACATCTTGTTGTAGGTTCTCCTCCAGGAATGCGTATTCACGGTGAGATTGTCAAAATCAAAATTCCTCCTTTAAAATCTGATGACACAAAAAGATTGATTTATCAGATTTTAACTGAAGAACAAAAAAGCGAATTTGAAAAAAATTTAGAACTCGATTTCTCTTTTGGTATTAAAGGTCTTGCTCGTTTTCGTGCCAATATTTTTTATTCCAAGGGAGCGGTCTCTGGCGTTTTTCGTCAGATTCCAAGTGTGATTCCTGATTTTAAATCACTCAATTTGCCCAATACTCTTCTTACGATTGTCGGCTTTATTCATTAAAGAAAAATTGCTTTCTTGGTTTTCACCAGAAAAAGCTTCAGCTGCTAAGCCAATGATAGAGAGAGCAATAAGAGAGTAAAGAACTTCTTTCATGATCTTTCTCCCTTAGAATGAATAACCAATAGAGAATAAAGCATCACTATTGGTTTTTAGGTTTTTCTGTGTTGGATTAGCGGCACTTGGAGCTTTATAAAAACTATTTCTAAGCTCAAGACCGATATGAACTTTTTTAGAGAGGTAGAAGCGAAGTTCTGTTTTTAAAACTCCAGCTGTATATTTTTCTTTTTGGAAAAAGTTAGGAGCAAGGGGATCGCGTACTGTTTGTATATTACTTTCAGCATTAAGCTTGGCGATACCAGCACCAAAGGACCAGTCGAAATAGTAGATGCGGTTGAAAGTGTTGATCTTTCCATAAAATGGGGCCCAGATCACTAATGCACCTGTGGCATTGTTGATGTGACGAACGAAAGGAACTGTACCGTTTAAGCGCATGATGTTCACATAGTTTTCATTATTTTTATGAAAATACTCAGTGTGATAGAGTTCTATGCCCCATTCTTCATGGAAAAAGTAACCACCTTTGATGTCTACCCCTTTGGTGTCTTCATAAGTAGAGGAGAGACCTTTGAGAAAGCTTACATCCCCATACCAAGTTTTGGCCTTCTTGTAGACCTTGTTTTGAAGCACATAAACACTCTTGTCGGGGTCCAACCATTTAAAGTCGTAGACATCTTTTTCTGTTGCTTGTGAACTTAGGCAGAAGCTTAAGCTAAGTAACAGAGTGACTAAAATGTGTTGGCCCCAAAGAGTTT